>ENA-ORDP01000293-ORDP01000293.1-marine-sediment-metagenome-genome-assembly--contig:-NODE-293-length-34021-cov-12.317818_pt1 | contig 34021 bp, 34 predicted proteins | sample MGYA00248627_ERZ508539 | MGnify/ENA primary metagenome ERZ508539 (study PRJEB26208, sample SAMN05571518) | marine sediment metagenome | biome: deep sea; feature: Hydrothermal vent; material... | reverse complement strand
TGGTTGATGGTGTCAGCAAACTCAGCAAAGTAAGCTTTACTGACCAGGCTGAAGTACAGGCAGAGAACTTTCGTAAAATGTTGATGGCCATGACACGTGATATCCGTGTCATCATGATCAAACTGGCCGATAGACTGCACAATATGCGTACGCTGGGTGCGATGCGTGAGGAAAAACGTAAGCGTATTGCACGGGAAACACTGGAAATTTACGCACCCATAGCCAGTCGTCTGGGCATACAGGCCTTTAAATACGAACTTGAAGACCTGAGTTTCAAAGCAATACATCCCAACCGTTATGCAGCACTTGAAAAAGCTGTCAAACACAGGCGTGGTAACCGCAAAGGACTATTAAAAAAGATTGAAAATGCCATCAACAAACGTCTGCGACAGGATGGCCTGACAGGTAAAATAAGCAGCAGGGAAAAACATATTTACGGCATTTACACAAAAATGAAGCAGAAGAGACTCTCGTTCGATGAGGTCTTCGATGTCTATGCGATCCGTATTGTGACCGACTCTATCGACGACTGTTATCGCATCCTTGGTGCCCTGCATAGCCTGTATGCGCCCATACCCGGAAAATTCAAAGACTACATTGCCATCCCGAAGGCAAATGGTTATCAGTCTCTGCATACGGTAATGGTCTCGCCTTATGGCGTACCCATTGAAGTGCAGATACGCACTGATGAGATGAACCAGGTGGCTGAAGCGGGTATTGCTGCGCACTGGCTGTATAAATCAGGCAAAGTGCAGAAAGAAACCAGCAACTGGATCAGCGGGCTACTGGATCTGCAGAAGCAGGCGGGGAATTCAAAAGAATTCCTCGAAAACGTGAAAATCGATCTGTTCCCCGAAGAAGTCTATGTTTTCACACCCAAGGGGAAAATTATTGTTTTGCCACGTGGGTCCTGCCCAGTTGATTTCGCCTATGCCGTACACACAGATATAGGCAACACATGTGTGACAGCACGTATAAACCACCACTATGTCCCACTACAGACACAATTACGCAACGGCAACACGATAGAAATTACCACGGATAAGAAAGCCGTACCCAATCCCGGCTGGCTGAATTTTGTTGCAACTGCCAAAGCACGCTCAAGTATACGACATCACCTCAAACACCTGCGGAAACGTAAGGCCAGAAACCTTGGAAAAGACCTTCTGGACAAGGCCCTGCATGCTTTTTCTTTGTCAAACAATACCGTTGATGAAGAAAGAATGGCCGCATTGCTAAAGGAAATTAACCTTAAAAGTAAAGCACAGCTATACCAGGATATCGGCCTGGGAAACCGCATGGCACCGCTGGTAGCACGTCAACTTGCCCCCTTGCTGGATGAGCCTGACAACAGTGAGACACCACTAGGGCCGCGCAACAAAGGAGTACGCCCATTGGGGATAGTGAGTGATGAAGGTATGGTCATACACCTGGCCAAATGCTGCCGCCCCATACCCGGCGACCGCATCCAGGGTATTGCAACAGCTGGACGCGGAATTGTTATCCATCAACCCGAGTGCAGCAATATCAGTGAATTCCGCAACCAGCCGGAACGTCTGATCGATGTCCAATGGGAACCCGGATCGGAAAACCTGTTTCAGGTCATGATTAACGTCGTCACTGTAAACCGGCGCGGTGTACTGGCCACAATCGCCTCATCCCTGGCAGATGCCGACTGTAATATCGATCATGTCGATATGGATGACCGGGACGGTAACACCAGCCTGCTGGAATTTCTTATCAGTATCAAGAATCTTAAACATCTGGAAGAAGTATTGAAAAGGATCCGCACTATGGACTTTGTACTCAAAGCAGAACGGAAGAATATGTAGTTATGAGATACAGCTCAAAGCTTAAAGTCCAAAACTTGAAACTTGAAACTGCAGTAAAACAATCATAAACCCGTACAGGAAAGCATCAATGTCAGAAAAAAAATCACGTCAGGTCATATCTACCAATAATGCCCCGCAGGCTATCGGCACCTATTCACAGGCAATTCGGACGGGCAAAACGGTATACCTTTCCGGACAGATTCCACTGGTTCCTGAGACCATGGTAATTATCAGTGATGATATTTCTGAACAGATTCACCAGGTATTCAGAAATCTTTCAGCAGTCGCATCTGCTGCTGATGGAAGTCTTGATGATATTGTTAAGCTTAATGTTTTCCTCACTGACCTCAGTCATTTCCCAATCGTCAATGAAATAATGGCAGAGTTTTTCAATGAACCCTATCCGGCGCGGGCTGCGATTGGGGTGGCTGCTCTACCCAAAGATGCATCTGTTGAGATAGATGCGGTTTTGCAGCTTGGTTTTGATCAATAATGTGGCGGCAGCTCAACTGCCCCATCTTCAGAACCCCGTGATTCACGAATATCTTCGACGAGTTCCTTTAGCCGTACGATCTCCCTCTTCATCACTTCAATCTCAGATTGCTGCCTGACAACAGTTAGATTGATAGTTTCAAGGCTGTCTTCCTGAAATACCAGTCGGATCTGAAGATCCGTGATTGTTTCCTGCATTTTTTGTTCTTCCATATCATTTATGTAGATTGTAAATTTTATATTTTACCGCAGAGGGCGCAGCGGTTAAAAAAAATCAGTGCCTATTCCCCGAAATCAAGAAACGGTATTACCGAGACGTACAGTACAAAACCGAGAATTATAAGATAACCGATAAATCGTACTGGATTATCAAGAATTCTATCCAAAATACCCGCTTGCTCACCTTTTTGCCGGCTTTCAGCAAATTCGTCCTGGGCCTGCTGGCTACGCTGGTGCTGGTAGGAATTCAGTAGAGTATGTGCCTGCTCGAGCTGAGCTTGATTATTAAGCCAGAGGCCTCCGGCCGAGATAAACCAGTTACCCGGAGGTGTCAAATAATATGAAATCGCATGTCCATCAAACAAGGCGCAGATTTCTTCCAGTTCATCATCCGGCACACCACGCAGGGACATTAATCGAATAGCCATTGTGCGATCAGTATAACTTTTCTATCCCTTTACTGACCACAGAAAACCGAACACCTGCCCTCTATACCTTAATATAAACCCACCCCTGTTTCAGGCGGGTTATGATCTGCTCCAGCGCAGAAGGTGCTATTTCTGCTTCCGGGATCAGTTTCACCTTAATACCCTTGTCTTCCAGGCGTTTGATAGCACGACTACAGGCAAGAATTGAGAAATTATCATATTTTTTAGAAAGCCTTGTGATCCGATCTGCGTATATGGTCTTATCTACCCTGATCAAATTCAACCCCCCTCCATTGGTGATAATTTCCAGTTCAAATGGGTACCCGCCAGTAGCCGCAGCAAGCAGCAGGTCTTCAGCCGAATCCAGTGCAGCGGTCAATCTTTCTGGTTCTGCAGAATCTACATGCAGTATAACTCTCTTCTCTTCTGCCTCTAGAGGCAGACTGGCTATACCCTTGTCAGAGAGAAGCTGATGCTCGCTTCCCTGTACAAGGCTTACATCCATCCTGTCATGAGCTAACCAGCCAACAGCGGTGCCTACTGTCAGTAACAGTGTGGCCGCTACAGCCATAGCCGAGTACTGCTTGCCGAATTTCCAGCGCGATTTTTCCTGCCTGCTGGTTGGTGGGATACTGTAAGCAAACTGTGTCAGTTCCTTTACATTGCGTAATTCACACAGTCGTTTTGCCAGAGCTGCATCAGTCTCCAGTGCAGCCATAACTTCACCGCGCTCATCACTGTCCAGTTCATTATCCAGATAGGCATTCAAATGCTCATTTGATATATCGTTTATATTTGTCATTTTACCCTCCTGAGCCTGAGCCCAGTGTTTCCATGGGATTGATTGAGTTCAACAAGACTGGAGCGCAGTGTTTGCCTTGCTCTGCATAAGCGACTCATTACCGTTCCAATTGGGATTTCCAATGCCTCACTGACTTCGTTATAGGTCAATTCTGCCAGGTCAACCAGAGTGACTACCTGGCGTTGTTTTTCAGGTAGTTCAGCAATGGCACGTCTGATACGGAGGACAATCTGACTCTCGTGGTGCTGCTCTTCCGGCGAGCTGTTACCGATTAGCCCTGCATCATCGATATCAATAGTTTCCTTCTGAGCGCGCAAATGATCCTTCCAGCAATTGGACAGTATCCTGAACAACCAGGTATCCAGCATTTTCCGATCACGCAAACTGGCAATATTTTGCAGCGCCTTGATCAATGCCTGCTGGGTCAGATCATCAGCCAGATGGCTATCACGACACCAGGACCATGCGACACGATACAGACGGTCTCTGCGGCTCTCCAGCTCATCATCAATTTCCTGTTGCTTTAATAATCTCTTTATCAATTTCATTTTTGCCATCGGGATCATCCCTTACACATAGCTGTTAGACGTTTACACATCAATTTCTATTCCATTTTCATCTAATTTGTACAAAAGTCATGTTTTGTTGCAAATAAATGGAATAATTTCGCTTTTTCTTCGTCTATATATAGAAGTAACTAACGGGTAACACTAATCTTATTTTATTTAGTGCCTGTATGGCAACGGTGCAATATCGCCGTACCTCCCGGCATTTATAGAAATATCTGTTGCCTAAGTTGCATGCCTTGTGGCTGACTCGTTTCACCACAAAAATATAATTAGTTAATTTTACAACATTACCACGTATCAACTGTGTTTAAAGATACAAGGACCAAAAGAGGATACAACATGTATAAATCATTAGGTATAAGGGCATTGGTGATACTCGCTATATTGTCCTTTGGCCTGGCTTCGGTTGCACATGCTGCCGAGATCAAGACCGACAAACCATTTGCTACAAAGAAAATCGTATTGCAGATTTCTGACCCAAACCCATTCAAGCAAACACTGGTACTCAACGTCGCCCACAATCTTCTCAAGGCTTATGGCGCTGAAAACATTGATATTGAAATTGTTGCCTTTGGACCTGGTTTGCGTCTGCTATTTGCTGAAAATGGTAATAAGGGACGCATTGCTTCACTTTCCAGTGAAGGTGTCCGATTTGCTGCGTGTAAGAATACAATCCGAGCCATGGGTAAAAAACTGGGTCATCCGCCAGCGATAAACCCCGTTGCAGTTAAGGTTAGTGCGGGTGTAAGTCGCATTATGGATCTGGTTGATAACGGTTACATACTGGTAAAACCATAGAATCTTCAAGGGAGAGAAATACAAATGAAATTACTAAAAAAAGCAATCATAACTGCTGCCCTTGCGGGTAGCATGCTGGCCGTCAGCCAGGCGCAGGCGGCCAACTGGCTAATGCTACAGGGCACAGAAAAACCCGGACAGGCTGCACGTGCCAAGGTCTGGGGTTTCGTACAGGTTCAGTACCAGAATGATACTTCCGATGCCAATAAAGCCGGGGGTTACATCCCCCCTAAATTGGTTCCCCCAAACCTGTCATCCCAGTCAGCCTTTAATGTTAACCGTGCCCGTATCGGCGCGCGTGGTACTGGCATGCCACTGGACAGCAATGTTAACTACTTCGTGCTGGTTGAATTTGGCAATAACGGTATCACCGAACCAGGCGGGTCCTTCGCAAAGTTGACGGATGCTAGCATCACCCTTAATCACATTCCCGGTGCACGCATTCGTACTGGTCTGTTTAAATATCCGGGTGCCGAAGAAGGCCTGCAGGCAATTCACGTCTTTGACTGGGTGAACTTTACCGATGTATCTAACCAGATGTTGCTGGAACGCTTTCCGAATCAGTCATACACCCCAAATATTCCACCACAGCCTATTCCACCAAGAACAGACCTGCAGGGATTTGATGATGGTGTTGGTGCCTTTCGTGATGTCGGCATACAGGTCTTTGATTCCTTCATGGTTGGTGCAGCCAAAGACTGGGATCTGAGCTATGCATTGATGGTTGGTAATGGCAATGGCCTCAACTTCTCAGACAACAATAGCAAAAAAGATATCTATGCCTATTTTTCTGCAGAAAAAGTGTTTAAAGGCAAAGGCCCTTTCCGTGAAGGCATGAAGTTCCTCGGCTGGTCACAGACTGGCGTGCGTAGCTATGATGGCAATAACGACGGGGTTAGTGAGAACTATGATCGTGATCGCTGGGGTCTTGGTTTTAAATTAAAGAAATCCAACTATCGTGTAACGACTGAATACATGTCAGGTGATGGCATGATCATGGTCGGTGTCGCCAATCCAAGCTTTGGCATGGGTCCAGGTGCTGGCAAACCAGGTAAGCCAGGCAACGGCCTGCTCGGTGAAGCGGATGGCTGGTACCTGGAAGGTGGCTATCGCATTGGTAAGTCAAACTGGGAACTCGACCTACGATATGATACCTATGATCGACTCAAGGGTGACAAGTTTGAAGTTGAGTTTAAAACCTGGACTGTAGGCGCTCAGTATTTCTTCAACAAGAAGACACGCGTGACAGCTAACTATGCCTCCCGCAACTATGAAGCCATCAACTTCCCATCTGGCAAAGGTCCTAATGCTCAGTTGGATGGTGTGAAAGGCCGTGCTTCAATACAGTTGACGCATATTTTCTAAATTAGCGAAAATGTCATGATTTGATTATTCAAATCTGTCGCAATAAAACCCGGCTTCTGGCCGGGTTTTTTTGTTTCAAGTTTCAAGTTTCAAGTTTTCAGATTGTGGTTTTTTACCTTGAAACTTGAAACTTCCGACTTGAAACTTCTATTATCCTTTGGCTCTCGCATCCATATAAGCCTGCTCGGAAATCTTATGCCAACCGATGACTTTGTCGCGATAAGGTTTGAATGACTGGTATACCTTTGCTGAAAAAGGGTCCCTGTCAGCCAGTTCTTCGACAACCTGATCAGACAATTTTTTTAATTCCGACAAAACATCATCCGGGAATTTTCTCAGATCTACCTTATGTTTATTGACCAGTGTCTGTAGTGCATCATTATTCCGTGTGGTGTACTCAGCCAGCATATCCTGGTTTGCCACACGACAGGCATTCATTACAATCACCTGCAAGTCAGCTGGCAGGCTCTTCAATGCCTTTTTGTTGATGATGGCTTCAAGTGTAGTCCCCGGCTCATGCCAGCCAGGGTAGTAGTAATATTTTGCTGCCTTATAAAAACCGAAGGCCAGATCATTATATGGTCCGACCCATTCTGTTGCATCGATAGTGCCCGACTGCAAGGCTGTAAATAATTCACCGCCCGGCAGGTTCACTGGTGTTCCGCCGGCCCTCTTTAATACCTCTCCACCCAGCCCAGGGATGCGCATCTTGAGACCTTTTAAATCGCTAACGCTGTTTATTTCCTTATTGAACCAGCCACCCATCTGCACGCCGGTATTGCCTGTCGCAGCAGGGACCAGACCAAACTGATCATACAGTTCTGTCCACAACTCCATACCACCACCATGATAAAGCCATCCATTCATTTCCTGTGCCGTCAAGCCAAAAGGAACGGCAGAAAAAAACTGTGTTGCCTCACTTTTTCCTTTCCAGTAATAGGCACCGCTATGGCCCATTTCCGCGGTACCATCATAAACTGCATCGAAGACTTCCAGTGCAGGCACCAGTTCCTTTGCGCCATAAACCTTGACCCTTAAGCGGCCACCACTCATCTCACCAATTAATTTTGCCAGAAAATTGGCACCCGTCCCCAGTCCGGGAAAATTCTTGGGCCAGGATGTGACCATCTTCCACTGGATCGTTGAACCCGCATGAACAGCTGGCGCGGCTAGTACTGTACTACCCAGTGCAGCACCAGCCAGGCTGGATGTCTTTATAAAATCACGTCTTTTCATGTTTCTTCTCTTATATCGGCTTAATGCAGATACCATTCTCTTCTTTTGCGGACTGTACAACAGCCGACTCAACTCTATCTAACAGGCTTTGCAGGTCTTCGCCGCGATGAAATTCTGTTATACCTATCCACACTGAAACATTGTCAGCTGTGTCAGACATACCTTTTTCAAGGTTTTCTCGCAGTCTGTCAGCAACAACCTCGGCACCATCTATATCGGATTCGGGTAGCAGTGCCATAAACACATTGTTTCTAAAACGCCCAATACGATCCGGCATTCTCAGGGATTCTGTCATTATACCTGCCGTGTTGATCATTACATCCTCTGCATCCGATTCTTCCAGCCTGTCAATACCATCGATCTTAATCATACCGATGGAAAGCTTGCGTCCATAGCGATCTGCCAATGCCATTAGTTCAAGCATGCTTATAGTGAGGCCACGTTCATTCGATGTTCGCGTAAGAGTGTCGATATTGGGCCATTGCCTGAGTTCATCTTCGTCTATATCACCTTTAATATTTACAGGGTCAAGCTCATTCTCTACAGATTCCTCCGCCACCTGGAATCCACTTTTTCGGCCAAAGAGAAAAAAGATACCTGCCGCAACTATCAGTAATCGCAGAATACTTTGCACCAGGTCCTGTATATTGGTTTCCAGGCCCGACAGCAATGCATATAAATATACAATAAATTCTGCAACAGCTACTATCAGCAATATCTTGATAATAAATGCGAGCAGACAAGTGCCATTTTTGTTCTTATTTCTGCAGATAAAATCATTCATTTTACTCTCCTCACAAACGAGTTAGCCGGGCAAAAGACAGAACCAGCCATTTCACCCCGGCTGACTCGAAATTTACCTGTGCGCGTGTATGCTCTCCCTTTCCTTCAATATTCACGATAACCCCTTCACCGAACTTATCATGTCTTACCCTCACGCCCAGTGACAAGCCTGTATCAACCTGTGCCGATGTGTCGTTATTGTACACACCTGTACCCCGCCATGGGGTTTGAAAACCTCCGTTTCGTGTTCTTATTTCCTCTATTGCTTCGACCGGTATTTCTTTTAGAAAACGCGAAGGTGTAGTGTAACTCTCACGTCCGTACAACCTACGCACTTCGGCGTAGCTAATATAAAGTTGTTTCATAGCACGCGTCATACCAACATAGCAAAGCCGGCGCTCTTCTTCCAGACGTGCGGGTTCATTGAGTGCATGCTGGGAAGGAAACAGGCCGTCTTCCATGCCGGAAAGAAAAACCATCGGAAACTCCAGCCCTTTTGCAGCATGCAGACTCATCAGCTGCACACAATCCTCCCATGCCTCGGCCTGACCTTCTCCGGCTTCCAGTGCTGCATGCGCAAGGAAGGCTGACAGCGGATCCATTTCCACTTCTTCGTCCTGGTAATAGTTTCTCGCTGCCGTCACCAGTTCTTTCAGGTTTTCAACACGCGTCTCGGCCTTTTCACCTTTCGCATTGCCGTGAAACTCAAGTAAACCTGACTGAGCCAGCACCTGTTCCACCTGTTCATACAATTCCAGATCCATCATCTGCCCCGCGAGCGCATCAATCATTTCAAGAAATACACGTAAGGCATTGCTGGCACGTACAGTGAGTATATCCTCCTGTAGTAATGTTGTGGTGGCCCGCCACATCGTTATGCCGGATGTTCGAGCTTTTTGCCGGACAATATCCAGCGTACGATTGCCTATGCCTCGGGTCGGCACATTAACGATACGCTCAAAGGAGGTATCATCCTCGTGGTTCAGACAAAGACGTAAATAAGACAGTGCGTCCTTGATTTCCGCGCGCTCGAAAAAACGCAGACCGCCGTAAACACGATAGGGCACAGCGGCATTGAACAGGGCCTCTTCAAAGCTGCGGCTCTGCGCGTTGGAGCGATAGAGGATGGCCACTTCGGAACGTAAATTTCCCTCATCAACCCATGCCCGTATGCAGTCGACCGTAAACCGCGCCTCATCGACTTCATTAAAGGCCGCATAAAGCTTGATCTTTTCACCCTCTTCACCCTCCGTCCACAGGGTCTTGCCCATGCGACCTTCATTGCGGCTGATCACGGCATTGGCCGCATTCAGGATAGTCGAGGTCGAGCGGTAGTTCTGCTCAAGGCGCACCATTTCAGTTCCGCAAAAATCCTTTTCAAACTTCCGTATATTCTCAACCTGGGCACCACGCCAGCTGTAGATCGACTGGTCATCATCACCAACCACCATAATATGTGACTGCGGCCCGACAAATTCTTTTAACCAGCGATACTGAATACTATTGGTATCCTGAAACTCATCCACCAGTACAGCACGAAAACGTTCACGGTATTGAAGACGCAACACTTCATTGTTATGCATCATCTCCCATGTGCGTAATAACAGTTCGGCAAAATCTACCAGTCCCGAGCGCTGGCAGTGCACTTCATATTCCCTGTACACCTTAGCCCATTGCTGTTGCTGTGGATCCAGCCCGCTATACACATCCCCGGCCCGCCGTCCTGCTTCCTTGTGATGATTAATGAAATGCTGTCCCTGCTTGGGCTGCCAGTAGGAATCATCCAGCTCCATGTTCGCGATGACACGCTTGACTACGCGCAGCTGATCGTCACTGTCAATGATTTGAAAATTTTGCAGCAGGCCAGCTTCCTGCCAGTGAGTACGAAGCATTCTGTGTGACAGGCCATGGAAGGTCCCCATCCACATGCCGCCCACCGGAAAACCCAGCATCTGTTCGATGCGACCACGCATCTCACTAGCGGCTTTGTTGGTAAAAGTAACGGCCAGTATTGATAGAGGCGAATAAGAATAGGCCTGCACCAGCCAGGCCACACGGTGCGTTAGCACACGCGTCTTTCCGCTACCCGCACCAGCGAGCACCAGCAACGGCCCTTCTTCTGCGGCAACGGCCTTGCGTTGCGGCTCATTTAGTCCATCGAGTAGGTGAGATACATCCATCGAGTGTTATGCTTAATGAAAAATATGAATTATTCGAGGTGCCCTATAACCAGGGAAGAACAGTTTTGCGACTCTCGTTCCTAATATACTATATTAGCAAAGATTGTGTTCAAACACTGTTGATGTAATTTTATTTAAGGGCACCTCTATTAATCCTGGATAGATCAGATTGCATTCCAGATTATTCATATCAAGGCAAGGATCGAACGTAATAGCTAGCTATTGCGAAGATTCTTAACGCAGAGAGGGACGATCTGGGATGGAAGATGTATATTCATGGATTAATAGAGGTGCCCTTCAGACCTGTCTAATCCATACCAACATGAAACTATACAGCCGCACACTCAGAACTACATGTCAGTTCCTGCTTATCCTTTACGCTATTGGCCCTGTCTTGCTGTTTGCTGAAGAAACTGACCCTCCATCAGCGAACTGGGCCTACTCATCAATCTTTGGTACTGGTTGGTACCAGATAGATAACAACCGATCCGTATTCGCGCTGAATCTTCCTGTCCGGCAGACACTACGGAGCTCTTCCATCACTGAATCTGGGAAACGTGAAATTGGCTTCGAAATCGATTATGCCCTGTCAGTGGGTTTATACAGCATTGACGACTTGCCAGGGCTCGTGAGCCCCGATAATTTTGGTGCCGTAATTTTCACTCCGGGTATAAAAATAGAAATCCCAATTACTCATAGATGGTATTTACGCCCTTTCCTGAACTTTGGCTGGGGGTCTGAACTGGGCTCCGGTGACTCGGCATGGATCTATTATGCCGGCCTCAAAAGCCGCTACACTTTTCCTGCTGATTCCGGAAACTGGGCATTAATTAACAGTATTTACTATGCGGGTTATACACCAGATGTTGGCCCATCGAATGACCTGGCAGCGATGCTTGCAGGGATTGAATATAAACAACAACTAAAAACAACCAGTAAAACAGGCGAGCCAATTGACCTTCATTGGAGTCTGGCTTATTCATATCTGGGCGACGAACTAGCTTTTGGACTTCCCGATGGTGACTTCGACTCAGTAGATGACCAGTTCGAAGCAGAACTTGCTTACAGCTACCGAAATCGCCCGATTAAGTTGTGGTTCATGAAATTTGACAGTGTCGGTCTCGGATACCGGTTTAATTCCAATGGGACATTTAAAGGTATAAGCCTGAACATGGGGTCGTGGTTTACACGATGACAAACTTATCAAAAGTTAAAAGGGAAAATCAGTTTCCCATCAGATACTGTTGCATACTGTTAAGTAAGATAGCACATAGCTTAAAACAAGACTTATGTTTTGCTGCCAGACCTGGCAGCGATGCAACATCTTATTAAACAGGGTTTCATACAAACTATTTATGGGACAACAATGATCGAAAATGTATTATTCAGAAAAATTTAATAGCATCACTCACCTGGTAGGTGCCGTACTGGCCATAATGGGCCTGGGTGCATTAATCACAGTCGCTGTTCAACAACAGAATATCCTGCTTTTTATCGGTTTCCTTACTTTTGGCCTGACATTAGTCACGCTTTACAGCGTCTCTACTTTGTACCACAGCTTTAAAAACCCATTTGTAAAACGAATATTCCAACAACTCGATCATATCGCGATATACCTGCTAATCGCAGGCACGTATACACCATTCATGTTGGTTACACTGATTGACAGTAGTGGAATATGGATTTTAGTTACCGTGTGGGGATTAGCCCTCATTGGAATCGCGCTTGAACTAAGCTTTAAAAATCGCATTGAGACACTCCAAATGGTTATTTACCTGATCATGGGCTGGCTGGTTGTCATTGATTTCGATGCATTAAAAGAGGCCTTGCCTAAAATGGGTATATATTTGTTATCGGTGGGCGGACTGGCCTATACGGTCGGCATTATTTTTTATATCCTGGATCACAAACAGTTGTTAAAACATTCTCATGGTATTTGGCATCTTTTTGTATTGGCAGGTTCCTTTTTTCAATTTTTGGCTATCCTTATTTATGTAAGATAAAAAGTTTACCTGTGAGTAGCAGGCCTTTTCAGTACTAAACCGCAACATCGATTAAGATTGCCAGGAAATACACATTCCTCACTTCGAATCACCAGCCAGTTCATCAATCAGCGCCAGGCCTGTGAGTCATAACCGTGGTATTCCAGTCGTTTCAGTCCTTCGAGCAGCGAGGTGATGACATCTGCATTAGAAACGCCTGCAGTAATTCCACACATGATCTCAGTTCTTTTTCTGCGCATTTTTTTTTACCGGGCGTTGCCAGCCTTTTATTGTCTGCAATGGTGCGCGGTTAAGCGTAAGCTCATCATCAGGTGCATTTTTTGTAATGGTCGACCCTGCACCGATAGTCGCACCTTTTCCTACTTTAAGAGGGGCCACAAGCTGACTACCCGATCCGATAAAGGCCTTATCACCAATGATTGTTTTATACTTATTAGCGCCATCATAATTACAGGTAATGACACCCGCCCCTATATTCACATCTGTGCCGATTTCTGTATCGCCGATATAGGAAAGGTGATTAACCTTGCTGCCTGAACCTACCTGACTTTTCTTAATTTCTACAAAATTGCCTATGTGTGCAAAAGAAGCAATCTCTGACTCCGGGCGGATACGGGAATAAGGACCAACTATAGCGAGCTCACCTATTGATGAATCTTCCAGCACACAATTTGCTTTTATCTCAACATCGTCACCAATCACCATATTCTTTAATAAGGTATTCGGGCCAATGCTCACACGATCACCCAGAGTGACGTTACCTTCTATAACAACATTAATATCAACACAACAATCCTTACCATGAATCAGACTGCCACGGACATCAAAGCGTGCAGGATCACTAATGGTTAATCCTTCCATGAGGTATTTGTCAGACTGTTTTTTCTGATAAATTCGTTCTATGACCGATAGATTTTGTCGATCATTGATACCGAGTATTTCATCATTATCTACTGGCTGGCAGGTTTCAACTACTACGCCTTCCGCGATAGCCATTGCAAAAATATCTGTTAAATAGTATTCACCCTGTGCATTCTCACAGCCCAGTTTCGATACCCAGTATTTTATCTTTTTAGCCGGCCCAGAAAGTAAACCGGCATTTATTTCTGTGATCTTTTTTTGCTCTTCGTTTGCATCCCTGTTTTCTATGATGGATTGGAAATTCTGATACTCATCTCTCTGAATGCGTCCATAGGTACCCCCTTCATTTAAACGTGCCGTCATCAAACCTACAGAATTTTCGCCACACACTTGCGTTAAAGTATTCAGTGATACTTTTGATATCAGAGGAACATCACCATATAAAATCAGTACTGTTGAATCATCATCGACATGCTCCATTGCTATATTTACCGCATGCCCTGTACCTTTTTGTTCCACTTGTAGAACCCAGTTCACATTTTCATTGTGAATTTTTTCTCTGAGTAAATCTCCACCGAAACCATAAACAACATGCAGGCGATCTGCACCCAGTTCCTGGCAGGTATCAAGGACATGTTGCAACATAGGTTTACCTGCAACTTCATGCAGAACTTTAGGTAGATCCGAGACCATGCGAGTGCCTTTACCGGCGGCAAGAATGATGACTTCGAGCATAAGGTTACTCTCTTTCTGAGGATCAGAATTAATCTATTATTACTATAACGTAAATTGGGGAAGGATTCCTGATCCTGTGATCAGGTTGGTGTGGTTTGTTGTGCTGGCACAGCCGTGCGCCAGCACAAAAATTACTGAAACAACTGCATGGACGGATCCTGATCAGGAACCCCACGTCGCATCTCTTCATCATTAGCCTGACGAATAGAGACTACCGTGACAATAAAATTAACAGTCTGACCCGCCAGCGGATGATTACCGTCGGCAGTCAAAGTGCCATCTTCAATTTTTGTTACATAGAACAGGCGTGACTCACCTTTTTTACTCTCTGCTTCAATTTCAGCACCTATACGCCGGAACTCCTCAGGGACGTTAAAAAGGGCATCTGTAAAAACCAGGGAAGGATCGTGCTGGCCAAAGCTTTCATCGGGATTTAGGCTGATATTCACCTGATCACCTACACTTTTACCGGCCAGTGCCTGTTCGATCTTTGGAAACAGTTCCGCACCGGAACCGTGCAGGTAGCTGACAGGGATATCTCGGTGCTCAAACAGATTACCATTTTCATCTTTCAATGAATAATTGATAGCAACCACCATACCCTGGACGATCTTGTCTGTCATTTTCGATAAAATCTTATTGAATTCAGTGGCTTACTTTTTTTTGCGTAGCTTACGAATTATATTCAATTGCGCAACGGCTTCTGCCAGCTCGGCCTGTGCGTGGGCAAAGTCCATGTCTGCTTTCTGACCCTGCATTGCTTCTTCAGCCTGACGCTTGGCTTCCAGGGCAACAGACTCATCAAGGTCTTTGGCACGTATTGCCGTATCACTGAGTACAGTAACAACATGTGGCTGTACTTCAAGAATACCGCCGGACACAAAGAAATGCTGCTCATTTTCACCTTCGTGAGACCGAACAACCACCTCGCCCAGCTTGATCTCGCCGATCAAGGGTGTATGGCGTGGGAAGATACCGACTTCGCCACTTTGCAACGGGACGAAGACCGCTTCCACTGTGCCGGAGAAGATTTCCTCTTCGGCGCTGACAATATTGAGATGCATAGTTATGGCCATAGTCTGATTCCTTGAAACCTAGAGGGTTTTGGCCCGTTCTACCGCTTCATCAATAGAGCCTACCATGTAAAAGGCCTGCTCAGGGAGGCTGTCATACTCACCATCGACAATAGCGCGGAAGCCTTTTATTGTATCTTTCAGTGATACATATTTTCCTTCTGTTCCAGTGAACACTTCAGCAACAAAGAATGGCTGAGACAGGAAGCGCTGTATTTTTCTGGCGCGTGTTACTGTCATCTTATCTTCTTCCGACAACTCGTCCATACCCAGAATAGCAATGATATCCTGTAATTCCTTGTAACGCTGTAAGGTAGCCTGTACATCTCGAGCCACTTGATAGTGTTCTTCACCAATAACATTCGGGTCAAGCTGGCGGGAGGTTGAATCCAGTGGATCTACCGCAGGGTAAATACCCAGCTCAGCCACCTGGCGGGACAGTACGACAGTCGCATCAAGATGCGAGAACGTGGTTGCAGGAGATGGATCAGTCAGATCATCTGCAGGGACATAAACAGCCTGTATAGATGTAATAGAACCGGTCTTAGTAGACGTAATACGCTCCTGCAGACGACCCATTTCCTCAGCCAGTGTCGGCTGGTAGCCTACCGCTGACGGCATACGCCCCAGTAGAGCAGACACTTCGGTACCCGCCAATGTGTAACGATAGATATTATCGATAAACAGCAGAACATCATTTCCTTCATCGCGGAAGTTCTCCGCTATGGTCAAGCCGGTCAATGCTACTCGCAGGCGATTACCCGGTGGTTCATTCATCTGTCCGTAGACCAGTGCCACTTTATCGATTACATTCGACTCGGTCATTTCATGATAGAAGTCGTTCCCTTCACGGGTACGCTCACCGACGCCGGCAAATACGGAATAGCCGCTATGCTCGATAGCGATATTACGGATCAGTTCCATCATGTTTACGGTCTTGCCGACACCGGCACCACCAAACAGACCAACCTTGCCGCCTTTAGCAAAGGGGCAAATTAAATCGATTACCTTGATGCCTGTTTCCAGCAGCTGATCACTGGCCGCCTGCTCGGCATAGCTTGGTGGTTCGCGATGAATTGGCATTGATTTTTTTGCCCCAATATCCCCTTTTTCATCAATCGGTTTACCCAGCACATCCATGATGCGTCCGAGCGTTTCTGTACCCACCGGCACTGTGATGGGGGCTCCTGTATCGGTAACCCGTAGATTGCGGCGCAGACCATCAGAGCTACCCATGGCGATACAGCGTACGACGCCATCACCAATTTGCTGCTGTACCTCTAATGTCAGACCTGTCTCATCAACAAGCAGAGCACTGTAGACTCTCGGAATTGTCTCAGTAGAAAACTCAATGTCGACTACTGCACCAATGATTTGTATAACTTTTCCAGAACTCATTTACCGGTTCCTCAGAATTAAACTGCTTACTAAAAAACTTCCTATATACCAAACATCACGCTAACGCTCTAAACCACAGCAGTTTGTGACCTATTCAAGTGCCGATGCACCACTGACTATTTCAGATAATTCCTGCGTAATCGCCGCCTGTCGTGCCTTGTTATACACAAGCTGCAGATCATCAATCATGTCGCTGGCGCTATCAGAGGCGGCTTTCATCGCCACCATACGCGCTGATTGTTCACTGGCAATGTTTTCCACCACACCCTGATAGACCTGGGTTTCAATAAAGCGGGTCATCAGGGCATCGAGCACTGGCTTGGCTTCGGGCTCATAGATATAGTCCCAATAGTGCTTATAGTCCTTTGACTCTTCTGCCTGCAAGGGCAACAACTGTGATACGGTCGGTGTTTGCGTCATGGTATTGACAAATTTGTTATACACCAGCATCACTCGATCAAGACTGCCATCACTGTAGGCATCCAGCATCACTTTGACTACACCGATCAACTGGCTGATCTGTGGCGCATCGCCCAGATGCGTAGCACTGGAGACCATTTTGAAACCGAAACGCTTCATGAAACCCTGTGCCTTACTACCGATAGAGCAAAATTCAACCTCTGCCCCTTTTTCATGCCATTGCTTCATATCAGCAATAGCGGCTTTCAGCATATTTGTATTCAACCCACCACAAAGCCCGCGATCGGTAGATATAATGATATAACCAACACGCTTCACTTCATCGTGTTCTACCAGGAACGGATGACGGTATTCAGGATGGGCGCGCTCTAAATGACCTGCCACATCACGGATCTTTTCTGCATAAGGGCGCGCAGACATCATCCTGCTTTGTGCCATACGCATCTTACTGGCAGCAACCATCTGCATGGCACGGGTAATCTTCTGCGTGCTCTGCAGGCTCTTGATCTGGGTCTTGATTTGCTTGCCAACTGCCATTGTTTTTACCTGTTTGCTTACCTGTTCTACCAGGTGTGATTGGCCTTGAAGTCATCCAGCGCAGCACGCAGGCGGCCTTCGATTTCGTCGTTGTAATCACCCGTCTCATTGATCGTTGACATAAGATCCGACTGACTGGAATTCATATAGGCATGCAGGGCATCTTCAAAATCACGTACTTTTGCCGGCTCAATATCGTCCAGATAGCCTTTGTCGGCCGCAAACAATGAGGACGCAAGATCGGCAACGGTCAACGGTGAATACTGAGGCTGTTTCATTAATTCAGTAATACGCTGGCCCAGTGCAATCTGATTTTGCGTGGCTTCATCAAGGTCTGAGGCAAACTGGGCAAATGCCGCCAGTTCACGGTACTGAGCCAGTGCAAGACGCACACCACCACCCAGTTTCTTAATAATGGTCTGCTGCGCAGCACCCCCTACACGGGATACTGACAGACCGGCATTAATAGCAGGACGTATGCCGGCATTGAACAGATCGGTCTCGAGGAATATCTGTCCATCGGTAATTGAAATAACGTTTGTTGGAACAAAGGCTGACACATCACCAGCCTGTGTTTCAATAATCGGCAGTGCGGTCAACGAACCAGTCTTGCCCTTTACCTTGCCACCAGTGATCTCTTCCACATAGTGGGCGCTTAGTCGTGCTGCTCTTTCCAGCAGACGTGAATGCAGATAGAAAACATCACCTGGATAGGCCTCTCGGCCCGGTGGACGGCGCAGCAGTAATGAAATCTGGCGATAGGCCCATGCCTGTTTGGTCAGATCATCGTAAACGATCAGGGCATCTTCACCCTTATCACGGAAATACTCGCCCATGGTACAGCCGGCGTAAGGTGCAAGGTACTGCATGGCAGCTGATTCAGCGGCACCGGCATTCACAACAATGGTGTGCTCCATGGCACCAAAGTCTTCCAGTTTGCGCACGACACTGGCGACTGAAGAGGCCTTCTGGCCAATAGCGACATAGATACAGGTTACACCGGTACCTTTCTGGTTAATAATGGTATCAATCGCGACGGCCGTTTTACCGGTTTGCCGGTCACCAATAATCAGCTCTCGTTGGCCGCGTCCAATTGGCACCATTGAGTCAATGGATTTGAGTCCAGTCTGTACTGGCTGACTAACAGATTGACGAGAAATTACACCCGGCGCGACCTTTTCCAGCGGCTCAAATTCTTCAGCCTTGATCTCTCCCTTGCCATCTATCGGGTTACCCAGGGTATCGACCACACGACCAATCAGTGATTCTCCGACAGGAACTTCAAGAATACGGCCAGTACATTTTACACTGTCACCTTCTTTAAGATGCTCATAGGCACCCATGATCACAGCGCCGACAGAATCCCTTTCCAGGTTCATCGCCAGGCCGTAGACATCACCTGGAAATTCCAGCATCTCGCCTAGCATTGCATCACTCAGTCCGTGTACCCTGACAATACCATCTGTAACACTGACGATAGTTCCTTCGGTACGCGCCTCAACTTTAGTATTAAAATTTTCCAGTCTCTTCTTGATCAGCTCTGAGATTTCTGATGGATTAAGCTGCATGATGCCTTTCCTGCTAATGTGTTAGGTATGAAGTGAGATCTTTCAAACTACCCGCGACTGAGCCATCAATGACCGTGTCACCGGCGCGAATAATCACACCACCAATAATGGATGGATCTACAGATGCCTTGATATTGACATCGCGATCAAGTTCTTTTTTCAGCATTTTTGACAGTTTGCTGATCTGTGCCTCGTCCAGAGCAAATGCAGACACCACGCTGGCATCTATCGTACCTTCAGCGCTGGCCCGCAGTTCATTAAAAAGGGCCGAAATTTCCGGCAGCAACAGCAACTTGCCGTTTTCGCGCAGTATGCTGATCAGTGCCTGCTCCTGGTCGTTGATATCTTCCAGTAGCGAAACCAGTAATGCATCGATCTGTTCACCTGTCATGCTCGGATCGCCGAGTGCAAATATCAGATTTTTATCGGCTACCGCTATCGCATAATATGCCAGCATATCGCCCCAGCGCTGTAGCGATGAAGTCTCGCTGGCCAGCCGAAACACTGCCACGGCGTAGGGTCTTGCTAAGGTAGTGCGTTCTGCCACTAGTGCTCCTTCAACCTGATAATGACGGGTTGAAGGAACACTAGAGCTGGCGAACCAGGTCGTCGAGAATCTCGGCATGCGCCTTCTCATCGACTTCTCTTTTCAGGATTGTGCTGGCACCTTCTACTGCCAGCCTGGCAACAGAGGCACGCAGTTCTTCGCGCGCACGATTTGATTCCTGCTCAATCTCGGCCTGAGCACTGGCCAGTATCCTTGCCCGCTCTTCATTGGCCTCAATCTTCGCTCCATCAACAATACCACCTGCGCGCTTATTTGCCTGCGCCAGCAGTGCTGATGCCTGATCTTTCGCTTCCTTTATCTTTGCAGTCGCATTCTTTTGTGCCAGTTCCAGATCACCTTCGGCACGTGAAGCCGCTGCCAGGCCGTCTGCGATATTTTTCTGCCGTTCACGCAAGGCACCGATAACAGGCAACCAGATGTATTTCTGGCAGAAGATAACGAACAACGCAAAGGCAATAGCCTGCCCAAGTAATGTCGCATTAATATTCACGACAACACCTCCAGGTTTCCGGGTTTAACGGGTTTAATGCCAGGCACTGCTTAAATGACGGCAAACAGGATGTAGAAGGAGATACCAACAGCGATCATAGGCACCGCGTCGACCAGACCCATTACAATGAAAAACTGGGTACGAAGTAAGGGTATCAATTCAGGCTGACGGGCAGCGCCCTCGAGGTATTTACCACCGAGTGACCCAATACCGATAGCGGCACCAAGGGCTCCAAGGCCCATCAAAATTGCGCCTGCGATAAATAATAGTGCTTTGGCTTCATCCATTGTATTTCTCTCTATGAGTTGAATGTTAGGAACCTCTGATTAATTCTGGACGAAGTAGATTACGATCTAAAATATTCAGATTTGAGGCGGAAATCACACGTAATAGCTGGCTATTGCGAAGGTTTCCAACGAAAAAGCTGGATATTTTAGGCGTAAGATACGAGTTCATGAATTAATCAGAGGTTCCTTAGGTTGTAGTACTAATTAATGTTCATCCACCGTGTAGGCCATATCCATATAAACGATAGTCAACACCATGAAAATAAATGCCTGCAGTACCACGATCAGGATGTGGAATATTGCCCACGGCAGAGACAGAGACCACTGTATATACCATGGCAACAGGGCGATCAAAATAAAAATCATTTCACCGGCGTACATATTACCGAATAGCCGTAAGCCTAGTGATATTGGTTTGGCGATCAGATTAACGACTTCCAGCAGCAAATTAATCGGAAACAGATACTTCGGGAATGGGTGAAATGCCAGCTCCGCAAAAAAACCACCTGGCTTTTTGATTTTGAAACTGTAATAAAGTGTCAGGGCGAAGACTGACAGCGCCATACCCATCGTGGCATTGGGATCTGCTGTCGGTACAACTCTGAGAAAGCGTACACCCATCAGTTTGGCAACATAGGGCAGAAAATCGACTGGCAGCAGATCCATAGTGTTCATCAACAGGATCCAGATGAAAGCGGTCAAGCCTAAGGCTCCGAGAAAATTATTCTTGCCGGTAAATGAACTTTTGACATTATCGTCAATAAACTCAATTACCCACTCAACGCAGTTCTGCAAACCACCCGGCACGCCGGAAGTCGCGTATTTAGCCGCCTTACTAAAGATAATGAGGAATAATGCACCTAGCAGAATAGAGAAACCAAGCGTGTCAACATGAAAGGACCAGAACCCCATCTCTTTGGCTTGATCTGCAGTCGCCGCCAGCCCCCAGCTGCCATCCGCATGCTGACCATAGGTCAGATTCGTAAGATGATGCTTGATATATTCAGAGGACGTTAATGTGTCGCCTGCCATGCCAACCCTTACACTAAAAAATTATATAATAATTATGAACAAACCTGATAAAAAACCAGTTCATATTTTATTCAGTACACCTGCAATCAGTGCGGGCGATATCTGTATCCACAAATACACAGCAAACAGTGCCGCCGCATTCAATGGTTTCAATAAAACCACAGCCAGTAAAAAAAGGGCTACAGTCAAAAATAATTTACCTATTACACCCCGGTATGCTACTGCGGCGAGGTGATCTACCTGCCAGCTACCTTTATTACTAAAAAGCCTTAGCGCGAAAAAGGCATTAGCAATCACTGAAATCATGCCACCGGAGAGTGCTGAATACGCTGTTACCAGGCCAAAAACAGGTAACAAAACAACAGATGTAGTCAATGCCAGAGACACCTGCCAGCCAATAATGTTGAATGGTCTTTGATTGATAGTGTTCATCTAACAAATCCCGATCAACCCAGTAGCAGTTCAGCTTTACACGCTATCAAAAATAGCTCTTACCGAGAGGCGCGTAGTATAGTGATAAGCCCCTTTTGGGTCAACATCAGATTGCTAAATATGCAGCCTGATAAACACCAAATCAACAGTTATCCAGTACCGCGTCAATGTATCTTCTCAAGGATTCCCTGCAGCACATCATTGCCATGAAAATCGATGATCAACTTGCCTTTGCCCCGGCTGCCAAGCTTGATTTCCACATGCGTCCCCAGTTTTTCAGACAAAGATTCCTCCAGATGCCTGACATCCGGGTCTTTCACTTTTGCTTTGCCAGCAAGGCTATTGCGATCTTCCTGCAGCCTGCGAACCAATTGCTCGGCCTGTCGAACACTCATACCTCTTTTAACAATCTGCTGGGCAGCTTTGTACTGCAGGCCCTCCTCAAGAGAAAGCAGGGCGCGGGCATGTCCCATATCCAGCTGCCCCTGTTCCAGTAGAGTGCTTACATCAGATTGTAGAGAAAGCAGACGCAACAGGTTGCTCACTGCAGCACGGGAACGGCTGACACTGTCCGCAACCTGCTGGTGAGTCATGGTGAATTCCTCTATCAGGCGCTGCATCCCCCTGGCCTCTTCAATAGGATTCAGGTCTTCGCGCTGTAAGTTCTCGATCAGGCCGATAACCATGGCGTCTTCATCAGACAGCTCACGCACCACGACAGGCACGCGACCAAGACCGGCCTGCTGTGCAGCCCGCCAGCGACGCTCGCCGGCGATAATTTCATAATCACCGGAGGCCAGTTTACGTGCGACTATAGGTTGCAATACGCCCTGCCTGGCAATCGAGTTAGCAAGTTCATCCAGCGCATCCTGATCCATCTGCCGGCGTGGCTGAAATTGGCCCCGCTGCAGAAATTCTACTGGTAGCTGCTGCAATTTGTCAGGTGAAATATCGTCCACTGAAGCACCACTATCACCTAACAGGGCATCTAGGCCACGACCTAATCTACTTTTTTTTGTATTCATTAATTTGACTCTCTTCCCATAACCTCACCCGCCAGTGCCAGGTATGCCCTCGCACCTTTGGATCGTATATCATATTCAAGCACAGGCTTGCCATAACTCGGCGCTTCTGCCAGACGGATATTGCGTGGAATAATTGTGTGGTATACCTTGTTGCCAAAATGCCGTTCCAGTTGTGACGACACCTCTCTTGACAACGAATTTCGGCTGTCAAACATAGTTCGCAGCAGGCCCTCTATATTCAGATCGGGGTTAAAAGCGGCCCTTATTTTGCGCACTGTATTCACCAGCTCAGTCAGCCCTTCCAGTGCAAAATATTCACATTGCATTGGGATAACAACGGCATCCGATGCCACCAGCGCATTGACTGTCAGCAAGTCTAACGAAGGTGGACAGTCTATCAGTATGAAATCATATTCCTCACGTATGGTTTGCAAGGCTACTCGCAGTCGGAATTCTCTATGCTCCTCATCCACCAGCTCGATTAATGCGCCTGAAAGTTCACGATTGGATGCAACCACATCATAAGATACATCTGTAGCTACGATGGCTTCCTGTATTGGGACAGCGTGCATTAATACTTCATACGCGGTTGCATTCTGACCATCCCGGTCAACGCCGCTGCCAACAGAGGCGTTACCCTGCGGATCGATATCTACCAGCAGTATCCTTTGCTTCATGCGCGAAAGTGATGCCGCCATATTGATCGCAGTTGTGGTTTTCCCTACGCCACCTTTCTGATTTGTTATAGATAAGACTTTAGCCATTTCATTTATATGTTTTTTTACAGATAACCAGGTGCCGCTGCTCTGGCAGACCCGGTACATTCAATTTGATTACACCTTCAACCCTGAAACCCGCCACCATTTCTACCGGCTCTTCACCTGGCCATTGTCCTTTCATGGCAAGCAGTTGCCCACTGTCGGCAATTAAATGCCCCGAGCAGGCAATAAAAGACGATAAACTGCTAAATGCGCGGCTGAGCAGACTATCAAATTTTTCATGCGGATGATATTTCTCCGCACGCTGTTGCACTATGTTTACATTATGCAGTTTTAATTGTGCCTGCACCTGTCGCAGAAAGCGACAACGTTTGGCATTGCTGTCCAGTAATGTCACCTTTATATCCGGACACGCAAGGGCAACAGGAATCCCCGGAAGCCCTGCACCACTGCCGATATCGATAATTTTCTTGCCATGCAGATAGGGCACTACGGACAAACTGTCCAGTAAGTGTCGTGTGACAAAATCGGTATCACTCTTTACCGTAGCCAGGTTATAGACCCGGTTCCAGCGCTTCAGTAGTGAAAGATAGCCCAGTATCTGGCTCCTGCCCTGATCATCAACTTCAAGCCCGATGCCATCAACCCCTTCCGCCAGCAAAGCTTTTAAGTCTCCTGCTTTTCCCATCAGGCTGATTTAGATTTCATATGTACCAGTAATAAAGAAATGGCTGCCGGTGTAATGCCGGATATACGCGATGCCTGGCCGAGTGTGGACGGTTTATGCTCATTCAGCTTCAAGCTTACCTCTGTCGACAGGCCATGTACTTTGCTGTATTCGATACCTGCCGGCAGGCGCATTTCTTCATGCTGCCTGTGCTTCTCAACTTCTGCCTGCTGGCGTGAGATATATCCGGCATACCTGGCCTGAACCTCCACCTGAGCACTAACAGCATCATCATCAACAGGCTCACCCGCGCCGGGCAGCTTCATCAGGCAGCGATAATCGATTTCTGGTCGTTTGAGCAGATCCAGCAGATTCACTTCGTGGGCTATAGCCTGTCCTAATATCGCTTCGATAACGCCTGGCTCGATGTCTTCTGGTCTGAGCCAGATTGCTGCCAGGCGGGCCTGCTCAGCGATGATAGCCTGCCGTTTCTCGCTGAATTTGTGCCAACGGTGATCATCCACCAGCCCTAGCTCACGGCCTTTTTCTGTCAGCCGCAAATCCGCATTATCCTCGCGTAACAACAATCGATACTCGGCACGGGAAGTGAACATACGATAAGGTTCGCTGGTACCACGGGTCACAAGATCATCTATCATTACGCCGATATAGGCTTCATCACGAGCCGGATACCAGGGCTCCTCATTGCGCATACTGCACACTGCATTTATACCCGCCAGCAGGCCCTGCGCCGCCGCCTCTTCATAGCCCGTGGTGCCGTTAATCTGTCCGGCAAAGAACAGGCCGGCTATATATTTTGTTTCCAGCCAGGGATAAAGATCTCGCGGATCCAGATAGTCGTATTCGATGGCATACCCAGGGCGTGTAATAAATGCCTGCTCAAAGCCTTTGATTGAGCGCACCAGCGCCAACTGTATATCAAACGGCAGACTGGTCGAAATGCCATTTGGGTAAACTTCATTCAGCTCCAGACCTTCCGGCTCGACAAAAATTTGATGGCTGTCACGTTCAGCAAACCGTACCACCTTGTCTTCGATAGAGGGGCAATAACGCGGCCCTACTCCTGAAATTTCACCAGTATACAGAGGCGATCGATGCAAACCCTCGCGGATCAGCGCATGTGTTTGCGTATTGGTGTAAGTGATATGGCAGGGAACCTGCGCAGGGTGCAGACCTCGATTGCCGATGTAGGAGAAGACCGGCACAGGATCATCACCCGGTTGCTCCTGCATGACAGAAAAGTCGATGCTTGAACGGTCTATGCGCGGCGGGGTCCCCGTTTTTAAACGACCGATACGGAAAGGTAAGTCACGCAGGCGTTTCGCCAGCGCATTCGACGGAGTGTCACCGGCACGACCGCCTGCCTGACTGGTTTGTCCAATATGCATCACGCCGCCAAGAAAGGTGCCACTGGTTACCACTACACTGGGCGCACGAAACACCAGCCCCATATGCGTCACCACACCCGCCACCCTTTCCTGATCAATGATCAGATCAGTAACCTCCTGCTGAAAAACCGACAGACCAGGCTGCGATTCAACCATCTGCCGGATTGCAGCTTTGTACAGTATCCGGTCAGCCTGCGCCCGGGTGGCCCGAACAGCGGGCCCCTTACGGGAATTAAGTATTCTAAACTGGATACCTGATAGATCAGCAGCGCGAGCCATAGCACCACCCAATGCATCGATTTCCTTAACCAGATGGCCCTTACCGATACCACCTATTGCCGGGTTACAGGACATCTGGCCGATGGTTTCTATGTTATGCGTCAGCAGCAACACCCGCGCACCCATGCGTGCAGACGCAAGGGCAGCCTCAGTACCGGCATGGCCGGCACCGATGACGATGACATCAAAGGATTCTGGGTATTGCATAATTGGCGATTTTCAAAAAAAGAGCCGGTAATTATACACCCGGCCATATAATTTCTGATAATCAGTCTACAACGGGAGAATCAGAGCACGAATTCGATTTCCACACCCACAAGACTAATCACATCACCATTCGCCAATGGCGTAGACTGTGATTTTAGTTCCTTGCCATTTACGGCAGGGGCTTTTCCGCTGCCACTGGCGCCAGAAATAAAGGATATAAAATAACCTTTCTTGCGGCGTGATACGACAACTACCTGTACGCCGGGGCGACCCAGCGTCACCATTGAACGATTAACCTTAACTTCTTTACCTGCCGCCGGCCCTGAGCGCACCTTCAGCAAAGCTATCCGGCTCTCTGGCTCAGGTTCTATGGCCTTAACCGCAGCGGTATCCTCGGCATCCTGCATTGCCTTTACCTGGGATTCTGTTGCGACGTTACGCGCAATCTCCCCAGGTTTAAGTATCATTGTTTTCTCAAAATCTTCTTCATCTACCCCAGGACCAGTATGATCAACATGGTATATCAACTTACTATTGCCGAGCTTTATTTCATCGCCTTCCTGTAATACAGTTTTTTCAGTACGGTTGCCATTAATAAATGTCCCATTGGTATCACTAAGATTCTCAAGAAAAGAATCATCAAGGATGCTGATGATAAGTATGTGTCTCCCGCTGACTGCCGGATCCGCTAGCACGATATCTACACCAGGCCGCCTGCCGATTACCATCCGGCTCTGGTTTAATTTAAATTCTTTGCCTTCACTTTCCAGACGTAATATACCCATTTCTTTTTCCTGCTCTAGCTTCGATTCGGATCATGCTTTGAACATGATCATTACTTAAGATACCCCGGCAAATCCACCTGTTCAGGACCCGCACTATCAACCCGTAAATAACTTATTCAGACGTTTCGCCCATGACTTTTCCCGAGTCTGGCTGTCATCCACTCTTACCATTATTACGGTTACATTATCCTTGCCACCGTTCGACAATGCCTTGTTGACCAGTTCACCGGTACCATATTCCAGATCAGTGGATGAGCGGCGAATGATATTAGCAATCTCCATATCATCCACCATATCTGTCAATCCATCCGAACAAAGTAAATAGATATCGCCCGGGCGTGCATCGTAATCATAAAGATCTACATCTACCGTCGGATCTATCCCCAGGGCACGAGTAACGATATTCCTCTGTTCTGATGCCTTGGCCTCCTCCTGCGTATAAAAACCATGATCGACCAATTCTTGAACCACCGTATGATCGGTAGTCAACAATTCAAGGCGATAGTCACGGTAGCGATAAATCCGTGAGTCACCGATATGTGCAATACTCACTTTGCCGTCATGAAACCATGCGGCGGAGACTGTCGTCCCCATACCCCTGCAATCATGGTCATCATGCGCTGAGTCATAAACCTGTTGATTTGCATGGTGCAGTGCCCTGTACAGGATAGCAGACTCCTCGTGTGGCATACCATCCAGCTCAATCTTTTCTTCGCTACCCTTAATCTGTATAACAGAATGCACCAGTGATGTAATGGCAATCGCGCTGGCCACTTCACCGGCCTTATACCCACCCATACCGTCAGCGAGTACAGCCAAACCTATTTCGGCATCAAAACCGAAATTGTCCTCGTTATGTTCACGCACACAGCCGGTATCTGATTTTGCTTCAATAACAAGTTTTGTCATTATTTTTTGCCTACCATCTTTTTCGCACATGCCAACAGGTCCCGTGCCAATTTCTTACCATCCTGGTATCGGTCATCGGCCTCCTTCTGTAACAACTTGTCCAGAATCTCCCTGATGCAATCTCCATTCTCCTTCAAGTCCGGGCGCAGAGCAAAAAGATCAGGTGGTGGTTCATTTGTAATCTTGTACATCAGTTGGGTCAGGGACTCGGCCTTATAAGGCAGACGCCCAGTCAGGAGCTGGAACATCAACACCCCCAGAGAATACAAATCAGTTCTTCCATCCAGCTTTTTACCACGCAGCTGTTCCGGTGACATTGAAGAGGGTGTACCAAGTACCATGCCTGTTTTCGTCCGTCGTGAATCAGTCAGTCGAGCAATACCGAAATCCGTTATTTTCAATTGCCCAGTGCCAGGATCATACATGACATTCGCCGCCTTGATGTCGCGGTGAACGATATCCCTGCTGTGAGCATAAAACAGCGCACCAGCAAGCTTCATTCCTATTTTAACCACGGTTAATGGCGGCAGCAATGTACCCTTCTTGGTGTAGACGCGCAAATCACTGCCGGTAAGAAACTCCATTGCGATATAAGCCAGCTCATTATGCTCGCCGGCATCATAGATAGTAACAATGTGTGGATGATGCAGGCGTCCAGCTGCCTCTGCTTCATGAAAGAATCGGCCCAGTACATTTTCCTGCTCATCTTCATCAAATTCACGTTTCAGATTTAATGTTTTTATCGCTACTGTACGATTTATTTTTGGATCAGTACCCTGATAAACCATACCCATAGCACCCTTGCCTATCTCCTGTCGCACCAGGTAACGACCCAGTACTTTCTGGTCGTCAGGGTCGGATTCATTTTCTTCAGTGGGGTTCAGGGATGTGATGGCAGTACTGACTGCAGGGCTAATTTTGCTCTCGTCAATCATCACTGTATCTTCCATCATGCGCGCTTTTTCCAGTTTGCCCTGTAAATCCTTGAAATGTGGATTAAAGCTATCCATATACTGATATACCGCAACGGCACGATCAAAACGACCGTTGGCCTCAAAGTCCTGTGCCAGATAAAACAGCATCACCATAATTGAGTTATCCAGCGGGCATTTGCGAAAACTTTCAAAGGCTGCATCCAGTTCGCCACGCTTTTGCGATGCCAGGCCAACACGTCGATGCACTTCGCCTGACACGGCTGTTGGCTTTTCTGCCAGCTTATGTACGCCGCCCATTAGCCAGGTCACAAGAAAACCTAAAAGCAGTAATAAGACGGGTGGATACATATTCAGCCAGATGGATACATCCAGCAAAAACAGTGCTTCAATTCCAAGCAATATCAAAACCAGCACAGTTGTCACAATGACCCTGGCCTTCATATCCTGGCTGGACAACCATAGAAGCAAAATAGTGACAAGAATAAGTAAAACTGCCGAGACTATGCTGGCCCAGGCAGGTGATGAAATGATTTTATCGTCTAGCATACTGGCCAATGTCTCTGCTACCACCATCACGGCAGGTACAGAAATATCCGCTGGTGTACTCACCGCCTGCGCCAGACCACGCACCGTCATACCCAGTAAAATTATCTTCCCGCTTAGTCTATCAATCGAAATAGCTTCGTGTAGGACATCATGGTACGAAACCACCTCAACCGCATGCCTGTTATTTGGATTAGACGGGAAAAAATAAGGCCAAACCTGAAGTTGTTTATCCGTCAAAAGAGTGCTGCCAGCAATACTTAACTTTTTTTCTTTCGTAAACGTGACATCCGAAAGTCTCATATTGTTGACCCGCAGGTATAACTGCATAGCAAGAGTAGGTATTAACAAACCATTTGCTTCTGTAAATAAAGGTACACTGCGAATTTTTTTAGAAATATCGCTTTCGACAAAGATACTGGTATAGCTTGCAGCAGGGCCGCTCGCGATTTCGGGTAATGGATAGGCCGGCCTGGCTGTGTGTAATTCTAAAGATTGCTCATTGGGTAAACTATTCTGCAGAAAATAGCCGGGTAGTGCAGTTTGTATCCTGTCGTCTTCTGATGTACTCACAAAAGGGATACCCGCTGTAACAATTCCCTGTTTTCGAATCTCTCTTACCCTATCTGCCAACTGCCGACCAGAAACCGGTGGAGATACCAGGGTATTATTGCTACCAGTAGTGGCCATGTTCAGCGAAGGCAACCCAACGTAAGCTACCAACTCCACGCCAGCAGAAATAAGATTTTCCAGCAGCCGGATATGCGTCTCATATGGGACAGGATAGCGGCCAATTTTATCCAGCGAGTACTCGTCAATCGCAACCACCAGCACATTTGAAGCAGGTGGTTGTCCCAGCATGCGGATATTGTCATATAATGAGTAACCGGCATCATCAAGCAAACCAAACCTGCCCGCTAACAGAATTAGCACCAGCATCACCAGGGTTACAAAACCGTTACGTGAAAATATCAACGACTTCATGGCCGTTGCCACTCCTCCTTTTATAAAACAAGCCTGATTCAGGCCAGTCCTGTTTCTGTTTTATTCCCGTACTACGAATTTAATATCAATATTATAGAGTACACAGGAATTAACGACTGCCATTGAAAATGGCTAATGGCTCTCACTGACACACAGCTGTCCATCTTCGCATGACCGGAAATATCCATCAAGATACCGATACCAGTAATTAACAACATACAATTGATTCATGGCATCAGCAGACAGAATGGCAACTATCCCTGACAAATGGTTATTATTTTTTATTTCGGCACAAATTAATAGAGACGCTAATAAGTCTCTGTTATGATTATATATTCATAACGTGCCGACCTGACGCCTATGTCACACTTGTCCCTGTCGCCAAAAATACTCTCTTCTCTGCTGGCATTTCTAATTTTTTCACTATTTTCCTGCTCTACATTTGCTGAAATCTATCTCAGCACCGAGCTGAAAAAAGGTCTTCCTGTGCCACAGAAAACAAATGAATTCAGCTGTACAGACAAAATTTATGGCGTTGTTGTTGATCAATGGCCCGCTGGCAGCAACCACCTGATGGAGGCTTACTGGACTGACCCTCAGGGAAAACAACGCGAGCACACACGATATAATTTTACTGCACGCAAGGGCAAAACGCACACCTGGGCATGGCTACTTTTACATCGTGCAGAAACCGACATACTTGACCGTTTGCTGATGCAGGAAAATGATAGCCTGCGAGAATTCAACGGCCAATGGCAAGTTGATTTTTATATTGATGGAAAATCCATGGGCAAATTGACCTTTCAGCTTATCTGTGGATAAATTACACACTCAGAACCCATAAAATACATAGCGGTACATTCTTAATTACTTACTGGGAAATCGTATTTAAATATGAAAATTTTTACCCTGCGAAACACTGGCATCGCCATCTTGCTTACCCTGTTAATGGTATTTTCCGGCTGCAGTAGCAGTACAAGCGAGACATCTACTGGAGGGGGTACTTCCAGTCCCGGAGTCGGCTCAGGATCTCCCGACAATGGCGTACAACCTTCTTCACTAGCAGGCACATATACTGGCACAGCTACCGCCACCGCATCAGCACTTGGCCTGTCGGAATCTGAAACAGTTCCGGTAACTATTGTTATTGACCAAAACGGTAGGGTTACCATACAAAGCGGCTCAGAAATATTCACCGGTGTCATCACAATGAATGGAAATTCATTCAGCCAGAATCAGACATTTAATAATGAAGATTTCGGTTCTGTGAAATGCAGCGGAATACTCACTCTGCAGGGTTCAATCGACAACAATGATAAAATAACTGCCACCCTCAGTTCACAATCAGTAAGCTGTAACGCCAATGGCGTTAATATACCGGGGACTGTAACAGGCTCATTAACAGCAAACAGGCAATAACCTCGAATTTGTTTATTAGCCCCTGGTCTTACGCCCTGGAACTTTGAATTTGAAACTACGAATCAATATAAACTTCCTTCACCTTCAGGACGTGACTTAAACCGCCGGTGCACCCAAAAATACTGTTCTGGCATTTCACGAATACCCTGCTCGATAGCCTCATTCATACGTCGTGCATCTTGCACAGGATCTTTTGTGGGAAAATCTTTAAGCGGTGGTAGAAATATCACTTCGTAACCCCCACCATGCGGTAACATTTTTGTGAAGCATGGGATAACAACCGCCTTGCTTAAACGGGCAAAACGAGAAAAGCCCGGGGTTACCGCTGTCTGAATACCAAAAAAGGGGGCGAATACTTTATCACTGGAGCCAGGATCCTGGTCCGGTAAATAGTAGAATGGACTGCCCGTGCGCATCATCTTGACCACCTTGCGCATATCTGCCTTTCTTTCAACCATTATGCCACCAAAACGACTTCGCCCTCTTCGCACCAGAAAGTCGATCAGCGGGTTCCTGATCGTTTGATACATGCTGAACATTGACCTTTCGTGCGAAAGCACTAATCCCGCAATCTCCATTGTGACGAAATGTGGTACCAGTAATATGACGGGTCTACCGCCAGCAATTGCACGATCAAAGTAATGACGATCACGCATGGTCACCAGTCTCTGCAATCTGCGCAGAGGTGCAAACATGTTGATGCCTATGGTCAATACTGCCTGGCCCAGGACCTTGAAATGCGCCTTTATTAACGCATCAATTTGATCGTTATCAAGTTCAGGAAAACACAACTCAAGGTTGGTTCTGGCGATATGCAGCCGCCTCCCTGCGACTCGATACAGAATAACACCCAGACCTCTACCCAGGTATGCAGTGACAGGCATAGGCAGTAAACTGATCAGCCAAAGCAGCAGAATACCAAACCAGACCAGCCAGTACCGCGGGTGTGTAAATTGAAGGGCGCCCTTAACCATCAGTAAGGCGCTTCTTCGCCTGCTGGGCGTGTTTTAAATAATTTGAAAGTCCAGGAATACATTTCCGGCATTCGTCTGACACCTGCTTCCAGCGCCTGATTCATGTTTGTCGCATCGACCAGATCATCGCCTGACGGGAAATTTTCCAGTATCTGGCCAAAATACAACTCGTAACCCTTACCACCCGGCAAACTGTTCATGAATACGGGCATAACCACTGCATTTCCTAAACGCGCAAGTGCCGACAGGCTTGTCACGGTCCAGCTCTGTACGCCGAAGAAAGGAGCAAACACGGAAGCAGGGGAGCCGAAATCTTCATCCGGCATAAAATAACCTGTATACCCCTTACGTATATAACGGATCAGCGGCCTTAGTCCCTGATCACGATTTATTACCTGATTACCATTGCGGGAGCGACTACGAAACAATAAATAGTTAAGCACCGGATTAGCTAATGGCTTCATCATCGTTACACCTGCCCTGTAGCGTGAGAAATACTGGCCACACAAATCGACTGTCAGCATATGTCCAGTTAACAACACGACATTTTGCCCCTGATCAATGAGCTTCTGAAAATTCTCAAAACCATGCACTGTAGTAAGTCTTTCCAGCCGCCTTGAAGAGGCCCACCAACAGATGGCCAGATCAAATATACTTGCGCCATAGGCTTCAAAATGTCGCAATACCAACTGATCTTTTTCTTCACCTGAAAGTTCTGGGAAGCAGAGATCAATATTGATCTGCGCAATACGCCTGCGTTTCTCATTTCTGCGATAGAATTGACGCCCCAGAACACGGCCAATGCTGTGTTGCACAGGCAGAGGCAAAATCACCAATAACCTTAGCAGGGCAAAGATCAGCCACAGGGGCCAGTATCTGGGGTGTAGAAACACCCATTCAAAGTGACTTTGCCGAGCAGCCCTTCCTGTTGATTTTTCTTTATTTTGAGACATAACGTCCGTGATGCTGCAATTGATCGAATGATAGGGATGACGACTCACAGTTTATCAGGCATTATTATGCCATGGATAACAAGGATGCCCTGATACGTTTTTACC
>ENA-ORDP01000292-ORDP01000292.1-marine-sediment-metagenome-genome-assembly--contig:-NODE-292-length-34031-cov-4.259477_pt1 | contig 34031 bp, 34 predicted proteins | sample MGYA00248627_ERZ508539 | MGnify/ENA primary metagenome ERZ508539 (study PRJEB26208, sample SAMN05571518) | marine sediment metagenome | biome: deep sea; feature: Hydrothermal vent; material... | reverse complement strand
TTAGACCCATTCCGTATCGCGGGAAACAACGATTCTCAAACCGCCTGATAAAATTGAACACCATCTCGGCCAGAAGGCTACTCCCCCTCGGAAAAGGGGAGAGAAGATTTTCCTCCCCCTGTGGCGGAAGCGCTGTTCAAGAAAAACAAGATCCTTCGGTTCCCTCAGGACGACGGGGCGGGGCGCTTAAGTTGTGCGGTATGTCGTCCTGAACCCTTCAAGGCTCAGGGCAAACTCCGTGAAGGATCCTGTATTTGCTGTAGCCCTGCTACTTCTCCTTCATTGTGGGATGTGTGTTAAGGTGTGGTTTATATTCGAATAGAGAAGGGCTCGGTCTTGCGATTTCCATATGTAGCTTCGCATCGTTAGGGAAAAGGAGCGTATTCTCCTGATACGGGAAAGCGTAAATAGAATACGCGAGCCTTTAACAATGCCTAACCACCCCGCAATAAAAGTTTCCACATTGAGAGCAATCCGCTCTCAGACGAGTATTGAAAGGAATGTTTTTATCACAGCTTACGATAAAATCTGACGGCAATTAGCTTTTAGCGCTTTTCAAGCCGCAGTTGGGGCGTGGGCTCTTTCGTCGTGGAGGTCGACCGCCAGGATTTTCGAGATGCCTTCTTCTTCCTGGGTGACGCCGTAGAGCCGGTCGCCGAAGCTCATGGTCTTCTGGTTGTGGGTGATGATGATAAACTGCGTCTTCTCGCGCATCTCCATGAGCATATCCCGAAACCGCACAATGTTCGCCTCGTCGAGCGGCGCGTCGATTTCGTCAAGCAGGCAAAAGGGGCTGGGCTTTGTCATAAAGACAGAGAAGAGCAGTGAGATGGCGGTCATCGCTTTCTCCCCGGCCGATAGCAGGTTCATGCTCTGGTTCTTCTTGCCCGGCGGCTGGGCCATGATTTCCACGCCCGGCTCTGGTTTGCCCTCTTCGTAAACCAGTTTCAACTCGGCGTGGCCACCGCCGAAAAGACGTTTGAAAGTCGCCTCGAAATTTTTCGACACCTCTTCAAAAGTCTCTGTGAACATCTTGTTCGTCGTTGCGTTTATGTTCTCGATAGTCTTGTGAAGCGTCTCGATCGAAGCAACCAGGTCGTCGCGCTGTGTTTTGAGAAATTGCCAGCGTTTATCTATCTGCTCGAACTCCTCAAGGGCGTCAAGGTTCACGTCGCCCATCTTCGAAAGCTGTCCGCGCAGAAAATTAAGCCGCTCGGTCACCTCTTCCATGTCGATTGCGGAGACATCTGAATTTTCCAGGTCTTCCACAGGGATGTTGAACTCGGCGTCCGCTTTTTCGATTATGTTTTCTATCCGCATTTCGGTTTCAGATTTTTTCAGAGCCACATCGGTGATAACCGGCTGTATGTCATTAAGCCTGGTTTGCAGGCCGCGAATGGTTTTCTGAATTTCCTCCGACTCCCCGGTCTTTTCCGCCAACGTCTCGTTTATGGCGTCTATATTTTCTTTGAGAGAATCTTTCTTCCTGGCAAGCTCGACGTTTTCGCTCAACATCGATGCGATCGATTCCTCCATCTCCCCGCTTTTTCGTTTCAAGTCTTCGATGGAGTCTTTGAGCCTCTGTACCCTGGCGATATGACCGGCCATGATTCCTTCGAGCCGTTTGATATCAAGGTTAAGGCCGCCGCGCCTGCCCCGGCTTTCGGTTATGCCAAGTTCTTTATCCTGAAGCTGACCTCTCAGCTTGTCGAGATCGACGCTGGCCTGTTTGATCGCCGTCTGCATGGCCTCGTTTTGCGCGTCCGCCTCTTTTTTGCGGTCATTTAACCGGTCAATGGCGCCTGCTCTTGCGTTAAGCTCCTCGCCCAGGCTTTCGGTCTGGGCAATCAACGCTTCTTTTTCAGATTTGAGAGAGTCGATATACGCAAAATTTCGTTTTAGCTCCTCGTCCGCTTTTCCGATTTCGTTAGTCGTCTCCACGATTTCAAGCTCAAGACGCCGCGCTTCCCTCCCTGTGGCGTCGAGTTTTCGCTCTTGCTCCTGTTTCGATTCCGCCAGTTGGCCACGCTTATCCTCGGCTGTCTGTTTGTCTTCTCTTAGTTCTTCAATGCGCGCGCCCAGCTCCTCGATGATCCGCCTTCTCGACACTATTCCCGCGCCCCCGGCGCCCCCGGCGGCGCCAGTTTTCGCAAGTCCGCCAGTGACGAACCCTGCCGTGTCTATCACTTCGCCATCCGTCGTAACCACGGTGAAACCGCCCGGTTTAAGATTCCATATCTCCATCGCCCCTGTAAAATCGCGGGCTACCAGAGTGTGGCTCAATAGCTCTTTTATATTGGAGGGAGAATCGCCGGTGAAAATAAAAAGATCGGATGCGCGCCCTATCAGGGCCGGATGCTGAACCATCTCCGGCGCCTGCGCGCCGTTTGATGGAGCCAGGTCAGCGGAGACGAAACTGGCCCCTCCCAGCTTTTCTTTCTTTAAAGTCGTGATTGCTTTAAGCATGTTGGAGCAATTGTCCATCATCACAGCTTCCAGACGCGAGCCGAGCGTGGCCGCCAGCGCCACTTCCATTTCAGGCGCCACTTTCGCGCCTTTGGCCAGCAAACCCCTGACTCCGCTTAACTCACCCGCCCCTTCCTCTTTTAGTTTCATCAGCTTTCGCACGCCTTCACCATAACCCTCGAAATTTCGCTCGAACTCTTCCAGCGATTCAAGCTTGGACTGGCATTTGGCCAGCTCTTCCGATAAAGATCGCGTCTCTCCCTCGACAGACAAAAGCTCGGCGTTAACGCTTAAAAGGCGGGTTTTGGTTTCATTCACCTTTGCCGTTTCACCGTCAAACTCCACTTTGAGATGAGTTAACCTCTCCCCCAGCTCGCCGCTTCTTTCTTTTGCCGAGGAGGCTTCTCGTGAATATTGAGACTCCTTGTCCGCCAGGCTGTTAATTGTCGATCCGGCCATCTCAACTTTTGTTTTTATCGAAGAGAGCTCATGTTTTTTCGAGGATATTTCCTCCATAATTCCAAGCGTGATCCTTGAGCCCTCTTCTAGCTTTTCACGCCTGTCATGGAGTTGCGACTGGGCTGTGTAAACATCTTCGCGCAGACCCGCGATTTCCACCTTTTTTGCATTTATCAGCGTTTCGATAGACTTAAGCTCGACTCTTCGCTGGTTTATTTCATCATCGTTTCCGGCGGTTTCACCTTCAACCTGCTCTATCTCATCAATCGAGTTTTTGCGGGTTAGTTCCGCCTCTTCAATGTGCCGGGATAGAAGCCCGCGATGATCGTTGTTGCGCTCGATAGTAGATTCAACACGGCTTTTTTCTTCCTTTATATCCGCTACGGCTTTTTCTTCGTCTGAAATCTTCGCGTTTAGCGATTCGAGCTTGTTATGGTTGGTGGAAAGCTCTGCCTGCAGGCTGGCCTCGTCTTGTTTGAGCTCGTCGAGCCTTAGAGAGTATTCATCCAGCGATTTTGCGCGCTCCTGAAAATCTATCGCGAAATGGGCCAGTCCGCGCTCTTTTATCTCGTCACGAAAAACCCTGTGGCGCTCCGCTTTTTTAGCCTGCCTGTTGAGGGAATTTCGCTGTTTTTCCAGCTCCGCCAGGATATCCTGAATTCGCAAGAGGTTTTGTTGTCCGAGCGCAAGCTTGTTCATGGCCGAGTTTCTGCGCAGTTTATACTTCATGATCCCGGCCGCCTCGTCTATAAAGACTTTCCTGTCGTCCGGTTTGGAATTAACGATTCGGGTCACCTGCTCTTGCTCTATTATGGAAAGTGAGCGGACGCTGATGCCCGTATCGAGAAAAATATCGACGATATCCTTGAGGCGGCAGGGAACCTTGTTAATCATATATTCCGAGTCGCCGTTTCGGTATAGTTTACGCGAGACGGCGATCTCCTCGTACTCGGAATAAGGTTGGGAGGATATCGAGCCGTTCAGGTCGGATATGGTCACCGACACTTCGGCGAACCCGGTCGGCTTCCTTGTGGATGAGCCATTGAAAATGAAATCCTCCATTTTCGCGCCACGCATTGATTTGGCCGACTGCTCACCAAGCACCCAGCGTAACCCGTCGGCGATGTTGCTTTTGCCACAGCCGTTAGGCCCGACAATCACAGTGACACCCTCATCGAAAACCATTTTCGTCTCGTCAACGAACGATTTGAACCCCCTCAACTCTATGCTTTTAAAGAACATCGATACTCCAGCATGAAAAAACAGGAATAATTGTAAATTCCGGCTAGATTAGCATGGCGCCAGGCAAGTGTAAAGGTTAAATTTCGTTAAGGTTACTATATATAGTGTGTTAGACCACATTACATACCATATAAAGCGTATGTGTCCTATCGTTAAAATATTTCAACTCAAAACTATTGCTGATTGCACAGCCAGCCTTCTTTTTTGATTTTCAACTCGGCGCCATCTGCTTTGATAATGGTCAAATGACCTTTTCCTTTAACTATCTCGCCTATCTTCACAGCCTTTATCTTGCCCGATTTTTGAAATCGATCCAGCGCTTTTAGTTTGGCGGGAGGCGCGGTGAACAAAAGCTCGTAATCCTCGCCTCCGCTCAATATTCTCCGCCACGTCTTAGCCCCATCCGCTTTGACAATTTTTTCAGCTTGTGTGGAGAGCGGGAAACCGGCGAGTTCGACTACCGCGCCGACGCAGGAGGCCTTTAGCAGACGTTTTAAATCTATCGCCACACCGTCGGAGATATCAATCATCGATGAAGCTATCCGGCCAGAAGAGAGTATCTGCCCCCACTCGACCCTCGGCTGGGGTTTTTGATGTCTTGCGATCAGCTTTAGCTCATCTTTTGTATAGTTTGATTTTCGCCGGTTCAGCAGGTCGAGCCCCAGGGCCGAGTCGCCAGGCGATCCGGTGACATACACCAGGTCTCCCGGCATGGCGCCGGATCGGTCGATCCGAAAACCGTTAGATACCTCCCCCAGGACGGTGATGGTGAACGAAAGATTGCGACTGCGGGTTATGTTGCCCCCAATGAGCTGGCAATCATAACGCTTCGCCATCGCTTTGAAACCGTTGAGATATTTCACGATCCACGTTTTATTTACGTTCTTTGAGATGTTTATCGAAAGAAGTAAAAATTTGGGTCGGCCGCCCATCGCTGAAATATCGGAGACGCTGACACATACCGATTTTCGCCCCAGTGAATCAGGCGTGGCCGAGTCGCGCTTGAAATGCGTCCCCTCCACAAGAGTGTCGGTGGTAATCAGCGTCTCGAATCCGGCTGATGGTTTGATGGCCGCGCAGTCGTCCCCTATCCCAAGCGCAAGCCCCGGCGCAGGCTTGTCGAACATTTTTTCGATCAGGTTAATCAGATCGATCTCTTTAATAGAATCCATAGCTGATTTTATCCTGTCCGCTTTTTAATGTCCTTATCTTTTGGCGCGAATAATTGAGGAAGCCCTCATCTCCGGTATATAAAGAAAAGAGCGGGAAAATTTTCTCCGTTAAGCCGGAAAGCGTCTGGTGATTGACAGATTCACCGCTTGACGTATACCCTAGCGTGCATGACAAAAAATTTCTGGGTCAAACTTGACTCTCTCCTGTTCCGTATCGCGGGCGCCGTTTTGGGGGTGTCTGGTTGCGTGGGTCTGCTCCTGAATAATCCGTTTCAAGTTCTTATTACGAATATGTACGGCGTCGTATTTTTTCTGATCTTCGCTGTTTTAGGATCGTATTCCACCTTTTCCATAATAAAAGAGCTGATCGATCCTGCAGAATCGCCTTTTGAAGAGACCAAGTAGAAAAAGGGCAAAAAAAACCCGTGGAAGTAAAGGGGGGCTACTTCCACGGGTCACATTACAAAGCATTGAGCCTGTGTTGGGGGAAGGAGGGAAGCCCAACGCTTTGCAAAAACTTCAAACACTTACCCCTATAATACAGCAATCCTCGTGCCATAATAACAAAGACTGATATTAAAGGAGTTATGATTTTATCGACAAATTATGTCGGATTTTAGTGTCCGAAAAAGTGTCGCTGATGTCTGAAAAGTAGACAGGTTACAGGTGAAGCCTAAAAATTAGGCGCCTCTTTCGGTCTATCACTCCCGGCTCATCTGCGAGATTTTAAGGTATTTGCAGAATACGTGGTAGCTGGAAAGCCCTGACAAAATAAGTCCCGGAATGCCGTCCAGAAAACCAAGTTTTAAAAAGTACATTTTCATAAAAGTCGCAGGCGGTCTTAGCGCAATAGAGAAGAAACCAGCTTTATGGTTTTTCGCGGTTCTTTCTCTGGCGGCGATTTGGGTAAAACTGTTTATTGTTTTGAGATGGTCGGAGATTGTGTCGAAAGAGAGATGGTAGATGTCGCCGTCCAGGTTCTGGAGCCTCCCCTTTAGCTCAATTTTGTCATGTGGATTTTCTCCCGTCCATTTGCCCTTGCCTCTTTTAAACAGCCGCACCTTGCGGGCCGGGTACCATCCGCAATGGTATATCCATCTGTTAATGTAAAAGACGAGGCGCGCGATGGCGTAACCGTCGGCCCTGGGGTCGAGGAGCGCGCGCTGAATTTCTACACGAAGCCTTGCTGAAACCCGTTCATCGGCGTCGAGGCTTAATATCCATTCTCCGGTCGTCTGGCTGATCGCGTAATTTTTTTGCCCGATATGCCCTTCCCATTCGTGGAAAACAACTTTGGCGCCTTTGCTTTTCGCTATTTCCGTCGTCCGGTCGGTCGACCCGCAATCCACGACGACGATCTCGTCGGCGAAAGAAAGACTGTCGAGACAATCCCCGATTTTCTTTTCTTCATTTTTGGTGATTACAGCGGCGGATAATTTGACAGCCCGTCCGGCGGCGCCGTCCGGCTCACGGTTCATGGCTCCCCTAAGGCTGGACGTCCAGCTTTTTCGCTTCATCTATTAGCATGATCGGGATGTCGTCTTTGATTTCGTATTCCAGCCGGCAACAATCGCATACAAGCCCGTCCCCCGCTTTGGTCAACTCAAGATCGCCTTTACACTTCGGGCAGGCCAGAATATCGAGCAGTTGTTTGTCTATGGCCATTTTTTCTTAAACTCCCTCAATTAACAATATTAAGAGTGATCCATAAGCTGACTCCAGTCAGCCCACGCAGAACCGCTCCTCATTTTATACCGCCCATTATAACCGCAGTTTCAGATTATAGGGAAAACCGGCGCTGTTACGGCTTGTTTATTCACCTTTTCAAGGCGGCGCGATACACAGTTTCAAAAGAGACTTTTTGTTTAACAGCCGCTTTTCTTACAGACTCAAATTCCGGAGCGCATTTTTCCCTCCCGTTTGGCAAGATCGCGATTTTCACTTCAACGGCGCCATACCTGGTTTTGACACTTTTAATCCGCCTGGGAAGACTGGCCCGCTGAACCTCTCGCCGTCTGACGCCCAACGTCGAAGTCTGCTCGAATAATATTTTTTCCATCGCCCCGCTATTTTCCAGCCCGCACAAAACCGCAAAGCATACGCCGGGCCTTCCCTTTTTCATCTGGATCGGCGTTATCGTCACGTCGAGCGCCCCGGCCTCGAAAAGCGCGTCGAAAACTGAAGGGATCGCCTCAGGGTTCATATCGTCTATGTTCGTTACCAGTTCAAGCAACCGCTCCACCTTCACTTTGCCAGTGTTATCAGCCTCTATGGTTGCTCCAGCTGTCCCGACCGCTACGGTCGTTCCGATGAACAGGCGCGTTATGTTCGGTCTGCCGGCAAAATCATGCCCGCCCGCGCCATGCCCGATCCGCTCGACAGTCATCAGTGGCAGAGGACCGAACCGGACACATTGAGATTTCAAAATCGAAGCGCCGGTCGGCGTGGTCAGCTCAAGCTGTGGGCCATCGGCATAAGCCGGGATTGCTTGAAGCAAAAACGCAGTAGCCGGAGCGGGGACAGGAAGAATTCCGTGGCTTGTGTTTACAATACCGGAGCCTGTGTTCACCGCCGAAGCCTGAACCTCGCCGATGCCAAGCTCGCAAAACCCGATGGAGGCGCCGACGATATCGACAATCGAATCGACAGCGCCCACTTCATGGAAATGAACTTTTTCCATTGGCTCACCATGAACTTTCGACTCCGCCTGCGCCAGCTTTTCGAATATATCGAGCGCTCTTTTTTTCTCCTCGTCCGACAAGCCGCTTTTTTCGATCATCTTTACGATGTCTGGATAAAGCCGGTGACGCGCGCTTTTTTTTGTGAGCCTGACCGTGACTTTTGTCGCCGAGATACCGCACCGTTTCACTTTGGAAGCTGAAATCGTGTATCCGTCCAGCTGAAGTTTTTTAAGCTCGCTACGAAGTTTCGCGATGGGAAGCCCTGCGTCCACCATCGCGCCCAGGGTCATGTCCCCGCTGATTCCTGAGAAACAATCGAACCAGCCGATTTTCATTTATCAACGTTTTTTGGCACGATATTTATCTTATGCGCCAACGCTCCGGCTCCATATCCGTTGTCTATGTTCATCACCGCCACCCCTGCCGAGCACGAATTAAGCATCGCCAGCAAAGCCGCCACTCCCCCGAACGCCGCGCCGTATCCGACAGAAGTAGGAACAGCCACAACCGGCCTGTCCACAAGGCCGCCTACGACCGAAGCCAGCGCCCCGTCCATTCCGGCGACCACCACAATAACGCGAGCTTCCATCATCAGGTCAACATACTTGAGCAGGCGGTGAATCCCGGCCACGCCAACGTCGTAAAGCGTTTCGACTTTCGAGCCCATCACACTTGCCGTGACCGCCGCCTCCTCTGCGACAGGTATGTCCGAAGTTCCGGCCGATACTACCAGGACACATCCTGTTTTCTTTCGCTTTTTAGGCTCGATGACGATTGTCCCGGAGCGTTCATGAAAAACCGCTTTTGCCGACAGCCTTTTTATTCTCGTGAAAATTTTCTGGTTCGCCCGTGTAAGAAGCACCGGGCCTTTACCTGCGATAAGCGATTTAACGATAGCCGCGACATCTTTCACGCTTTTCCCTTCGCAATAAACCACTTCGGCAAACCCTTGCCGCAGACCCCTGTGATGGTCTATGTTGGCGAACCCCAGGTTTTCCGTCGGGAAATGTTTTAGCATATCGAGCGCTTTTTGAGGCTTGATTTTCTTCTCGTACAAGAGTCCGATGATTTTTATCAACTCCTGGTTAGACATCCTCTCCCTTAGCTTAAAATTCAGGTTTTAGTTCACGGGACATAAGATCACAAACCGCCTGTTTCGGGCTTTTACCCTCGTAGAGTGTTTTATAGACCTCGTTGGAGATAGGCATATCCACCCCCTCTCGTCTCGCAAGATTATATACAGAAACAGACGTGGCCACCCCTTCGGCGACAGCGCTCATCGAATCGAGAATTTCCTTTAACCCCTCGCCCTTGCCTATGCGCAATCCGACAGCCCGATTGCGCGACAGATCGCCGGAGCATGTAAGCACAAGGTCGCCTATGCCGGAGAGGCCGGAGAAAGTCCGCTCTTGCGCTCCCAGGGCCATTCCCAGCCGTGTCATCTCGGTAAGCCCTCTTGTGATAAGCGCCACGCGGGAGTTATGCCCCAATCCCAGCCCATCGCTGATCCCCGCCGCTATGGCGATCACGTTTTTCAAGGCTCCGCCAAGCTCCGCGCCGACAACATCTTCACTGACGTACAGGCGCAACCAGGGCGCCGATAAAGTTTCCTGCGCCAATTTCGCCGCAGACGGGTCTTTCGAGGCGACGATACCGGCGGTTGGATGTTTTTTAATCAGCTCTTTGGCGAAAGTGGGGCCGGAGAGAAAACAGGCGCGATCGGCGATACCGGCAGGCATGGTGTCGGCGATCATCTCGGCGGGCAGGGCAAGAGTATTGTTTTCAATTCCTTTCGTCGCAGAGACCACGACAGCGTTTTGCGGGATAACGTTTTTCAGCTTTTCAAGAGTTTGGCGCATGAACTGGGACGGCGCCACGAAAATAACGACACGGCTCCCTTTTACCGCCTCGCCCATGTCGTCCGTCGCCAGAAGGTTATCGGGCAGTGTCATGCCTGGCAGGAAAGACTTGTTTTCATGGGTGGTATTTATAGATTCCACAACCTCCCGCTCCAGCGCCCATATGGTGACCGGCTTCCCGCTTTGGGCAACCGACCAGGCCAGGGCCGTACCCCACGCTCCCGCTCCTATAACCGCAGTGGGCTGTCTGTCCGCCATTAATTTCCTGTTTGAAGTGACATGCTACATTATACCAATCAAAACTGTATAACCTGTGTGTTAATATTTACGTTTGAGCAATCATAATGGCGCGAATAGGTATAACGACAACGGTTCCATCGGAAATCATTTTTGCGGCTGGCTCCGTTCCGGTAGATCTGAACAACATTTTCATAACCGATATCAATCGGTCGGCCTATTTTGAGCAAGCCGAAGTGGATGGTTTTCCCCGTCCCTTGTGCGGCTGGATCAAAGGGATGTATTCAGCCTGCCTCGATCATAAAATCAGCGAAGTTATAGCCGTCACACAGGGCGACTGCTCGAACACACATGTGTTGATGGAAATTTACAGAATGCGCGGTGTCAAAACCGTGGCGTTTAATTTCCCATACGGGCGCGACCCTGCGATGATGAAAAGGTCTATAGAGTTGCTCCGCGAGTATTTTGGCGTGGACGAGCCGGCTGTGGAGGCGATGAGAGTCCGGCTCAACCGTGTCCGCGCAAAGCTTGGCGTGATCGACCGGATGACATGGCGCGACGGAGTGGTGACCGGGTTTGAGAACCACCTGCTCTTGGTCTCATCGTCCGATTTCGAGTCCGACCCTGACACGTTCGAAGTAAAGCTCGACAGGTTCATAATCGAAGCAGGCCAAAGAGAGCCGATGGAGCAGTCTGTCAGGCTTGGTCTTATCGGGATACCGCCGATTCTCGACGGTCTATATCCATACATCGAAGAGCATGGGGCAAGGGTTGTGTATAACGAAGTCCAGCGTCAGTTTACGATGCCGTTTGGAGGGGAAACGCTGGCCGAGCAATATTTAAAATATACATATCCATACGATATCGGCCCCCGGATTGACGATATCAACGAGCAGATATCAACTCGCTCGATTGATGGAATCATTCATTATGTCCAGTCGTTTTGTCATCGCCAGATGGAGGACATGATTTTCCGGGAGCGGATAGACGTTCCTATTCTCACCATCGAGGGAGACTCGCCAAGGCCGGTTGACGCAAGAGCCAGGATCAGGCTGGAGAGTTTTATACGTATGATAACCAGGCGTAAAGGGGCTGTGGCATGAGCGTGGTCGCAATACCGACCCTTGGCGTTGACGCAGGATCGCGCGAGGTGAAGCTTGCGGTAAGCGACGGCAGGGAGGTTGTCTTCAAAGCCAGTATGGATACGATCAAGTTTTATATAGAGCTGAAAAGCGATGGCGCCGACCTTGACATAAACAAGCTTAACGCGCTTGGTCATGCGCCGAAATATGAGAGGCTCGTCTCTACCGGGTATGGCAGAAACAACGTAAAGATTGAGGGAGGAGTTTCAATCCCGGAGATAGACGCCCATGTGTCGGGAGCTTTATTTCAGACCGGGCTTACCGATTTTACGCTGGTAGACCTGGGGGGGCAGGATACGAAAGTTGTGAGTGTAAAAGGTGGAATGGTGGACGATTTTGTGATGAACGACAAATGCGCCGCCGGCTCTGGACGGTATCTGGAGAACATCGCTCACGCGCTTGACGTTTCCTTGTCGAGACTGGGTGATTGCCATGACGACCCGGCCCCGCTGTCGAACATGTGCGCTACGTTCGGGGAATCGGAAGTTATTGAGCTTGTGTCCGAAGGCGTTGAAGTGGAGAAAATACTCGCAGGCGCCAACAGGAGCGTGGTCTTACGTCTTTTGCCGATGGTGGTTAAATTCAGGCCGAAAGTGATCGTCGCCACCGGCGGGGTGGCTAAAAACAGAGCCATACGCGAAATGCTGGCCGAAGAGACAGGCGTTACGGTCATCGTCCCTGGCGATCCACAGCTTAACGGAGCTATCGGATGTTGCCTGTCATAAAACGGTAAAAAGGAGGAGCGAAAGGTGGAAAAATTTCCAGGATATAAGCGGCTCTTTCGTTTTGACGCTGGCTGTAAACTAAAGACGCTGGAGTTCATGCGCTCTTCTCCTTCCCTCGATCCTGACGCGATTAATATTTTCGCTCATATACTTTCAGCGGAAAATATGTGGCTGAGCCGTCTTGAGCTTGGAGTCAAAGCGCCGCCTCCAAAACTGTGGCAGGGGCGAACCCTCGATCAATGCGCCGATGAAATGGAGTCTGTCATCGGCCACTGGACAAGATATTTGGGCGGCCTTTCAGAGGAGGATTATTCGAAACAGGTTTCGTTTATAAATTTGAAAGGGATACAGGTTGACAGGCCCGTTTACGATCTGCTGACCCAAGTGTTGAACCACTCTACCTATCATCGCGGCCAGATCGCCACTTTGGTGGGCAAAAGAGAGGTTGACGCCCCTCCTACGGACTATATATTTTTCCCGCCAGATTAACGAAGGGTTTGCCGACTCTTGTTAAAAGGAATGGAGTTACGCGCTTAACTGACCCCTCTTCTTTTTCCCCTTACTTTTTCGATATTTCCACGAATTTCATTCGCAGGTCGTAAAGGGAATGGGTAAGAAGGCTCGCTTCTTCTTCGTTTAAGTTTCCCTTTGTTTTTTCTTCTAATATCGCCAGGATGTCTATCGACTGTTTGGCAAGATCGAGGTTGACAGATGTTTTGCCGGAGACTTCGTCGTGGAACCCGCCCATATGGTATGCGGCGCTGGAAGCCAGCGAAAGGATGAAGGTGGAAAAATTGATCGGGGGAGCCGCCGCGTCGTCTCTAGTCTCTGGCCCGGGCTCTGATCTTATCTCCTCAGAAGGGTTTATATCCCCCGGCTCATCCGGCGCCTTTCCCGGCCCAGGCGCATCCTCCGGCTCTTTCGTGTCCAAGTCCTCTTCGTCATATCTACGGCGCTTGTCTTCGAACTTGAACGATCCGTCTTCAGGCTTTTGATGATCGTCCATGATTTTATTCCGGCCCGAAAAGATCTTCGCCGCTTGTTATCTCTTCTTTATGCGGCTCAATCAATCCTTCAGCAATTTCCTTGAGGGCTATATTGATCGGGTGCATATCCTCCGGGTCTATTAAAGGATCGGCGCCTTCCATAATCTGTTTCATTCTCATCGTGATAATGTTGACCAGAAGATATTTATGACTGATTTTCTTCTTCGCCTGACTGTATAGATATGTATCGAACATTATTTTTCTAAACCTTTCCGGTTATATTTATCCAGACATTCTACAACGCCTGCCAAATCAAAACCGATTTATTTACGATTAGCGGTGAAACATCGCGTTTTCCCCAGGACCTTTATTCTCCATTTCCTCCTGGCACTCCACGCAGAAGATAGAGTATGGCATGGCGGCGAGTCTCATTTTGGATATCTTGTCATCGCATTCGGCGCAGACTCCGTACTCGCCCTTTTCAATTTTCCGCAAGGCCTCATTGATAAGCTTTAGCTCACCTTGTCCACGGCTCTTAAACAGGTAGGCCATCTCCTGCTCATAAGCCGATTCCGCCACATCCACATCATCTCCGTGCCGGTTTTCGATCTCTTTTTTAATCTCCTCACTGATATTCTGATCGGCGGCCATAAGAATAGACTTTTTTTGAAGGAGGAGCTTTCTGATATTCTCAAAATCCCGCCGCTTATTACCCATAACTTCCATACCTTCCAGAATAAAGATAACCGTATGATTATTCAGGCATTAATACAATAATCCAGAGCGGTTACCTGCTTACGCCAAAATACCTGTTCAAAGAGAGCTACACTTTATAACAAATCTTATTACACGAATCAAGCAATAAAATCTGGCTATACGGGAAGGTATCCCATTGAATGTAAAGCCCTGTTTTTTTAAATTCGACTTTACTTTGATGAAGAGCTGTTAAATCGCTTTGAGGTGTTTGGGCGAGCTTTGGTAGCAATGTTGCTCGTCGGGGAAAGCGCCTGTTTTGATTTCTTCGATGTACGATCCGACAGCTTTTTTGACAACCGAGGCCAGGTCGGCGTATTTTTTCACAAATTTCGGCTTGAACTCGGTCTGCAAACCTAGAAGATCGGCGGTGACGAGTATCTGGCCGTCGCACGCCGGGCCCGCCCCGATACCAATAGTCGGGATGTTAAGCTTTTCGGTGATCCGGGCCGCCAGATCTTCAGGCACACATTCGAGCACAATGGAAAAAACCCCTGCCTGTTCTAGTTTTAACGCTTCGTCGATCAGCCTCCTGGCCGCTTCTTCGCGCCTGCCCTGGATTTTGAAACCGCCGAATTTGTGAATAGATTGAGGTGTAAGGCCGATATGGCCCATGACCGGAATCCCGGCTGTAAGCATTTTTCCAATAATCTCAAGCAGACCGTCGCACCCTTCGATCTTCACCGCCTCCGCTCCTTCAAAGATCAGCCTGCCCGCGCTCTCAAGCGCCTTGTCCATCCCAAGATGGCATGATAGAAACGGCATGTCGGCCACCAATAAGGCCCGCCCGATACCTTTGCGGACAGCTTTGACATGGTATGCGATATCGTCCACAGTGACTCTTAATGTGTTCTCTTCCCCGTTAAACACCATCCCCAGCGAGTCGCCGACAAGAACAATATCCGCCCCTGCGGCGTCGACCAGCCGGGCGAATGTATAATCATAGGCGGTAAGCGCGCTTATTTTCTCGCCCCTGCTTTTCATACCTTCCAGCCTGCTTATTGTCATGTTGTCTGACATCATTCCTCCTCATTAACTATTAGCTGACAAAGAGCCGGGTCACGCACTGTGGGGGAAGGGGGGGGGAACGCCGCGCCGTTTGTAAAACAACGCCTCGAATCGATAAAAGATGTTCCCGTCCCAGTCCTTAAACCATACGGATCCAGGCGGATTAGGTATAGTATCCGGCCTTTTTAAGGCTAAAGCAAGGAGGAAATGAAACCGCGCGCGCCCATAAAGTGATTAATTACCAGGCAAGACATCGCAATAGCCAGAACCTGACTAAAGGAATCAAATAACAAAAAGGATCTTTACGAACCGTAAAAAAATCTGGCAGGAATATTTTTGCCGATATCAAGTTCGACAAAGAAGACGCCGCGAATTACATACCTACCTGACCTACTCTTGAACTTCCCCAGCTTGAGCTATTGTCAAATGTTGTGTAATGAAATATCAAGTATCGCAACTGTCGCAAGTGATTGCTCTTGAATTTACCTTCTCCCCGCCCTTCTTTCAGTATACTCCAGTCCACTTTGCGCGATATCGGCCCCGGCGCCAGAACTCCAAACAGCAGTTGCAGGTCGATGAATACTTAGCTCATCAGCGTCAACTATCACTTTTGCATTAGTTGGAATTTGACTCCCGTGATATTGAATTCTCATTCCTCCGGTAGATATATCAACTGTGGTCGCTCTTGTGACTACACCGTTGGTAATTGTAGCAGTTGTCTCTATTTTTTTTCGCGCGAGAAGCCTGACATTCTCCAACTTGGCGCCACAATATATGCAATCAATAGCATCTACTGGCAACAACAAAGAAACCAATTTGTGACAATTAGCGCATTCCCTTATGCTGAACTTCTCTTTTTCAAAGTTTTCTTCATTTTCCATAAATAAACCCTTGATGACTACTTAAGAAGCAAATTAACCTAGCTCCTGGTTAAAACCACCCACGTATCCGCCATTATCAGACGGCCTTTTCTGACTGTCCTTTTTCTATTTTTATTTTCCGTTATAGCTTTCTGCGGCGGAGGCAGGTAGCGACAAACCTTCCGTTCATAGCGATAAACCTTCCGTTCATAGCGACAAACCTTCCGTTCATATTGTTCCTTGCCGTATCCACAAAGCTCACGACCCGGCCCTTGCATAACCATTCTCAAGCCCGGCGGAGCCAATGAGCGAATTTAGAAAGACTTCTTACATTCATCGCTTAAACATACCGACAATTGACAACTCCAGCTTCTATCGCCTCCGCTTTTCTTCACAGGAAAAAACAGCAATATTCGCGCCAAATATGGCCTGCGTCACAATATAATATAACTCTTTGTATTACTGGTCATTATAGAGATGAATTCGTTACGGGATAATTTAATCCAATCTTCATTGTAAAAAATTTTGTCAATTTTTTTGCTCATAAAACATATTTTAACCGGTATTTTTAGTTATTCTTTTAAATAACAATAAGATAGCTCAAATCCTTGACTGTAAACTATTTTTACAATCATGCTAATGATTTACAAATATTATTCATATCTCACAGTAACTGCTCTTTGTACGCCGACTTTGATCATCCTGAAGGGCTAAACCTGCGAAATTTGTCGATATTTTTTGTCAATGCCGCTATTTTAAGGGGGGTTTACACTAGCTCTGGCGTTTAAATCAGTCAGTTTTCAAATCCCATCTGCTTTACGACCCGTCTTGCGCCAAGACCGTCTACTCTTTCCATAATAGTTCTAGAGATGGATCGAAGTGTGTACGGGTCATCTTTTAATCTATTAACCGCGCTCGCTATCTTATCTGGCGTGACATCATGCCCTGATCCAAGATAGACGGCATATCCCGCTTCAGCCAGGATTTTCGCCAACGCCACCTGTGATTCTGAAATAGTGATAATGATGGATGGCGCCCCCAAAAGCATCCTTTCCGCCGTGGAAACCCCGTAAGCTCCGATAACAATATCCGCTTTTGCTGTTATGTTTACCATATCCTCCACAAAATTGTGAAACCTGATATTGACGCCATCATAACTCGCTGAGTTTTTAGAATCGCGATAGCCAGAGCTTATAATCATATCCACTTCTACGCCCTTTGCGCCCAAAGGAAGCAGGGCCTCAATGACCTTATCAGGTAAACCGGCGCAATCGCTCCCGCCAAAAGAGACAAGAATTCGCTTTACTTCATTATCGCGTTTATCTAATCCCTTCTGTCTTGCCCTGCGAAATTCAGAGCGAACCAACGCATGCCGGAGCCCGGCAAGGGTCACACAGTCTGGTGGAGTGAGAGTCTTGTATTTTTGCTCGGCTGGCGGGAAAAAATGCGGGTTGACGATAATATCGCAGTCCCGTTTTCTGTCCGCATGATCGTCTATGGCAAGAATGTTTTGTGTGACAGACCGCAAAGCGGAGTCCATTTCCAGACTGTTCTCCGGCAGATCGACAATTACCCAATCAGCTTTGCCTCCGTATTTTGAGATAATATCACAAGTTTTAGAGGCGTCTTCTAACAAAGTCCAATCTGCAGGATTCCCGGACATGGTTTCGGCGACAAAGCCGTGTTTATTTATAAACGCGACAAGATCGCCTTCAAGTTTTCTGCATATGAAACGGGCGGAAACGCCGGCTTCGCGCAACTCCTCGGCCAGCGCAATACAGCGTGTGATATGACCCGCGCCAATAGAGGAAGATGCGTCTGCGCGTATCCAGACAGTTTTCATCGGTTACAACTGCTTTCGCCAATCTTTTTGTGACACATGGTTGTTAATCTTTAACAGCTCCTGGTCGGAGTCGACCAGCGCGACTGCGTTTTCGGCGTTAAATGCTTTGCCAGCTTTTTCAAGACGGCCGCATAAAGCTCTCATCAAAAGAAGATCGGCGCCGGTATCGACTGTTAGACGGTACCCACGTCCAATCAAATAATCAGGCGGGTCGACCCTGCCGATGCTGAACATGCCAGGCTGGCTATGAATATAGGTTGTAACATGCTCCCGGTGCTTTGGGCTCGAAGATTCCGCGTGCGCCCTTCGCAACGCATCGGCGGAAACAACCTCCGCTGATAAACCGTATGGAAATTCCGCTTCAAGGCCGGTGTAATCAGCTTTACTTGCGAGATGTTTTTCGATAAGCAAGTCAAGCAATCTTGCGTCGGTAAGCGGGTTGTCGCCCGTGGCGCGGACGATTGTTTTGGCCGGGTACTTGTCGAGGACGGTTATAAATCTATCAAGCACATCCTCCTCTGAGCCGCAAACGCAGGGCAGGCCCTCTTCCAACGCGAACTTGACAACCCGCTCATCATCACGGTTCGTGGTAGTGGCTATGACAATCTGGTCGATCAGTCTCGCCTCCCGCAACCTGTCAATAACCCAGCCCAGCAGAGGCTTACCGCATATAGGCTCGAATATTTTATTCCGCAGGCGGGTCGAGCCAGTCCGGGCCTGCACTATCGCCTGGGTTTTTACCGAATGAGTCATTATTGAAATTCAATCATTCTTGTCCCTATTACTTAACGCCATGCTATTTAGTGATGGTATTTACGTGACAGTTTGACCGTTTTATAAGTAGCGGTCAAGCCGTTGTGAGCGGATGAAAAGTTGTAAACGCTAGCATTGTTAATGGTATCTTGTAATCAGGCAACACGGCGGCGCCGGGATTGGTCTTTACACCGCCAAAAGATTCATTGAATTATGCAAAAGCTCGATTCATGTAGAAAGCGCGATAGGCGCAGGCTCGAAATTCATCATTAGAAACCTTAGAGACCTTTGAAAAACTCCTGCAAATGTCATTACCAGCTCTTTGCAACAACTCAGGACAAACGCCGCTTGGCCCCAAAGAGCGCCAAATGCAACAAGTATTACAATCAGATCAATTGCGCTTGACAATATGATATTATGATAATAGCTTATTGGTTTATTTCTCAGAGAGATACATTGAACGAGCCAAAAGACATGGAAGATAGTGAATCTAAAAGCAAGGCATCGTTACCTGTTCATTATATTAAATCAAATTCTTTTAAAGCAATTTACGCTGATGGGGCGCATGGAGGACTTTCACCCAAGGGATTATTGAATATGAGCGTGTTTAGCGAAAGAGTCCCAATCCCCAGGGAAGAAGTATTTGAAGAACAAGATGGAGTTCTTAATCGCGTTAAAAGCATTGGGAAAAAGGGCTTAATTCGCGAAGTAGAAGCTACGATTCTTATGGATTATCCAACTATGAAAGTAATACGCGACTGGATGAGCGATAAAATTGAAGAGTTTGAACAACGTTATAAGATTGGAATTATTTCAGGAGATAAGGAGAAAAAATAATGACACCTTTTGTTGAAGCAATGTGTCCTTCTGATGTTACAAGCACGCCTCCAATCCCTCACGAAAAGCTAAAATGTACGAATGGTGAAATAATATACAGTGATTTCAAGAACGTTAGGGATATTCAGTACATTCCAGAATTTGTGATTGTAAACAGAAATAATGGGGTTGCAACAATACATCCAGCAAAACCGTTTTTAAATTCTGAACTAATAGAGCATGAGATAATAGAAGAGCCTGAAGGCTTGATGGAGCTTTTTCAGGAACTCAAGATAACTTGGAAAAATGATACCGCTCATTTATCATCGCCATTTGATATCGCAATGCATGAGTCTTATCAAAGAATCATGGGTATGGGCGAAAAAGCATTGCCGCTGATTTTTGAGGAGATGACTAAAGAGCCAGATTATTGGTTTTGGGCATTGCGGCACATTACTGGTGAAAACCCTACGCGAATTGAACATCGAGGGAATATGCCACTCATGACTGAGGATTGGTTAAGCTGGGCGCGTTCGCATTCCTATTTGTAAATGTCAGACGAAAAATTAAGGGCAATTTTCCCCAACCTGCTCAATACTCCTTACGTCATTACAAGCGAAAAAGATAAAAAATATAACTGTATTGCCTGGGCCGCAGGGGATAATGCAAAGTGGTGGTGGCCTTTACCAGAAGATAATTACTGGCCCAATGAAGCTCAAGCTGGAAACACAATGCGAACTTTCGCCGATACTTTTGGAGAGATGGGATATGATATTTGTGAACATGGAGGATTAGAACCTGGGTATGAAAAAGTCGCTTTGTACACAATAGACAAAGCTCCAACGCATATGGCCCGGCAACTGCCTACAGGGGATTGGACAAGCAAGTGTGGTCAGTTAGAAGATATTTCTCATTTGCTTGAAGGGATCGAAGGTGATGGTTATGGTTCTGTTGCTTTGTTCATGAAACGGCCTAATCTTGATTTTAGTTAATATCCTTTTTTTTCATTTTTGAATCATACAGCGCATTGTGGCGCCGCGCGATTCTCTATATCTTCTCCTTTCGTAAAAAGACGGCCTTCCGCAGGTTAGCGAAAAACTCCTCATAGAATTTCTCCGGATCAAGGTATTTCGCTCTGTCGGCGGCGTTAAGATGCACCCCCCCCTCGACTTTCCCCAGATCGGTGTTTACCCTTACACGTGTAACGCCTTCACCCCATTTCTCCATTGTCACGGTCGCTTCCTGAGGAACAAACGTTTTATGCTGGCGGGTTGAAAACAGGAGACGTATTGTCACTGTTATCAGTATTTTTTTTATAGCTACAACGTGACCGGTCTCCATGTTGGTCTGGACGATTGTGAACCCCATATCCTGGAGAACGTCCATCACGGCCCGAAAGGTTGTTTTGTATTCTCCCTCTATGTCTCGCAGTTGAACACTACGAATTTCAAGGGCGCTTTTGTCGTCGTCAGCGGCCACATTGACCTTGAACATCCCCAGGCACCCTATGTTTGTAAAAGAAATAATCAGTAAAACAGCCGATAGATTGCATAGTCGCGCCATTTTGCCCTCTCCCAAGCTAGAATTGACTCATGTGGTAGGTCACCTCGTTCACCAGCGATTCCTTATCGAATCTGATTATCACGGTAAGTGTCTTTTTTGTGGACTTGACTTTCGTTTTCTCTTTGCGTGAAGCTTCCCCTTTTCTTGATCCTACTCCCGCGCCTACGAGGCCACCGGACCCGCCGGCCAATCCGCCGCCGCCGATGCCAAAACCTGACGATTTGCCTTTACTCTCTCCCTCGGATACCGTTTCAGTCTCGGAAGAAACCTTGTCGTATATCCATGTCTCGTGTCCATATTTATCTTTTGAAGCGATGTTGGGCGATCCAATAGCCTGCGCCACTTCGCCCTGGCTCATACCTTTTTTGATTCGCGACTGTACAAGTCCAAGCGTAAGCTCTTCGGCGAAAAGCGCTCCAGCCGCTCCGAGAAAGAGAGTGAAAAAAGTTGTTAGAACGATCGCTTTTCGCATAATTATTATCTCCCGCAGGCTACCATACACATTCAACGGCAATAGCGAATTTCTGTACCTCAAAACGTCCAAATGGCGACGTCCACACCGAAGCAGGCGCAAATCGAGACCCATGTTGAGTGACATTTTCAGTATGGCTCATTATACAGCTTTCCAGCGATTTAATCCTGCAATACAGGGTAAAGGGAACCTCTAAAAACTTTTTACACGACTTTGCCCATGCCTATTTTCTCAAGGCTCCCTTCTCCGTATAAATACCTTTTAATAAAAAGATACGTAGCGCGGTCTCCTCAGCCTCGTATAGCTTCAATAGCCGCTTTATAATCTTCACTTTTAAAAATGGCGGAACCGGCCACCAGCGCGTTTACTCCCGCAGAGCGAACCTCGGCCGAGTTATCTGGCTTTATGCCGCCATCCATTTCTATATCGATATTCAGCCCCTTGCGGTCGATCATCTCTTTGAGCCGTCTGGTTTTTTCAAGCGCGCCCATGATAAATGATTGACCGCCAAATCCAGGATTGACAGACATTAACAGCGCCATATCGATTTCCGGCAGAATAGATTCGATCGAGTCTAGCCCGGTCGCGGGATTTAGCGCCACGCCCGCTTTTACGCCCAGTTCTTTTATCAACGTTACCGTCCTGTGCAGGTGAGGGCAGGCTTCAACATGAACGGTGATGATATCAGCCCCGGCTTTGACGAAATCGGGGATGTACCGGTCGGCGTTTTCTATCATAAGGTGGACATCAAGCGGCAGGCGTGTGCCAGGTTTAATGGCTTCGACCAGAAGGGGGCCTATGGTGATATTCGGGACAAAGTGGCCGTCCATCACGTCAATATGTATCCAGTCGGCTCCGGCCTTGTCCACAGCTTTTATCTCATCGCCAAGTCTTGAAAAGTCGGCTGACAGAATGGACGGAGCCACTAAAATTGTTCTGTTGGTCATGCGCTCATTTTTTAAAGTCTGGACGATCTTATCATAACGATCAGAATCTTTTGACCTCGGCAAGCTCGTCGTTAATAAATATTTTCGCTGATGTGCGCCCTTTTATCTCCAGCAAAAGAGAAACGGTGTCGCCCGGTCTGTGGATACGGTTATAGACCTCCTTCTCTCCGTCGGTGTTGTCCTGGATGATCGATACATTAACAGCCGAAGGCCCGTCGGGTATGGTGTAATAAAGAAAAGTAAATGTCGCCGGCCCGGCGGAGCTGTCTGTAAAATACCCCTCCGAAACTGTAAGGGAGATAAAAGAGCCACGCGCCACCCTTTCGCCGAATTCCGGCTCCTGCGCTATGACAATTCCTCTATCCTTCTCATTGTCCGGCCTGTAGGCGACCCGGCTGATTTTCAGATCCATCGACTTCATATTCTCCATTGCGGATGACAACGGCTCGTCAATGAAATCGGGCGCCATCAGGTACTCGGTAAACGGCCCGGCGCTCACCAGCAAAGTGAGCGAGTCGCCCCTCCTGACTATTGTTTGGGCTGGCGGCTTCTGCCCCATGACGATTCCCTTTTGAGCGCTGGCGGAGTGGACGGTTATTTTTTTACCAACTTTTAAACTGTTCCTGTTTAATATCGTCTCCGCCCGCAGAAGAGTCGCCCCAAGAAGATCGGGAGCGAGGGTTTCCTTGGAGCCGCGGCTTACAATTACTTTCACATCGCGTCCGGTTTTTAAAGGCTCCCCCGGCTCCGGATCCTGGGAGATGATCTTGTCTTTGGGAGTAGCCGGATCGAAATCGAGCCGGGTGACTTTAAGATAAAGACCGCGCTCGTCCAACGCCTCCAGCGCCGGGATGATACGTTTACCCTGGACATCAGGCACGACGACTTTTTCCCCGCCTGTGTACATAGAGACTTTCATAACTACAATCGCGCTCACAATCGTCACAGCGCAAAACAGAAGGAAAGCTTTAAAATAATCGAACATTTAACTCATTTACCTTTTTATCAGTAATTCAGGAAAATCAAGTAAGCAGTCTAACCGATAAAGATATTATAATAGAATCATGTGATTTTTAACTAACCACGTTTCGTGATTTTCGCTGAAAAAAATCCGTCCATTCCTCCATCGCCCGGCAGAATAAACAGATCGCCCTTCTCATTTATATAATCGATAAGATCTGGCGCTGAGTCTTTCAGATTGACTCGTTTGAAATCTTGCTGATTTAAGAGAAAACGCTCCACCTGATCTTCTCCCTCCTCAGGCTCTATGGAGCAGACGGCGTAAACCATAGAGCCGCCTTTTTCCAGATGATCTCCAGCGCGGGACAAAATCTTGCTCTGCAGGCCGGCCATCCGCTCCACAAGTTCCTCCGATTTGTTCCATTTCCCTTCTGGATGTCTTCTTAGCACACCTGTGCCGGAACAGGGTGCGTCAACGAAAATTTTGCTATATTTTCGCTTAACAGGCCAGTTATTTATCATATCGGCGATAATCAGCTTGCAATTTCCCACTCCAAAACGGGTCATATTTCGCGAAAAAAGGCCTATATTGGATGATTTTACGTCAAAACTGGCCAAAACCCCCCGGTTTTGCATCATTTCTGAAAACAGTCCGCTTTTGATCCCTTTGCCACAACATACATCCGCCACCATTTCTCCTGGCCGGGCGTCGAGCAGTTTTGCCGCCATATATGAAGCGCCATCCTGGGGCTGAATAAATCCCTCTGTGACCAACGAAGAATCGGGGAAAACGGAGCCTTTCGTCACTTTTAGCAAGCCATCGGCCCATTCCACAGGCTCGGTCACGATTCCCTCTTCGTCGATCATCGCCTTTATTTCATCAAGATTTGATTTTAATCTGTTAACTCTTATAAAAACCGGCGCCTGCCTGTTGCTCTCGGCCATGACCCGTTCGGCGATTTCAATTCCGAACCGGCGTATCCAGCGATCGGTTATCCAGTCGGGAAAAGAATAAATCTCGCCCACTCTTTTCTCGTCGGCGATACCATTTTTTTGAGTCTTTCTCACATAATCGGAAATCGACTCCGCGCCAATTTCGTTAGCGTATCTCACAGCCGATCGTAGAACGCCGTTGATGAATCCTGCGCTTTTCCTGAGCCTGGGATCGTTTTTGGCTATGTTTACCGTCTCGTTAACCGCCGCCGACACGGGGGTTTTGCTCATCGCGAACGCCTGGTAAAGCCCTGCTCTCAATAATTGAAGAACGGAAGTATCAACCTTGCGCAAAGGGCGCTCGCAGGCCAGGGCAAGAATCGAATCGAGCGACCTTTTGTGGCGCGTCACTCCATAGACGATTTGCGATATGAACGCGCGGTCACGTCTGGAAAAGTCTGACCAGGCGGGTATAGCGCTAATAACAGCGTCAATCCTGCTTCTACGCTCTTCTACTTTGAGCAGGATTTCAAAAACGGTCTGCCTGGGAAGATCGGTCAAAAGCGTAGTTCAGCCGGGCGGCCAGCCCAGGCTTCTGCCGCCCAAGAGGTGGAAATGAAGATGGAACACCGCCTGCCCCCCGTCGGCGCCTATGTTGGTGACAATACGGAAACCGGATTTGTCGATACCTTTTTGTTTAGCGATCTTGTTGGCCAGCAAGATCATCTCCCCCATAAGCGCCCTGTCCTCTTGCCTAAGCCCAAGCGCAGACTCGATATGCTTCTTGGGGATTATCAATACATGAACGGGGGCTTTAGGGTCTATATCGTTAAAAGCGTAAAGCGCGCCGGTCTCCTCCACTTTGTCTGAAGGTATCTGACCCGCTACGATTTTGCAAAAAAGACATTCATTCATAGACGCTATTGTATCCCATGCAGGGCGTAGAAAGAATTGCCTGATTAAAGTCGCTAAGGCAACTATTGCCCATCGGTGTATGAGAGCGCAAACTTTAATCGAAGCCCCGACAGCTATTAACCAGTTGTTTTTAAGTGCGTTAAGCATGCATTGCCATTTTTGGCATAGCCGTTGAATAGTTATGGTGTACACAGACCAATCTATCTGCGTAAAACTGAGGATAAGTGAGTGGTTATATCGATATCGGCGGACTACCTCAATGAGGTTTTGCCCGGCCCGAAACAAGCGCCGGAAATCAAAATGTTCGCACTTGACGAAACATTCCAGAAAATATTCAGCTCTATCCAGGAAACCAGTCGCCAGATCGACAACAAAGTTGATGATAAAAGAGCCAGGGACGCCACTTTAACCCGTGACAAAACAGATAAGGCCTCCCGAAAATATGATGAAAACATAGATAAAAACATAAATGATAAAAATAGAAATATAGAAGAGCCGGTACGCGATACAGATAAAAACCAGGAAAACGCCGCCGATGACGCGCGTTCTGAATCGGACAAATCCGCGCAATCTGGTGACAAGGTAGTCATCCAGGAAAAACCTGAAAAAGATAAAACGGATGACACGGATGACAAAGATCTGACACAAGAAGAAATAAAAGAAAAAATCTTACAGCTTTTTAAAGAGCTTCTGGCGGATTCCGGACAGACTAAAGACCTGGACAAAAATTTAACCAGTCTGGAGAAAGCCGCTTCGATAATCGCCAAAAAACTTTTGGCCCTGTCAGAATCCGATCCATCAGCTTTTGAAAAGTTGATGGAAGACCTTTCAAAAATATCCTTGAAAGATAAAGGAAAAAACCCGGGGCAGGTTATCTCGCAAGCGCTAAAGCTTATACAGGCAACAGACCCCCAAAGTCAGGCGGCGCAAAACCAGGACGATAAGAACGTCCAAACTTTGCTTAAGAAAGCTTTAAAACTGGTGGAAAAAACCGATCCATCGCCAGAAGACAGAAAGGACATGTTAAAAGATATGTCTGAAAAAGGAGAAAAACGGGCGGATGGCCAGCCTTTTGATAAGGCGATTGACGCCGGGAAAGATACCCGGACAAACGCAAAGGCCGCCAATAATAAAGACGCCGCCAACCAGCAGGCCACCGCGAAGCAGGCCATCTCCAATGAAGCTGTAAAACCCGCAGAGGGTCAGGTTAAAGCGGACGTGAAACCTGGCGGCGTGAAAATAACAGACAACACGACGGCCCAAACGAATCCTGCGCCTGGTAATTCCAGCAAAACAGCCAGCGCCGACCGGCCCCAGGTAGCCGCTAAATTCACCTCCAGGGAAGCGTTCGAAAGAATGCTGGTCGACCAGATAGTAAGAAAAGCAAGGATAAATGTAAGAGCCAATGGCGTCTCGAACATCGTTGTTCAGATTGATCCGCCAAATCTTGGCAAAGTGAGCATAAGGATAAGCGTTCAAGACAACATAGTGAAAGCTTATATGATCGCCGAGAATCATGAAGTCCGGAGCATTATCGAAAACAACCTCGACAACCTCAAAAACTCCATGAACAACCAGGGCCTCAAAGTGGATCAGATCAATGTCACCACTGCAGAGGCCTATACGCAAGACAGAAACGAAACACCAGGGAACGATTTCGGTTCGGAAAGCAACCGGGATAATCAACGCCACGAGCCGGGATCCGGCTCAGCGACGGACACGGAAGGCGAAATGACCACCGCCCAGGTCCGGGCCCTGTCCCACGACGGTGTTCTTAATATAGTGGCCTGACCCAAGGAGATAGAAAAATGATAGTAACCTCGCCGAGCGTTGTAGAAACGACAAACGTGACTGGGGAAGCCTCCAAAAGCGTTAAAAAAGATGATAAAAGCCTGGGGCAGGGGGATTTTCTCAAATTGCTGGTCGCCCAGCTTAAGAATCAGGATCCGATGAACCCCATGGACAACACCGACTTCACCGCCCAGATGGCCCAGTTCTCCTCGTTGGAGCAACTTATGAACGTGAACAAAAACCTGGAGATATTAACAACTTCGGCCAACGCGACCAACAGCGCGCAGGCGATGTCTCTTATCGGAAAGGAAGTCAAGGCGGAGGGCAATAGCATCCATGTCAAAAATGGAATCGCCTCCGACATTAGTTTCGAGCTTCCAGATACGGCCGGCAAGGTTGTAATAAGCGTTGAAGACCAGAACGGAAACGTTGTGCGGACGATAGAGAAAAGCTCGATGAGCGCCGGGCCGCAACAGGTGTCATGGGATGGAAACAGCCAGTACGGCGGCCCATTGCCGAACGGACTTTATAACTATACGGTGATAGCCAAAGGCACAGACGGTAACGTGATGGAAGTCGCTACCTTCACAAGAGGGATAGTAGACACCATATCTTTTGAAAACGGTATTGGATACATTCACATTGGTGAATTGAAATATATGTTAAGTGAAGTGCTGGAAGTAAAAGAGCCGGAAACCCAGGCTGATGGCGAGCAGGGAGATGACACAGGCGAGTCGTCCGGCCAGGAAACCGAAGATGAGGAAACAACCGCCTGAGGCGGACGAAATAAAAAGGAGAGAGCGAAAATGGGCCTTACAAGCGCGATGTACTCTGGAGTTAGCGGACTGATGACATATGGCGACGCCATGAACGTCACAGGCGATAACATAGCAAACGTCAACACCGTCGGTTTTAAAGGAAACTCTACCATATTCGCCGATGTGCTGGCCAACTCCGTATCCAACGGCGCCACAACCATGCAGTTCGGCAGGGGCGCCCTCATACAGGGAGTAAAAGCTTCGTTTTCCCAGGGCTCGTTCTCGACGACCGGTAACGCGACCGACATGGGCATTCAGGGGGCAGGTTTCTTCGTGGTCAAGGATGAGGCCAACAGCGCGACATACTATACCCGCGCTGGCCAGTTCATCATCAACAACGATGGAAAGCTCGCCAATCCCAACGATTATCTGGTTCAGGGATACAAGCTTACCACTAACGCTTCAGGCGTGGTGACAAGGGCGAACGGCGGCGGTGACATTGATATAAGCGGCGTCCAGTCCGTTCCAAAGAAGACCACTATGTACAGGATGGGTCTGAACCTCTCTACGGTAGCCTCGGCGGGGACGACGTTCTCGACTTCGTTGAATGTCTATAACTCGCTCGGCGAAGAGACGACCATCACATACACATTCACTAAGACCAGCACCGCGCTTGAGTGGCAATACAACACATCAGGCCCGACAGGCACCAGCCTTTCAGGAACCGGATCTTCCGGCACACTGACATTCACCAGCGCTGGCGTTCTTTCGACAAGAGGCGCTTACAGCGGGGCAAGCCAGGCGGCTATTACAGCCGATCTGCCTCTGGTCATATCAGGCTTCCCCTCCGGCGCGGCGAGCCTTACTATCAGCTGGGATCTTTACAACACCGCCTCCAGCGCGCAACGCAACGAAATAACCGGGTACGCGTCGAACTCTGTCACAAACTCGATGTGGCAGGATGGATACAGCACCGGTGTGCTAAGAGGCCTGTCGGTGGATCAGGAAGGAATCATATCCGGCCTTTTCTCAAATGGGCAGACGCAGAAAATGTACCAGGTTCAGATGGCCGATTTTATAAGCCCGTGGGGCCTGTCAAGACAGGGCAACACACTGTTCGCGGAGACAACCGATTCCGGCCAGCCGATACTCGGTTTTGCCAAGTCGGGAGGGTTCGGCACAATCTACGGCTCCTCGCTGGAGTTATCGTCCGTGGACTTGTCCAGAGAGTTCGTCGATATGATTCAGAACCAGAGGGCGTATCAGGCCAACTCCAGAATCATCACGACGGTCGATCAGATGCTACAAGACGTGATAGCGCTTAAACGGTAATTAAAATAAATAGCCGGCGGTTTTGAGCAAGGCGGCTAAGCTTGCTCGGGGTTAGCGGGATAGAAAAAGAAAAGTTTATTGAAGACTCGTAATGCCATGACGGTTACTGCTTCCAACCAGCATGGTGTTTATTGGCGGCGAACGGGAATACGGGTTCCATGGCGGTCGTCGAACAAATAGGAACGGGGGCGGCCGTCCCTTCTGCTCTCGTAAACGGTCGTCCCCTTACCTTACCTAGTCTCCCTTGAATTTCCGACGCGCGGTCAGCTCCGTGTTTCTAACGAGCTGAAGAAGGAAGGGATAATCCTCACTCCCGGCTTGATAATCCTCACTCCCGGCTTGTGGAAAAGTTATGGATAACAGGTACGCAGGATATTAACCTCAAACTTTACAATTGTTTCCAAATTCAATTGCGCTTACCATTAAGGCTCTAAGCCATTGTTGCGCAAGCGGTTATAAAAATAAATGAAACGCCCCAGCTGTTTTCCAGCCAAAACCGGATGGAATAAATTTTATCAACATATTACGGGCGTATATGGCCGTTTCCCTTCATTGACGCATGTTTTCGCTATCCGGGCCAGGGAAACAAAGCCTGTTTCGATTTAAAAAACCTTTTTAATAAAGCGGCTACCGCTCGTTCACGGGAACATAATCACGGGTCTTGGCGCCTACATATAGTTGCCTTGGACGCCCGATCTTTTGCACTTTCTCCGTTATCATCTCCTGCCACTGGCTTATCCAGCCGATGGCGCGTCCGATTGTGAAAATGACTGTGAACATGCTTGTCGGGATGCCGATGGCGCGCTGGATGATGCCGGAATAGAAATCTACATTTGGATAAAGCTTCTTTTTGATGAAATACTCATCTTTCAAGGCGATCTCTTCGAGCTTCATCGCGATCTCGAATAGCGGGTCGTTGACCTTAAGCTCTTTTAGCACCTCAAGGCACGATTGCCGGATGATCTTGGCTCTCGGATCGTAATTTTTATACACCCTGTGCCCAAAACCCATCAACCGGAAAGGATCGTTCCTGTCTTTGGCCTTATCCACGAACTTGTTTATGTTTTTAGGATCCTCAATTAGTTTCAGCATTTTGATAACAGCTTCGTTGGCTCCGCCGTGCGCCGGGCCCCAAAGAGCGCCTATGCCGGCGGAGACGCTGGCGAACGGATTGGCCTGCGACGAGCCGGCGAGGCGAACGGTGGATGTGGAGGCGTTTTGCTCGTGCTCGGCGTGGAGGATGAAGATAACATCCATCGCCTTGGCGATAACCGGGTTTACGTTATATTCTTCGGAAGGATACGAAAACATCATATGCAGGAAGTTTTCGGCGTATCCCAGGTTGTTTTGCGGATATGGGAAAGGGACGCCCCTGGAATAGCGAAACGCCCAGGCGGCTATTGTCGGTATTTTAGCTATCAGCCTGTGGGCGGAAATCTCCCTGCTTCTGGCGTCGTGAATATCGAGAGAGTCGTGGTAAAACGCGGATAGCGCGCCCACAACCCCGACCATGACCGCCATGGGATGGGCGTCGCGCCTGAAACCGTTAAAAAAGTCACGCAGTCCTTCATGAACCATAGTGTGATGGGATATCATGGAGCTAAATTCCTCGAACTCGTCTTTTGTAGGCAGGCTCCCGTACCAGAGCAGATAGCAGACTTCAAGAAAAGAGCTTTGCGCCGCCAGCTGTTCGATAGGATATCCACGATAAAGAAGAATTCCCTTTTCACCGTCGATATAAGTAATTTTGCTCTGGCAAGAGGCGGTGCTTAAAAAACCGGGATCATAAGTGAACATCCCCGTTTCTTTGTAAAGCGCCCTCACATCCATTACCGGGGGGCCGTGCGTGCCCCGGATAATAGGAACCTCGACAGATTTACCGTTGGAGTTGTCTGTTATCGTCACAGTATCTTTAGCCATACGATTTTCCTTTCCACGCTTTTTGTGTATCTCACCCGTCTGTTAATAATAATATTTTGGCCGCGATAGGCATAGTCAATTCGGGATTCACTCAAGTAATTATATTATAACCGGGTTGGCGTCCGCAATATATGAAGATTACCCACGCCAATGGCCCCCTCACCGATACGGGGCGCCTAAGATTCCGGCTCAAGGCCGGAATGACATCCCTGTTACTCGCCTCGTTTATCGCGTATCCGCAACTTGCGGCATGGTTGAGCGATCTGGCAAGAGCATAGATGGAGAGAGGATCCCAACGCTTTATACTCTTCGCTTGCAGCTCAGAATGACAGGGGTGGGACTACTTCTCCTCGGTGAGCTTATTCATAGAGTCCATCATCATCAGGTACGCTTTTTCGAGGCTCTTAAAACCTTCTTCATACTTTCTTTCGCTTGCGCTCACGTTCGCGTCGTTCATCAGGCCTTCCACTTCCAGGGCGATCTCGTTTTTTATATCTCCGTAAACGTTTACGAAAGCGCTTTTCTGCTCTCTTAGGAAATCGTTGAGCAACCCGCCGAACCGGTTTAAGCGCATCATATCTCTTGGGCCGGCAAGAACATCTTTTATCTCCTTATCGGAAAAAGAGATGGTATCGGAAGCCTGCGCCAGCATAGGGTACTCTCCACGCGCGGCGGAACCGGCGGGCGCCGCGCCCGCAAAAGCGAGAGAAGCCAAAATTACCGTCTCCATAAGAAAAACAGTCACAGCGTCACCTCAAAATATTATTGTTTAAGTCGTAATAATATAACATCAGTATAAAGACTTTTGCATTATACCTATTAGCAAAATTTATTCTTTCTTTTCCTCCAGAGACTTGTCAATATCTATCATTTTCTGATCACCGATATAAGGAGTGGAGATGACACGGTTGAGTTTTCCCATCTGCTTTATTATATTTTTGATGCGTAACGCGCAAACGTAGGCGCTTTCGATGGCTTCATCTATATCTTCTTTTGAAAGCTTTTCCCAATCTTTCAGCAATTCTATGTTGCCAACAACACCCGTTAGAGGATTATTTATCTTATGTTGTAGCGTAACCGACATCCCCAACGCGGTTTCCAGCTCAACTCTGGCGGCGGATTCTTTTTCGAGGGCTTTAATGCGAAGATGGACGCGTACCCTGGCCACAAGCTCCTCAGGATTGAACGGCTTGGTTATATAGTCGTTTGCGCCAACTTCCATGCCCAGGATCATGTCGGACGCTTCGCGCTTGGCTGTGAGCATTAACACAGGTATGAACTTTGTTTTCTCATCGCTTTTGATTCGTCTGCACACCTCTATCCCGTCGATGCCTGGCATCATCAGATCTAAAAGCACCAGATCGGGCGGCGCTTCTCTTATTCTCTCAAGCGCTTTATCCCCGTTCACGGCAATTTCCAACGAATACCCATCATGTTTGGATAAAGTCATCTTTACCAGCAAAGCGACATTAGGATCGTCGTCTACTATCAGTATTTTCGCCATGTTTTAAATAAAGGATCTCTTTGTTTCTGCCAGAGTATTATTACATAATAATGTATATAATTGATAAAGTGAAAATTATGGCTTTAGAGGTTCCCTTTACCAGGTTTAGCCGGGGGAATGGAGCCTAATCCAGCAGTGAGGCGATACGCTCTGGCTCGTAATAAAAATAAGGATAGTCCCTGGCCTGCGCCACCTGGCGCTCCTCTTGCTTTAGCTTCAGGCTTTTGCGCCTGGCCAATAACCGATTTTTCGCAGGAGCCAGAATCGCGCTCATCTCTTTGTTAAGCTTTGAAATTCTGATCCCTATATTTTTGCGGTCGGAGCCTGGTTTTTGAATCAATTGAACCAGCTCATTTTTCTCAGCCACAAGTTTCCCGAACAACTCACCATGCTCGCCGGAGGTTTCCGGGTGATGCTCTATCTTTCTTAGCTCCGCCTCCACTATTTCGATTTGCTCTCCCGGATCATCCGCGTCGATCCCCGCCCATACGCATCCGGTCACGCATGCCAGCGCAGGCGCCTCGATTCCGTAAAAAGTTTCGATTATGCGGTCGGTGACAGTATCATACTTCGCCCCCCCGACCCCGTGGATGAACAGGTCGCAGACGAAAAGGCGCAGGTAGATTGAAAGGACGATCGCCCTTGGTCGTATCTGCGCCCCGGTAGCGCCAGATACAAAATCGGACAGGGGCAGTTGGCTTCCGTCTGGTGTAAAAATAACGGCGCCCTTGCTTGTTTCCCGTGCGAAAAGCTTTTCCCTCGACTCGTCTTTGATGATCCAGAACGGCGTTTCCACAAGCCCGCTATGATCGTCAAGGTCGGGAAAGGGGTTCACAGCGTATCTTAGCTTATGCTCCTTGCGGTAGCGGGCCAGCTCGCCGTTATATATGGTTTTGAATTCGCCGATTCGCCCGATTATATCTCCAGCGAACTTTAAAAAAGGCTCATGCCCGCAAATTCTGGAGACGGTAAGCTCCATGAATCCTCCTTCTATCCTGTTTCGCCATGCGGAGCGCAGGAGAATCTGCCGCGCCGTGTAATTCTGGTTTTTCAAATCCACCCTTTTTAATCTATCGATAAAAGCCGCTAAAGCCTCCTGCGGGCAGGACAAGCGCGGATGGGAAAGCGACTGCCGCAAATCTTCGAGCCGCTCTATAGTTTTTTCTGGAGGCTCAACCTTCGCCTTCTCGAAAATCGCTTTTCCTTCTTGCGGACATAAAAGATGGTCGGCGCGACGCAGGCGCTCGTTCATAACCGGCGCGGGAACCGTGGCGCCTTTAAACTCGTCGGAATCGACGGAGAAAAAAATCGGCACAGCATTTAGACGTTTCGCCTCTCTGGCCAGGGCGAACTGTTTTAAAACAAGCCCCGGATAGAGCGCAACCGGCTGATGACCAGACGCGATGATCGGCCCGGCAGGATCGATATTCTCACCCGGATCGAGTCCCAGTTCACGAGTGTAAGAGAGCGCATCCTCGACCGCCAACCGCCTCGCATCGTCCGCCAGATTTTTTAAAGAGTCGGAGCCAATGGCTACATCACGGCTTAAACCCCGGGCGCTCTCGACGATTTTTTCGTATTCAGAGAAAGGCGGGTCGACAAGCGTTTCACCGTCCCCGGTGGGCGGGACAAGATTTTTATAATTCAATGGAGTTCGTCATAAAGATTCATTAGAGAAAGAATAGTACAAGTATAATGTTAAGGGGGCCTCTAAGTTTATAACGGAACAGACCTTGTCACGCACCTTTCTTCGGAGGCGTAATAGATGTTAGGGAATTCCTCTACCTCGACGGGGGAGGCTAGGTGGTGAGGTTAAGAAAAAAAGCAAGATCCTTCGTTTCCCTCAGGACGACGGAATGGGGGTCTAGAACCATACGCCGTGTCGTCCTGAATGGAGCGGAAGCGCAGTGAAGTATCTTGTATTTGCCGTTGCC
>ENA-ORDP01000291-ORDP01000291.1-marine-sediment-metagenome-genome-assembly--contig:-NODE-291-length-34062-cov-7.827036_pt1 | contig 34062 bp, 37 predicted proteins | sample MGYA00248627_ERZ508539 | MGnify/ENA primary metagenome ERZ508539 (study PRJEB26208, sample SAMN05571518) | marine sediment metagenome | biome: deep sea; feature: Hydrothermal vent; material... | reverse complement strand
CGATTGGCGCAACCGGCGCTGGTCGAGTGGACCGGATTTGAACTCATGGAGTCCGTGTCGCAGCCCGGCGGGTCGCTGTACCGCCCGTTTAAACAATAACTTCGGACCGATTCCTCATTTCTCTACAAAGAGCCCGAAATCTCAAAGTGCCGTGGCAGTAGGCTTCTGGAACAATATACTGTATATATTCACATGGGTTCTAACTATCACCTACTATTATCGGATGGCGCACACAAAATGGACGACAATCGCAAAAAAGCACTCGCAGCAGCACTGGGGCAAATCGAAAAGCAATTTGGCAAGGGCTCGGTCATGCGCCTTGGGGACGCCAATGCTCATATTTGCCGCGCAGATGAGGTGTTCCGCTAACATCTCGCCACAGTTCTAGTTCATGGAGTTGAGGTACCGCCACCTTCAAGGCGTCTTGAATACGATGCAGGCGAGTATTACGGGTTCTCTCCTGCGTGCGCGCGATCTGCTCCAGGAAATCTCCACCAAAGGGATCGTTCGTTTTACCCACCGACCGGTCAGGTTCGCGTATTAGTTGAGGCACAATATGAAGATAGCGAGTGGAGGCCAGGAAATCTGATAGCTCACGGAACTCCCGATTGGCATAGACCTGTTCCAAGTAGGTTTGGGTCAAGCGCTTGGGGTCCTTTTTGTCATCCTCATCTGGGCGAATCAGGATGTTGACTCCTCGCTTGACAACGATCTCCCCCTTGATGATCGGTCGTTGCTGATTGTCCTGATTGAAGTGCAGTTCGTACTCCCAAGCTGCAGGTTCCTCGCCACCGCCGATACAAACCCGAACGACGATATCTGAATAGCGACGAGCCGTCAAGCAGCGCAAACTGGATACTCCTCCTCGTCTGCTAACTGCCTCCTGAAAACCGCCACCAATGGCTACGATGTCATGGAGGAAACGAAATACATCTAGGAAGTTCGACTTTCCAGAAGCATTTGGACCGACGAGGAACACACGGCGTTGGAGATTCACCTCTACCTTGACGAAGTTGCGCCAGTTGACCAAGCGAACGTGGGTGAACCAAACTGCTTTACCCTTAGGTTTGCTCATCTCGACCTCACCGCAGTTCATCCTCCATAGGTGTAAGACCCTCCTTCGAGCCGGGAACTGCCACTGAAAGTTTAACAGCAAGAGGCTCAGTTGGCCAGTTCTCCTCTTTAACCTCACTTGTTATACCCAGTGCTTTGTGCTAGAAAGAGGCTCAGAGAAACTGATAAGGACGGTGGCGCTATGCAGCCCATTCGTATCACCGAAATCCCACAGCACCTGGGTGAAGAGGTGCTCATCCAGGGCTGGCTCTATCATAAGCGTTCCAGCGGCGCGATCCAGTTCTTGCTCCTGCGCGACGGCTCTGGCCTGATGCAAGCCATCGTGCTCAAGAGCAATAGCGCCGCCTTTCAGGTGGCCGAAGGTTTGGCTCAAGAGTCGTCGCTGCGCGTCTGGGGCCAGGCGCGCGCCGATAAGCGCGCCCCCACCGGCTACGAGCTGGAAATCTCCCGATTCGAACTCGTACAGTTGGCCCACGACTATCCCATCGCTCCCAAGGAGCACGGTCCCGGCTTCCTGATGGACCATCGCCACCTCTGGATTCGCTCGCCCAAGCAGGCAGCGCTGCTGCGGGTGCGTCACGAAGTATTGCAGGGGATGCGCGATTTCTTCCATCAGCGAGGCTTCATCGCCACCGAATCGCCCATCTTAACCCCGGCGGCCGTCGAGGGCACAACCACGCTTTTCCCGGTGGACTACTTTGGCGATCAGGCCTATCTCTCCCAGAGCGGCCAGCTCTATCTGGAAGCGACCGCCGCCGCCCTGGGACTGGTCTACTGGATTGGCCCGGCCTTTCGCGCGGAGCAATCCAAGACCAGAAAGCATCTGACCGAGTTCTGGATGTGCGAGGCCGAGATGGCCTTCTACGATCACCAGATGAATATGCAGTTACAAGAAGAGCTGGTCAAATATCTGTTGGAGCGTTTGCTGAAACAGCGCGCTGCCGAGTTGGAAACACTGGAGCGCAACACGGCTTCGCTCCAAAAGGTGTTGTCTGAGCCTTTCGCCCGGATCACTTACGCCGAAGCCCTGGAACTCCTAGCTGAACAGGGCCTGCCATTGGAGTGGGGCGATGACTTCGGCGCGCCCCACGAGGAGGTGCTGGGCCAGCACTTCCAACGGCCGGTTTTCATCGAAAAGATGCCGGCGGCGATGAAGGCCTTCTACATGGAGCCCGATCCCCAGAATCCGGAGCTGGTCCTGGCCGCTGACCTGATAGCCCCAGAGGGCTACGGCGAGTTGATCGGCGGCTCCCAGCGCATCTCCGATCTGGAAATGCTGGAGCGCAAATTGCAAGAGTTCCAGCTACCGCGCGAGCCCTATGAATGGTACCTTGACCTGAGAAGATATGGCTCAGTGCCCCACTCCGGCTTCGGTATCGGCGTCGAGCGCACCGTGGCCTGGATCGCCGGGGCTAAACACCTGCGCGAGTGCATCCCCTTCCCGCGCCAGTTGCACCGCATTTATCCCTAAGGGGGCATGACTCTGACGAGCAAGAAATGGGTCTACCCCTTCGAAGGAGGCTCAGCCGAGCTGCTCACTCAAGCTGAAGCGGAATTCCTAGCCGTTGAGCGCCGCCGTACCGGCAGCCCTACCTTGGGCACGTCGCAAGCTGATCTGATTTACTGGCAGGAGTAAACCAGCTAGCTCGGAGAGCTATGACCGTGTGCGCCCCGATCAATCATAAGATCATCAAAAGCCGGGTTTATATGGATAATAAGTCGAATAATTTCTCTCTTTGGTTTACGTCTTGCAGCACATCTCTCACTGTGAACCAGTGATTGACGATATCCTTATTGATCTTGAGATCTTCTTGGGCTCGTGGAGTCAAGGAAACATCCTGTAGAATAAGTAGTGTAGTCGAGGCAGGATTTCTCTCTTTGGCGCGACTCAAACTCTTGATCGCTGCCCCAATCCGCTCCAGGACCCCTGCTGTATCTATGCCGCCTTTGATCTCGATGGCGGTCATGATTTCATCCCCCTTGTAAATGCCAATATCAGGCTCATCAGCAAATACAACCTTCCGTCCGTCTCGTAACTGCATGCGTAAGCCGTTGGCCGACTCTTCCAGAATGCGCTTTTTCTCCCTCAACCTCCGCTGCAGGAGCCCTTTGACAATGGCTTCAGTCTTGCTGCCCTTGGTGTTCTGCCAGGATCCCTGGGCCTGCGATCCGGCGGCCATCCCGCGCCATAAGTCGAATTCACGCGGGTTGATCTGATCATCAGCTTCTACCAGTTGACTGATGATCTCATTCAAGTGTATAGCCACAGCCAAGGCCGCTTGTTCATCAGGGAAGCTCCTTTCTCGCTCATAGCGGGTGCCTGTCAATCCAACTCTCTTCATGGATTTCTGGGAAACCATGGCCAGCATTCTGTAGTAGCTGACCGCCCGTGATATCTGCATCAGTACCTGGGGGTGAGCAAAGACGATCACCGGTTTGATCCCTCGATGCATGATCAGGTTCAGAGCTTGTTCGGATATTCCCAATTGCTCCCAATTCCAATCCAGCTTCTCCCCTCTTACTTGCTCGATTCGCTGGGCAACCTCCAACATACCCCATGCGTGAAGCTTTTGGTGAAAGAATTCGCTCTTCGTCAATTGATCGAGTGACCAAGCAGCCTGTTGATCGGTCAAGTCGGTCATGTGGTGCCTTCTTTGCGCCAAACGACTATGCTCTCTCGGACGGGCACGCGGCCATACTTGCCCATCTGTTGAGAACTGTTACCTTTATAACGTGCGACGATGACCTGTTGGACCTTGAACCCCATGCCTTCTGCCAGCTCGGAGAGCACCAGATCCACCGGCACTAGTTCCCCATCAAAACGTACATTGTCTACCACCATGGCTACCTGTGCTCCAGGGGCAAGCACCCTGCCCCACTCAGAGATCACTTGGCGCATATCCACGAAATATGCCGTCAACATGGCTGGTATGCGTGGATTGTTCAGTTTTCGCTCATTGCCTCTCAGCAGGTCTACCACCTCTTGAATCACCGGGTGTGGAGGTCGGTCGGTGGCAGCGACTTTGGCTTCGATATGGGAGCGCAGGATGCCAAACCGTAGGGTCTTCAGCTCCGCAGAACTCTTCACAAAATTGAAGCAGAGTTCAAGCGCATAGGTTCTAGTGTAATCATAACGGTTCGCATAGGGTGGAGAGGTAATCAGCGCAGTCGGGGATTGCGCAAACGGCACCTCACTCAAGTCCCGTGCATCGGCTAACTGCACTAGAGGTGGTGATATTTTTTGCTGGTTCCCCCATAATTGACGCAACAGAGTGATGTCAGTCTGGGCCTCATGGACTTTCCGTTGTAGCATTGCTGCTGGGTCAGCGACCTGCTTGTCAGGTCTTAATCGCAGAAACTGTCCATCTTTAGTGGTATAACTGCAAGGCTCTAAGATAGAGAGGAAGAGCAACGAGAAGATGTCTCGCAGGGGATAATCGAGCTCGGCTATGACGGTTTTCCAGCGCCTAAGTGCCAAGAGCGTAGTCTTGGGGAACGCCTTCTGCATGATCGCCACATCCGAGGCAATCTGAGCCGGCTCAGCATTGCGCGCCTTGTCGCTTAGTGCTTGGAAGGTTTCTAGGAGCAAGGGTGGCTCAACTGAGAAGAAGAGGGGCAACGTCCGAGCCACAAACGTAGCTATGGGGAGCCTGTCTATTCCTATGGCAGGAATACCCTGTTGCATCGCGGCGAAGAGGGTGGTCCCCATGCCACAAAAGGGATCAAATAGGTAGTCCGACTGAGTTAACCCGAAGCGCCGAATAAACTCCTGAACGAAGGGAAAGGCGAAGGCCTCCTTGTAGCGATAGAGCCGCAGGATCGGTATGGTTTTATTGCCTACATAGGAGACCAATTGCCCTAGTCGGAAGTCCTCGTGGATCAATGTTGAGTACTTTGCCTCAATGCGCCGGCGTTCACTTTGATCAGCAGCTTGCCTAGAGCCAAGTGAAGGACCCACTCCCCGAAATAATTTCAATTGCCGCGCCATATTGCTATCACAACTCAGCATACACCAAGTACGAGAGTTAGTCTAGTGCAAGTTGTCGCCGCAGCGGCGAGGTAGGTAAAATGCCCCGGTCTGGCACGGAGCCTTCCCGCCGGTTAGCCGCTTGCAAAGCCGCGCAGCCACTGCTACGATAGGATGACCGATCCAGCTAAGTGCCCGGATTGGTGAGGAGGACCCGCGAATGAAACGTATCATCAGCATCGCTCTTGTCCTATTGCTCAGCGCTGCGGCCCTCTCCTGGTCGCAGCAGACGCCGGACCAAGGGCGCTTTCTCTTCGTCATCGGCGGCGAGCAGGTCGGCGTGGAGAACTTCAGCTTCAACCAATTGAAGGATGGCAATCTGGAGCTCACTTCGGACTTTAAGGCCACCAGCCAGGAGTTGATCGCCGACTTCGGCACCGATAAGCTCTTCACCCAAAAGATCGTCCTGACCTCAGGTCTGGCCCTGATCTCCTACGCGCTGGACTCCGAAACCCAGCGCGGCACGATCAAGGCCCGAGTGAGCGTTCAGGACCAGGTGGCCTCCATGAGCGTCGAGACGACCGATCCCAACGGCAAGAAAACCAGCGGTGAGCGGGACGTGATCCTGGAGGGGAATAATATCGTCACCACCGGCCTCTCCGCGAGCCAGTTCATCCTATTGCAAAAATACATCGATACCCAGATGACCACCGATCAAGTCACGCTCTTGGCCTTCAACCCCATCAATCTCGATAAGCCCCTGGTCAAACTAAAGGTCCTCAAGCTCAGCCCGGTCACGCTGCAGGCAGGCAAAGAGACGCTGCAAGCGCAGCGTGTGCGGGTCGAGCGGGAGAATTTTCAGGTGCAACTGCTCTCTGAAAAAGGCCAATTGCTGGGCTTCGTCTCCAGCACGGCCAGCCTAGCCGGGGTGACCTTGGAGGACACGCCTGATCGTTCGGGCGCACTGGTCAAGGCGGTCGTCCCCGGCTCCTTCGCTGACCAGGCCGGGCTCCGCACGGGCGATGTGATCACTCAGGTCGCGGGACATGAGGTCCAGGATCGCTTTGACGCTCAGAATCTGATCCGCTTCCAGGACCCCAGCCAACCGCTGACCCTGACCATCCGGCGCGGCAACCAGACGCTCCAGATCAAGGTGAAACTGAGCGGCTCCAATCTGACCGCCTACCGTCAGGATCTCTTCCCCGACGGCTTCACCGTGGTCGGCGGTGCTTGAAAAGCTCTCTCATGGCACGAGTGGTCAAGGCGGAACACCTCTCTAAGGTCTATCGCATGGGTCAGGTGGACGTCGAGGCACTGCACGACGTCTCCCTGGCGCTCGAAGAGGGCGAGCTGATAGCGATCATGGGGCCGTCCGGATCGGGCAAGTCAACGCTGATGCACCTGATCGGTTGTCTGGACCAACCCACCTCCGGCGAGCTGATAGTTAACGGAGAAAAGGTCAGCCAGCTGAACGACCGCGAGCTGGCCCGGCTGCGCGGCCGCGCGATCGGTTTTGTCTTTCAGACCTTCAACCTGATCCCACGGGTGAACGCCCTGACTAACGTGTTGATGCCTATGGGATTCACCCATCTGCTCCCCCCACGTGAACGAGAGGAGCGTGCCCGATCGCTGCTAGAGCAGGTCGGCCTGGGCAGTCGCCTCAAGCATATGCCCTCCGAGCTCTCCGGGGGTGAGCGCCAGCGGGTGGCCATCGCCCGCGCCTTGGCCAATGACCCCAAGTTGATCCTGGCCGACGAGCCAACCGGCAACCTGGACACCAAGTCCGGTGCCCAGATCATGGAGCTCTTTGACCAGCTCAATGAGCGGGGTCACACCATCGTGGTAGTGACCCATGACCCCAATATCGCCCAACACGCCCAGCGGATCGTCCACCTGTTGGACGGGCGCGTTCAGGATGCTTCGGAGGTCTCCCTTGGGATTTCGTGAGACACTGCGACTGAGCTGGAGCAACATTCGCAACCATAAGCTGCGCAACTCCCTCGCGGTGCTCAGCGTCACCATCGGGATCGCCGCCGTGATCGCCGTGATCACCATGACTACTGGCCTGCAGTCGGCCCTGCTCAATACGCTCACCCGGGATCTACTGCATGCAGATACGATCAGCGTCACGGTGAAGGGCAATGAAGGCGCCTTCGGCAGCGCCCAGGTCTTCTCTCAGCGCGACGTGAAGCATTTGGAGACACTGAAGGGGGTCAAGGCGGTCGATGTGATCGGCCGGGTGCGTGCGGCCAGCCTCTACTTCGAAGGCCATCGGCTGCTCTCGCCGGTGGTGCAAGTCACCACCGACCCCAAGTTCCTCCCCCTCGATGCCGGTCGGCCCATCGCCGGGCCGGGTGAGATCGTCATTGGCGCGGGAATCGCCCAATCCATCTGTGAACAGCAGGAGCAGGCGGCCCAAGGTGCTAAGGCCGATACCGCTAAAATCAAGGAGAGTTGCAAGCGTGCCACCCAATCGAAACTCCTGGCCGATCGGATCCTGGGACAGCCGCTGAGGATGAAGTACATCAACGCCCAGAAGAAGATCCAGCAGTCCCAGCTCCAGATCGTGGGATTGATCAAGAACGCGCAGTTCTTGCCTCATCAGACCGCCTATGTCGACCCCAGCTATCACAGCGACACCGAAGAGTTGGGTGGACAAGCGGTCCCTGTCTACACCGCTCTGCTGGTTAAAGTGGCTAACATCAGCAAGCTGGCCAGCGTGAAGCAGGAGATCGAGGGATACTTCGACCGGTTCAGCTCCGATGCGCGCAAGCTGCTCGGCACAGGCACCGAGATCAACGTCCACACGCTCGCGAATATCGTTGATGAGATCAAGAAGAACTTCGGCCAGGTGACTGGATTCCTGGGGGCGATTGCAGTAGTAGCACTGTTAGTAGGCATGATCGGGGTGATGAACGTGATGTTGATCACCGTCAAGGAGCGCACGCGCGAGATCGGGATCATGAAGGCCACCGGGGCAACCAATGGTAACGTGTTGCAGCTTTTTCTCACTGAAGCGGTGCTCATCTGTCTCATAGGCGCCTTCTTAGGGGTACTGGCTGGGATGGGGCTCTCGGTGCTGTTCATCAAGCTGACCATGATGCTCTTCTCCGGCCTGCAAAGCATTCCCTTTGTTTTTGTGCCTATCTGGTATGCGATCGCCATCCTGACCGGACTGGTGGTCGGGGTGGTCAGCGGGGTCTATCCCGCCTGGAGCGCGGCGCGCACCAATCCCATCAAGGCGCTCAGATATGAATAGGAAGGAGCGCGGTGCTATGGCACGAAGAGTTGCTAAGACCATCGTGGCTGAAGAACCTTCTCCAGAGATCAAACGCAAGCTGAAAGCTCTGAAGGAGGTGGCTGGGTCACTGAATGATCTATCGGCTGAGGAGTTACAAGCGTTCTTTGCAGCTGTCAAGCGGCGATCGCTGTTTGGGAATAAGCGCTCTGAATGATGCCCGATTACCTCTTGGACACCAACGTCATCATCGAGATCTTGAGGGATAACTCGAGGGTGCTAACCCACATGCAGGTGGTCGTAGGTGCGATGGCTGTAGTCAATAATGCCGTCTTAGTGACGGATAATCTGAAGCACTTTCAAGACGTGACCGGCTTGCAGTTAGAGAACTGGGTGAGGCCATAAGCGCTAGAGGTGATTAGCATGACCCAGCAAGGACAGATCGTCACCGAATATTTCGACAGTCGGCTGCTCAAGGGCAATCCGCTCGGCGATCCCAGCCGGCGACCCATCGTGCTCTATCTGCCGCCGGGCTACGATCCCGACCGCGCGGAGGGCTACCCCACAGTCTTGGGGCTCACCGGCTTCAGCGGCACCGGCCGCTCGCTGCTCAACGTGGATCCCTTCGGCGAGACGATCGCTCAGCGCATGGACCGGCTGATCGCCGAGGGCCAATGCGGGCCGATGATCCTGGTGCTGGTGGACTGCTTCACCCGTCTGGGCGGCAACCAATATATCAATTCCAGCGCCACCGGCCCTTATGAAGATTATCTCATTCAGGAGGTCTTGCCCTTCGTAACAGAGCGCTATAACTGCGGTCACCTGGCGGTCTGGGGCAAATCATCGGGCGGCTACGGTTCGATCATCTTAGGGATGAGCCATCCGGAAGTTTTTTCCGCTTTAGCCGATCATTCCGGCGACTCGGCCTTTGAGTATTGCTATCTGCCCGACTTCCCTAAGGCGCTGGATGCCTTTCGCCGGGCCGGCGGACCGGCGCGTTGGCTGGAGCAGTTTTGGGCCCAGCCCAACCATCATCGCCATCAGGATCTGACCGTCCTGAATATCTTGGCAATGGCTGCCCATTACTCGCCCAACCCGGACTCGCCGCATTTGGGCATAGAGTTCCCCTTCGACCTGGAGAGCGGCGCCTGGCGACCTGACGTCTGGGAACGCTGGTTGGCCCACGACCCAGTGCGCTTGGTCCAGAGTTACGCCGATAACTTGCGCCAACTCAAGTTAATTTACCTCGACTGCGGCAGTCGGGACGAGTTCAATTTGCACTGGGGGATGCGCGGGCTGCACGCTCAGCTTTCGACCTTGGGTATCGCGCACTCTTACGAAGAGTTCGATGACGGGCACATGAATATCAGCTATCGCTACGATCGCTCGCTGCCCCTGCTCTATCGGGCTTTGTCGGCTTGACCAGACAGACTTGACCGGCGCATCTCCCTTGGACTAAGATCACCCGGTCAATCAATTACTGCTTAGCGGAGAGGAGGTGAGCTGTCTCATTCGGTGCCTGATCAGAGTCAGGCTGAAAATCTCTCACAACTCTAAGGAGGTCCTATGTACATTCGCAAGCGCAACCTAGTGCTGATAATAGCCCTGCTGATCGGCTTGGGCTTTACCGGTTTTCTCTACGCCAGCAATCCGGATCTGGCCAAGAGCTCGACCTTGCAGTCGGTGCTGGCCAATGACAAGCTGCAAATCTGCTCCGATGTGCCCTTCTCGCCCTTCGAGTTCAAGAGCAATCAGGGACAGTTTGTGGGGCTAGACATCGACATTGCCCGCTTCGCCGTCCGGGCCATGTTCGGCATCGGCACCGCCGACGGCTCGGCAGTACAAGCCAAAGATACTGCCGATGAAGACAAGCTGATCCGCCAACGGTTAGAGGTCATCCCCACCGTCTTCGACGTGATCCGGGTGGCCCTCAACCAGGGCAACTGCGACCTGATCCTCTCCGATATCACCGCTACCTTGCCTCGGGCGCTCACGGTCAACTTCACCGACCCCTATGTGGAGACGGGCCAGATCGCCTACGTGAGCAACAAGGACAAGGGCAAGGTCGTCAACTATGAGGATCTCAATAAGCCAGAGATGATCATTGACATTGAGACCGGCACCACCGGCGAGCTGGCGGTGCGGGCCCGCTTCCCCAAAGCGGAGATTCGCGGCTTCGATAACGCTGAGCTGGCCTTGGCCGATGTGGTCAACGGCACCGCCGACGCTTTCGTCATCGACGATACGCTGCTCAAGAGCCAGATCAGGCGGCCCAACGTGGCCGCAGCCGGCTTCCTCTGCTGCACACCGCAGAACCTGCAACCGCTGACCAAAGAGAAGATCTCCATCGCCATCCGCCAGGGCGATCCGGACTTCTTGACTTGGCTCAACCTGCTGATAGGCCAGATGGACCTTCAACCGGTAACCCCGGAGCTCAAGGCGCTCTTCGGCCTCAGCGATGCCGAGGCGGAGCTGCCGCTGCTCCCGGCACTGCGGACGCACTGGCTGATCAACTTCCAGGGTTAGCATAGTTAGCAACTCCAAGCAGGGGCGATTGAAGAATCGCCCCTGCTTGCTTCCCTGCTGCGCGGCGCACGAAGTGAGGTGTCAACTTGCCCGGCTTGTTTAGTCGCTACCTAAAGTATGGCTGGCGGTTTTTCTCCGCCACAGCACTGTTGGTGCTCATCCTCTGGTTGGTCTATATCAGCCTGGAACAGACCTATATCTTCCACTGGAACCAGGCCCTACGCTCGCTGCACAACTATAATCAGGGGCTCAAGATCACCCTGAGCATCTCGCTGATCAGCATGTTCGTCTCGCTCGGGTTGGGGATCATCATCGCCATGGGGCGACTGTCGCGCTGGACGATCGTGCGCGATCTCTCCGGAGTTTTCGTGCACTCCTTGCGGAATTTGCCCTTCATCGTAGTCGTCTTGCTCTTCTATTTTGGCCTACGCCAGGCCTTTCCGATTGACCGATTATTCAGCCCCTGGCGCCGGGTAGAGATATGGGGAGTGCCGATCTTCGATGGCCGCTTCATCTGGGGCGTGCTGGCGCTCTCCATCTTCGAGGCCTCTTTCATCGCCGAGATCTTTCGCGGGGGCATCCAAGCGATCCACAAGGAACAGGGCGAGGCGGCCCGCTCGCTGGGCATGAGCTACTTTCAGTCCATGCGCTACGTGATCCTGCCCCAGGCCTTTCGGGTCATCATCCCTCCCCTGACCAATGAGCTGGTGGCCTTGGTGAAAGAATCATCGCTGCTATTCATCATCTCTCTCGAGGAGCTGACTCAGACCGCCAGGTTGCAATATTCGACCGGCCGGCCTTTTGTATTCGAATATTACACCATCTTGGCCGCCTATTATCTGATGCTCACCATTCCGCTCAGTATTTTGTCCCACTTCCTAGAGAGGAGGCTGGCCGTCGGTGATCGAAATCGTTGAGGTGCACAAGTGGTTTGGCCGGCTCTACGTGTTGCAGGGGATCAACCTGCAGGTGGACGAACGGGAGGTGCTGGTGATCGCCGGGGCGTCTGGCTCGGGCAAATCAACGCTGCTGCGCTGCGTCAACGGCCTGGAGAAGATACAGCGCGGCCAGATCACCGTGAACGGCATCTCCATCCAAGATTCCAAGAGCAACTTAAATCGCGCCCGTCAGCAGATCGGGATCGTCTTTCAGAACTATAACTTATTTCCCCACATGACCGTCTTGAAGAACATCACCATCGCCCCGGTCAAGGTCAAGAGAATGCGCACCGAAGAAGCCAAAAAGCGTGCCATGCACCTGCTGGAGCGCATCGGCATCCCGGAGAAGGCCAAGTCCTATCCCGAGCAGCTCTCCGGCGGCCAGCGTCAGCGGGTCTCCATCGTGCGGGCGCTGGCCATGGAGCCCACGGTGATGCTCTTCGACGAGCCCACCAGCGCGCTCGATCCGGAGATGATCAAGGAGGTGCTGGATCTGATGAAGGAGTTGGCTCAGGAGAAGATGACCATGATCGTGGTCACCCACGAGATGGGCTTCGCCCGTGAGGTGGCCGATCGGGTGGCTTTCATGGCCGATGGTCAGATCGTGGAAGTAGCCCCGCCGGCGCAGTTTTTCGAGCACCCCCAGGACGAGCGGGCCCGGCGCTTCATCGAGCAGATTCTCTAGCTATTCCCCCATGAAAAGCGAACTACCGCGGTTGCTGAGCGAATGCGACCTCGACGTGGCCCTGGTGCTGGGGCCGGATGGCATGTCGGGTGCTAACCCGATTTTCCGCTACCTGACCGGGGTGGCCGATCATCTGACCGGCATCCTGATCGTGCACTGGACGGGCCGGAGGCAACTGATTCACGGCACCATGGAGCGCGATGCGGCCAGGAAGACCGGCCTGGAACTGATCAATCGCAACCGCTGGCCCATGCATGAGATACTGAAAAAATATCCCCAGCCGCTCGAGGCGAGCGTTGAGTTTTATCGGCGCATCTTTGCCGATCTCAAGATTCATGGCCGAGTCGCTTTCTATGGCACCGGGGCCATCGGGGCGCACCATGCGCTGCTCCAGCGCTTGCAGGCCGAGCTGCCGGGGGTAGAGATCGCCTGCGAGTTCGAGCGAGATATCTTTCAACTGGCCCGCGAGACCAAGGACGCTGCCGAGATAGAAACCATGCGCCAGGTGGGAGAGACTACCTGCCAGATCGTGAAAGCCACGGTCAAATTCCTCCAGTCGCATGAGGTCAGAGATGAACGACTGGTTCATCAGGATGGCCGGCCGCTGACCATCGGCGAAGTCAAAAACTTCATCCGGATGGAGACTCTGAACCGCGGCCTGGAGGAGCCGGAGGGCCATATCTTCGCCCTGGGACGGGATGCCGGGGTGCCGCATAATGTGGGGGTGGCAGAAACCCCGCTGGTGCTGGGCCAGACCATCGTCTTCGACATCTACCCCCGTCGGTCGGGCGGCTATTACCACGACATGACGCGGACCTTCTGCTTGGGCTATGCCCCTCCTGAGATTGAACGTGCCTATCGTGATGTGCTGGAATGCTTCGAGCAGGTGGTGACAACTTTGCAGCTTGGTCAACCGACGCAGACTTATCAGCTTCAGGCCTGCGATTTTTTCGAGGCGCGCGGCCGCCGGACGATCCGCAGTGATCCTAAAGCCCAGTCGGGCTACATTCACGGTTTGGGACATGGGCTGGGTTTAGAGCTGCATGAGCAACCATCATTTCCCACTTTCGGGGAGCATCCGGAGCTGACACTGCGGCCTGGCATGGTCTTCACCATCGAGCCGGGACTCTATTATCCGGAGCAGGGTTTTGGCATCAGGCTTGAAGATACGTATTGTTGCGACCAATCAGGCGAGTTTCATAGCCTGACGCCCTATCCTAAAGAGCTGGTCATCCCGTTAAAGGCTAAATCATCCCCAGTTTCATCATCCCGTAGAGGATCAAGGTCGCAAAGAAGAGCTGCATCACCGCGAGGGGGATGCCTATTTTAAGCCAGCGTTGAAAGCCGATTGGCGTGCCTATATGATCGGAGAGCGAGATCACATAGACGTTGGCCGAGGCGCCAATCGGCGTGGCATTGCCCCCGATGGCCACCCCCACGGCCAGACCCCACCAGAGCGGCAGCACATCCACGCCCAGCGAGGCCAGCCCCCCAATCACGGGAATGAAGGCGATCGTAAAGGGGATATTGTCCACGATGGCCGAAAGCATGGCCCCACCCCAGACGATGGCGATCAAAGCCAGCAGCGGATAGTTTAACGCCACCTGCCCGATCGCCTTCGCGACCATGGTCAGCACCCCAGCGGCCTCCAGCCCACCGACGATCACGAAGAGTCCGGCGAAGAAGAGCAACACATCCCACTTGGTACTATTAAGCACCTCCAGCACATTGGGGCGAACCCAGAGCAGTCCCACTGAAGCCCCAGTCATAGCGACCGTCGCCGGAGCGAAGTGGGTCTGTCCATGCAGGGTGAATCCGATCAACACCAGGCCTAAGACGATCAAGATCTTGCGCATGGTGACCCTATCGTGCAGCGCCCCTGGGGCGTCCAGCTCCATCAGACCGCGTAGGTCCGGGCGCTCCCGGGCAATCTGGTGGCGGAAAGAGAATCGGTAGGTCAGTGTGGTTACTAGACCGGCTAGAATGGCCAATGGCGTCAAAAAGATGATAAAATCTATAAAACTGAGCCCGGCGGCCGAGCCGATCATGATGTTGGGCGGATCACCGATGAGAGTGGCCATCCCTCCTATGCCAGCCATCATCACCTCGGCCAGCAGCAAGGGAATGGGATCAACCCGCAGCACCGAGGCGATCGAAACTGTGATGGAGGAGACAAAAATAATAGTCGTCACGTTGTCCACCAGGCCGGAGGCGATAAAGGTAAACCAGCCCAATGACAACATCAACAGCCAATAGTTCCCCCGGGTGAGCTGCGCCAGACGGATGGAGATGTACTCGAAAAAACCGGTCTCCTCCAGCATACCTACCAGGAGCATCATCCCGAAGAGCAGGCCGATGGTGTTGAAATCGATGGCTGTAAGCGCCGAGGGTAACCCTTCGCCCTTGCTGGGGAAATCCCGGTAAAATCCCAGTGCCTGCCCGGCCAAGACCATCGCCGATGCACCAGCGAGGCTGATGATCGTGCGATGGATCTTGTCGGCGAAGAGCAGCGCATAGGTAACGAGGAAAATGGCCAGCGAGACGCTAATGGGCGTGATCACGATCTACGCCGCTTGGGGGACATCTCCCGCTTGATCGCCTGCTCCTCTCGCTCTCGGGCGCGCCGCTCTGTGCTGCTGGGGGCTCCAGCCCATCCCTCGCAGGATGCACCAGACATGACCGGGATGATACTTCACGCATCATCGGTTAGCTATCCCCCCGCTCATGCTCATCTTGCCTGAGATAACTCTCCGGTTTGAATTCAAGGGGTGGAGCCGCTAAAATAAGTGACCTGGTGAGGTCAGACTGGGTATCTCAAAAAGGTGGGTCAATCATGTCCAAATATGCGATTATTACCAGTGGGGGACGACAGTATCGGGTTGAAGAGAACCGGCCGGTGATCCTGCAACGGTTGCCCGGTCATCAACCCGGCGATACGGTGCAGTTTGAGCAGGTGCTGCTGGTTCACGATGACCAGGAAGAGGCGATCGGTACCCCTTATCTGGAGGGGGCACGGGTCAGTGCTACGGTGGTCGAGGAGTTCAAGGGAGAAAAGATCCGGGTCTTCAAGTACAAACCCAAGAAGCGCTATCGCCGACGGTACGGTCATCGGGACCGGCTGATCAAACTGCTCGTCGGAGAGATTCGGCGATGATAGAGGTCAGCATCTATCGCGATGAGGAAGGTCGCATCCAAGAGATATTGCAGAGCGGCAGCTCGGCAGCAGGGTCGGCGGACACCGCCCAAGGGGTCTCTCTCTTGTTGCACACCGCGGCCATCGGCCTGCAGGATTATCTGAAGCTGAACCCCCAACTGGCCGACGATGCCGACACCTTCCGCTGCCAGGTGGAGCGTGATTCGCTGCTCAACCGCGAAATAGACGCCATCTTGGAGACGGCGCTCCTGGGGCTTAAAGATCTAGAAGAGAGCCACGCCGATCAGTTGGAAGTCAAGGAAGTGGCCAGTGCAGTTGAAGTCTAATTCAGGCAACTATCCTAGCCCAATGGCCGCAGAGAGGAGGAGAGCCCATGGCCCATAAAGCCGGAGGTGGAAGTACCCGCAACGGACGAGATAGCCGCGGCAAGCACTTGGGTATCAAGCGCTACGGGGGGCAGTTCGTCAAGGCCGGCGAGATCCTGGTGCGCCAACGCGGCACGGTCTTCAAGCCCGGTATAAATACCGGGATGGGGCGAGACCATACGCTCTATGCCTTGAGCGCTGGCCTGGTCACTTTTAAGGGGCGCTCGATCAGTGTCCTGCCCTCATCCTCATGAAGGCCCTTCCCGGTCCAGGTGTCAGCTTCCTGCCGCTAGTATCCTATGTTCATTGATGAAGCGAAGATCTGTCTAGTAGCCGGGCGTGGTGGATCGGGGCTGCTCAGCTTTGAGCACTATAAATATCGCCCCAAGGGCGGCCCCAGTGGCGGCGATGGCGGTCAGGGCGGCAACGTTTATCTCAAAGCCAGCCGGCGGGTAAACACTTTGCTGTCTTTCCGTGACCAGATTCATTTTAAAGCCGAGCCGGGCCAGTCAGGGGGCACCCACCGGCGCCAGGGGCGCAAGGGGCATAAGCTTATCGTGCCCGTCCCGGTGGGCACGCTGGTCAAAGACCTGCGCAGCCAGGAGGTGCTGGCCGACCTCACCCGCTCAGGACAGATGGTGCTGCTGGCCCAGGGCGGCCAAGGCGGGCGGGGCAACCTGCGCTTCAAGAGCTCCACCCGCCAGGCTCCACGCATCCATGAGCGCGGGGCGCCGGGGGAGGAGTGCTGGGTCAAACTGGAGCTCAAGCTGCTGGCCGACGTGGGGCTGATCGGCTTTCCCAACGTGGGCAAGTCCAGTCTGATCAGCCGCATATCCGCTCAGCGACCTAAGATCGCCAGCTATCCCTTTACGACATTGCAGCCCCATCTGGGCATCGTCGCGGTGGATGAGTTCGCCAGCTTTGTCGCGGTGGACATCCCCGGGCTGATCGTCGGGGCACATCAAGGCAAGGGGCTAGGGGATCGCTTCCTCAAGCATATCGAGCGTACCCGCCTGTTGGTACATCTGGTTGATCTGTCCAATTGGGAGGGGCGCGACCCTTGGGAGGATTATCTGGCCATCAATCATGAATTGGTAGCGTTCTCCCCGGTGTTGGCCGCTAAGCCCCAACTGGTGGTGGGCAATAAGACCGACCTGATAGATGAAGCGGAGCTGGAAGGGCAGCGGGCGCGCTTCGCCGAGCAGGGGGTGGAGCTGCTGGCCATCTCGGCGGCCACCGGTCGGGGCATAGAGGTGCTCAAGCAACGCTGCTGGCAGCAGTTGGAGCAGCTAGAGACCAGCGCAGTCCCGGCTGAGGCGCAGGCGCAAAAACCATTGCGGCGCATCTATCGCCCGGAGGATCCCAGCGGCTTTACTGTGCTCCCGGGTGAGGAGCAGGGCAGGTTCGTCATCGGGGGACCGGCGGTCGAGCGCTTGGGCATGCTCTATCTGGATGAAGCTGAAGCTGTGGCCTATCTCTACGAGCAATTGGAGCGGCTGGGCGTGCTGGCCGAGCTGAAGCGGCTGGGGCTGCAGCCGGGCGATCGGCTGCGGCTAGGCGGCCAAACCTTGACCTATCCGGGGAGCCTACCGGAGGGTCTGAGCGGGACGAAAGCCTCATGGGGAGCGGCGGAGGCTTGACAGAAGGCAGTAGGTATGGTATGGTAGGCCACAATAGCGGCTAACCCGCCTAATCCCTAACGAGGAGGTCACCCATAGCTCAGCAGACTGTCAGTCGTATGCGTCGCAACGAGCGGATCCGGGCCGACACTGTCCGTGTGGTCAGCGAAAAAGGTGAACAGTTGGGCATTATGTCCCGCGATGAGGCGATCAGCTTGGCCCACAGCCAAGGCAAAGACCTGGTCGAGGTTGCGCCTCAGGCTCAACCGGTCGTCTGCAAGATAGTTGATTTCGGTAAGTATAGATATCGGCGCGAGAAGCGGGAAAAGAAGCAGAAAAAGGGTGGTAAGCTCAAGGAGATGCGCTTTACCACCAAGATAGACAAGCACGACCTGGAGACCAAGCTGCGGCGGATCAGCGAGTTCCTCAAGGACGAAAATAAGGTGAGGATCACCGTGATCTTCCGCGGGCGGGAGATCGTGCACATGGAACTGGGTCGCCAACTGCTGCAGCGCCTGAAAGAGGCCACGGCCGAGATCGCCAGAGTGGACATGGAACCCAGGGTACGAGGGCGCTCCTTGCAGATGGTGCTAGTCCCGGCAGCCCGACCGGCCGCTCAGGCTGCCAAGCAGGGCAAGCGAGAAGATGAGGAGGTACAACATGCCCAGTCGGCGTCGTAAGAAGAGCCATCGAGGCATCGCCAAGCGTTTTAAAGTCAATAAGCACGGGGTGATGACCAGCAATAAAGCCGGTTATCACCATAAGCTCAATAAGCGCAGCGCCAAGCCCAAGCGCCAGGCCCGCCAGGGCTTGCGGGTGGAGGGCCAATTGCGCAAGAATTTCCTGGAGTTGCTCTCCAGCTAGGCAAGGAGAAAACGATGCGAGTCAAAGGCGGTATCAAACATGCCAGAAGGCGCAAGCGCCTGCTGAGGCTGGCTAAGGGCTTCAAGGGCAAGCGGCGCAACTGCCATAAGATCGCCAAACAACGGGTGATGAAAGCGTTGCAGAACGCCTACTTCGGGCGCAAGCTGCGCAAGCGCGACTTCCGAGCGCTCTGGATCATGCGCATCAATGCGGCCAGCCGCTTGGAGGGGCTCTCCTATTCGCGCTTCATGCACGGCCTCAATTTGGCCGGGGTGGGGCTCAATCGCAAGATGCTGGCCGAGATCGCCGTGCGCGATGCTCAAGCCTTTGAGCAACTGACCCGGTTGGCTCAGGCTCAACTGTCCAAGGGCCAAGACGCCTAAGCTCAACTGCTGCTTTGGCCACGATGAACTTTCAAGACCTGCTCTTAGCGCTACAGGAGTATTGGCGTGCCCAGGGCTGTCTGCTGGAGCAACCCTTGGATCTGGAAGTGGGGGCCGGAACTTTTCATCCGGCGACCTTCTTCGGAGTGCTGGGCCCACGCCCCTGGCGGGTAGCCTATGTCGAGCCCTCCCGCCGACCCACAGATGGACGTTACGCCGATAACCCGATGCGCATGCAGGCCTATTACCAATATCAGGTCATCCTCAAGCCGGTGCCCCCCGACGTGCAGGATTTGTACTTGCAGAGCTTGGTGAGCTTGGGCATAGACTTAAAGCGGCATGACGTGCGCTTCGAGCATGACGACTGGAAGGGTCCCACCCTGGGAGCGGCCGGCTTGGGCTGGCAGGTGGTGCTCGATGGTCTGGAGATCTCGCAATTTACCTATTTTCAACAGATGGGCGGCATCGAGCTGGCGCCGATCTCCTGCGAGCTTACCTACGGCACGGAGCGGATCGCCATGGTGCTGCAAGGGACAAATAGCGTCTGGGAGCTGCGCTGGGACCAGGCGCATACCTATGGTGAGCTAAAACGGGAGAGCGAGCGGCAGTTTTGCGCCTACAACTTCGAGGCGGCCGATGTGGGCCTGATCGCCAAGCTCTTCGAAGAGCACGAGGCGGCTGCCGGGCAACTGCTTCAGGCTGAGCTACCCTATCCGGCCTACGAGCAGGCGGCCAAGTGCTCCCATTTGTTCAACTTATTGGACGCCCGACGGGCGCTGCATGTCACCGAGCGGGAACGGTTCATTCGGCGCATTCAACGGCTGACACGCGGCTGCGCCGAGAGCTATCTGAAGCTCTCTCGGGGCCAGCATAAGCCGGACACCGCTCCTGACTGATGGGAGATGAGCGATGAGAGATCTGGTGTTGGAGATCGGCGTCGAGGAGATTCCTCCCGGTCAGTTGCCCGAGTTAGCTAGGCAACTGAGCAGCGCCGCCCAGGCCGAGCTCAAAGCGGAACGCCTGGCCTATCAAGCGCTGCGCGTTGATTATACCCTCAGGCGCCTGGTGCTCTTTGTGGCCGGATTGCAGCAGCAGCAGAGCGATTCGCGCCGAGAGATCAAAGGGCCGCCCAAGCGGGCCGCCTTCGATGCCGAGGGCCAGCCCACCCAGGCCGCATTGGGCTTCTGCCGCAGCCGGGGAGCCAAGCCGGAGGAGCTGATCGTCAAGACAACTCCCGAAGGCGAATATTGCTTCTTGGAAAGGCGCGAGGCGGGTCGTCCGACTGTTGAGCTGCTCCCCGAGTTGCTTCCGCGAGTAATCGAAAGACTGGTGCCCAAAGAGACGATGCGCTGGGACGACTCCGGCCTGCGCTTCGTGCGGCCGATTCGCTGGCTGCTCTGCCTCTATGGCGACGAGCCGCTGGGCTTCAGTTATGGCCGACTGCGCGCTGGGCGCTTGACCTGTGGCCATCGCGCGCTGGGCGCCTCCCAGATTGAGATCAAGGACACGCAAGACTATTTCAAGCAATTGAAGGCCAATGGGGTGGTGCTCGATCCGTCTGAGCGGCGGGCACAGGTCGAGTCGGCCCTCCGAGTGATCGCCGACGAGATTAAGGCCCAGCCGCTGGCCTCCCCGGACTTGATAGCAGAGATCGCTGACAATCTGGAGCATCCCCACCCCGTCTTAGGGTGCTTCTCCGATGCTTTTTTAAGTTTGCCTTCCGAGGTCTTGGCCACAACGCTGGTAGAGCACCAGAAGTTCGTGCCCTTCGCGTTGGGCTCCCAAGCCTCACCCTATTTCGTCGGCTTCCGCGACGGGGGAGCTGATGAAGACGGGACGGTGCGCGCCGGCTACGAACGGGTGGTGGGAGCGCGCCTGACCGATTCGCAATTCTTCTTCGAGCTCGATCGCAGAACTGCACTGGTGGAGCGGGCCCGTGCCCTGCGCACGGTCGTCTATCAGGAGAAACTGGGCTCGGTCTGGGACAAGGTGGGGCGCATCCGCAAACTGGCACAACTGATCGCCGAGCAGGTCGGCACGAGCGATCCTGAGGCGCTGGACCGGTCGGCCTTCCTCTGCAAGGCCGACCTCTTGACGGCCATGGTGGGCGAGTTCCCCACCTTGCAGGGGATCATCGGCGGAGCCTATGCCAAGTTGGAAGGCGAGCCGGATGCGGTGGCCCTGGCCATCCGCGAGCATTATCTGCCCCGCACAGCCGAAGACGAACTGCCCCAGAGCGAGGGGGGCAGTGTGCTCAGCCTGGCCGACAAGCTGGACACGCTGATCGGCTCGCTGGCCAGCGGCGAGCAACCCTCAGGCTCGCGCGACCCCTTTGGCCTGCGCCGCGCGGCGATAGGGGTGATTCGCATCGCGCTGGCCAAGTCGCTCAAGCTGGACTGCTATGCGCTGATCCGCCGAGCGGAAAATCTATACCATTTCATTCCCAACCGGAGGCCGATCTCAGTAGTAGAAAATTATCTCGGCGAGCGGCTCTATCAAGTATTACTGCGCCAATATGGGATCGCCTATGATGTTTTAGACGCGGTCATTGCTGCCCATGACGGAAATTTCGGGCGGGTGCTGGAGAAGGCGCGTAGCCTGGAAGCGATACGCGGCGCAGAGCGTTTTCGCTCGCTGGTGATCGCCTTCTCGCGGGCCTGTCATATCACCCGCGATCAATCGGCGCACGGCTTTGTCCCCCGGCTCTTTCGCGAGGAGGCCGAGCGGGAGCTCTGGCGGGCCTACCTCAAGGCTGAGGGACAGATCAAGCCGCTGCTCGCCTGCGGGGATTTTGCCGGAGTCATCGAGCAACTGGTCGGGCTGCGCCAACCGATAGACCGCTACTTCGACGACGTCTTGGTGATGACCCCCGACCGGGAGTTGCGACAAAATCGGCTAGGATTCTTGCGGGCAATCGTGGAGCTTTTTTTGAATATCGGCGATCTCTCACGGATAGTGGTCGAGGGGGCCGGCGCCGCGGAGGGGCGCAAGGATGCCAAAGGTGTTAGTTGAGAACTCACCGGTCTATTATACCCAGGTGGGCCGAGGGCGCCTGTTGCTCTTGGTGCACGGCTCCGGGGCGGATCACACGCTGTGGGGCGGGCAGCTTCAGGGTCTCAAGGGGCAATTTAGCGTTGGGGCGCTGGATCTGAACGGCCATGGTCGTAGCCCGTTGCGTCCTGGCGACGACCTGACCAGCTATGTGGCCGATGTGGCCGGAGTGCTGGCCGATCTGGGAGATCAGACGGTCCTGGCCGGGCACTCGCTGGGCAGCGCGGTGGCTCTGAGCGTTGCCTTAGAGCATCCGGAGCTGATCGGTGGGCTGATCCTGATCGGCGCGGGAGCCAGATTGAGGGTCTTGCCGGAGCTGCTCCAGGCCATCGCCGACGATTTCCCGGCAGCGGTAGATTCAATCGTCAAGTTAGCCTTTGGCGCCGCCGCTAGGGAGCCAGAGCGCCGCCAAGCGCGCGATCAGATGCTGCGCAACGGTCAAGCGGCACTTTATCGGGATTTTTCAGCTTGCGATCGCTTTGACCTGGTGGCTCAGCTAGAGCAGATTAAGGCGCCTACACTGGTAGTCTGCGGGCGAGAGGATCGGCTGACCCCGATCAAGTATGCTGAATATCTGCGCGATCATCTTCCAGATGCCCAGTTGCATATCATAGAAAAAGCGGGCCACATGGTGATGCTTGAGGCGGCCGAGCCGCTCAACCGGTTGATCGCTTCCTTTGCGGGAGAGCGGGACGCTTCGTAGGTGTTGAGCTCTCCTTAGAGGACGTAACTGAAAGTGCCGGGTTTAGCTCCGCAAGTATGCGCCTTACCCGATGAAAATCCTCGAAGGGGAGATATTCGATCCTTTGGGCTTCGCAGTCTTCGGCCAAGCGGCGACGGGCGAAGACGAGATCCGCTTCTTTTGCGGGACACAGATCGTTGGAGCCATCACCGATATAGACCACCAGATCGAATTGATCGCGCTGGGCAAGCAGATGAGCCCGTTTGCAATTGCCAACTTGGCAGCGACAGTCTCCTCGCAAATGGGGCAATTCCACCGTCAGGCCGCGGCTGTGGAAGACGGCTCGATCACAGTAGACCGGCAGATCACTGAGACCCTCACGTTCGAGGATGGCCTCAATCATGAAGTCCAACGCTTCGCTGACGATCACGATCTGGTGATTATGAGCTCGGCACCAGCGAACGAACGCTTTGAATCCCGACCTCAACTGGAGCTCGCGTCGGCAGAACTCGACCATCTCTTCGCGAGTGCCAGCCAACATCGAAAATTGCTTAAGGACACGATCTTTGAAGGAGATCTCTCTCTCCTTCAATTGACAATTCAACTCGCGCCAGTCACCCTGAGCAAAACGGTCGAGCAAGCGATTAGAAGCGATCTCTTGAGCGGCTGTGCCATCGAAGTCCACAAAGACGATCAGGCGCTGGGGATGGTCTAAATTCGGCATGGCAACCGATGATACCTGACAGGTCAGCTTTTCTCAAGTCGAGGCGCGCTCATCAGCCCAATTCGATGAATCTTCATGCTGCACGCTGGGCTGAAACCTGCCCGGGGTCCTTTGGGTATATGCTTTGAATGTCTAGCATCAGCCACGAGAGGGGGTGGCTCACAGATGAAGGCACAAAGAGTACACGGCAAACCTGCTGTGATCTTGCTGATCGCCGTCTTGCTCAGCTTGGTTCTGGCCAGCTCTCAAAGCGGTCGGGCCGATCCGGGAATCGCGCCCGCTCCAGCTCAGTCGCTGGTTGTTTTAGATTTCTCCCCGTTCCCCAACGGCGCTCCTATTCGGCAAGGCGTCCTCACATGGACGGGCCAAGGTTGGAGCGCGGGCGCGGGGAGCCTCCAGTTGCTCTACCCTGGGGCCTTCCTAGAGGTCGTCTTCCAAGGACCTGGTGCGACTTCGAGCCTTCAGCTCAAGCTGGTCCACCGCTCGGCCTACGCGCCGGGCTGTCCCAACCAGGGCTTCGCCCCGGTGACCATCGCGGTCAATAACGTCCCATCGTGCAGAGTTACACCCCGCCGGTGGGCTCTGGCTCCCAGAGCTTCACGAGCAATTTCTGGGATGTCACTGGCCGGTTTGTTTCTAGTTCCAACCGGATTCGCATTACAGCCGGCCAGTTGTGCAGCATCTACGAGCTCCGCCGACTCGAAATCGCAATGGCGCCCAGTACCAGCCCGCTGGTTCAGGATTATCGGATGACCCATGACCTCCGCAACAGTCGGCCCACCGATGCCACAACGACCTTCTCTCCGACGGACGAGCGGGCCATGCTGTGGGTGAAGGTGGCCGATAGTGTGAAGGGACGCTGGCTCAAGTGGAAGTTCTATCAACCGTCGGGACAGCTCTACTTTGAGTACGGACGCTCCGCTACTCGCTACAACTGGAGCTGGATCAACATTCGCGGCAGGAGAGCCGCCCAGCTAACTGGCCAATGGCGGGTGGACTTCTTCATCGAAGGCCAGCGCCAACTGAGCGTCAGCTTCACTATTGGAGTCAGACCCAGCAGCGCACCACGCATCACGTTCGTCGAGTTCCCCGGCACGATCAAAGCTAACGGGAAGAACAACTGGGGCAAAGTTGGCTTCAGCGACCCCGACGGCGACATCACCTTCGTGAAGTTCGAGGCCGTACAAGCCGTGCACTTCAGTCCCTTCGGTTTTGATCCCAAGGTGAAGGGCAAGACCAGCGGGACCTTCCGCTTTTACATTTACGCCATCACTCGGCAGACCATCACCTTGAAAGTGACGCTCTTCGATCGGCGGGGTCATGCCAGCGCGCCGTATCTGTTCACGCTTCAGGCCATCTAGAATGTAGTGGGTTCTTTACTCGCGCGTGAGCAGCTTCCTGGCGCTTAAGCCTGTTATTTGCCCGTACAAGCCGGTTGTAGGTGCTTGTTCATTTTCTTACTCCTCAATTCGCCAGGCTAGGCTAATTTTAAGCTTTCGCTTGCCGGAACTTCATGACTTGTGACAGGTATTTGGCTGATCTGGCACAGATCCAGGTTGCGACATTGACACGAGCTAGATTATCCTGAACCTCGAAATGCAGCAAGTCGGAACAGCTCAGGTTGAGGATGTCCCGCTCTCTTGAGCCATTGCCACACTTTCCCCCTGGTAACGATCTTTTAGCGCACCAACTTCGGCTACTTGACAGTTCCCCAGTCTTATGCTATAATCATGTCATGCCAGATGATGATCAGCTTGTCAGACATTCAGTTAATGCGACTACGATGATGTCCTTTTCCCAGGTTAAGCCCACCAATTTGAGCCATCAGATCTCTGATCAATTAGTTGAAGCCATCAAGCAGGACAAATTGACTCCAGGGCAGAAACTTCCTTCCGAGAGAGAACTGATGGAGACATTCAAGGTAGGGCGTTCCTCCGTGAGAGAAGCGCTCCATTCTCTTGTTGCATTAAAACTCGTCGAAGTGCGTGCGGGGAAGGGATATTATGTAAGAGAGGAGGATAGGATTTCTCATGGTAAAGACTTGGTGCAGTTCACAATCTCCGAAAAGGATTTTCTGAATATTATGGAGGCTCGCGAAGCGCTTGAACCACAAATTGCACGTTTGGCCACTCAACGTGCCCTCCCGGAAGATCTGCAGAGATTGGAGCAAACCTACGTGGATATTCAGCAGGCCGTGACTCAAGGGAGGTATCAGTATACGGAGGGTATTCACTTAGGAATCACTAAAGCAACCCACAACCCCGTTTTCATTCGCCTCATGGAAACACTCCTTCCCCTATTTCCCGATAAAATGCGCGGACGAACGATTCCGCCTGAGGAGGAATTACAAATGCATCGAAAGCTTATTGATGGCCTTAGCACTGGTGATGGGGAATTAATGGAACGGCTGATGCTAGAACACCTCAAGGCTACGCGCACTTTTTACATGGACGCTCTACGCGAAGAGTCGTATAGCGAAAACCCTGATTGGAGGTGATGTAAATCGGTGAACACATAGCTCTAAGGAAGTGTCTGACAGTTAATAAACTAATCTCCTAGGAGGTCAAACTATGCTGTTTACAGCAACCAAGATTAGATGGTTGGTCGTAGCGCTTACGCTCCTTATGGTAAGTTCAATGGTGGGGGCAATCGATGCACAACCGGCGAAGCCAACAAATATCAGCACCTTTACCTATGACACTTTCAACCAACAGATAACGCTCGACCCAGTCTGGGCATTTAACTGGCCTAGCTTTATGGTCATCGAGCAGCTTTATGAACCTCTGACCTTCTATAAGGGTAGTTCAACCACAGAGCTCATCCCGATCATCGCCGCCACCCTACCGACAGTTAGCGCTGATGGCCTAACTTACACCTACTCCATCCGCAATGGAATCACCTTCCACAATGGCGATCCCCTCACGCCTGCGGATGTTCAGTACACTTTCCTGCGCTCTCTGATTACCGACCGTGCCGGCGGCTCCGGCTTCCTCTTCTTACCTGAGCTGCTAGGCACCGGCTCAACTCGGGATGGAACAGGCAAGCTTAAAACAGAGCTGATTGACCAGATTTGTGGCTATAATGGAATGAAGCAAGCTGTCACAGTGAATGGCAACGAGGTTACATTCCATTTGACGCACGCTTTTGCCCCCTTCCAGCAGGTTGTTTCTGGCGCGCAATCGGACATAGTGGATAAGAAGTTCATCGCAGATCATGGCGGTTGGCCTGGCTGCACCGGAAACCGAGACACGGATGAGGCCAATTTCCAGAAGTACAATAACCCGCCCAACGAATCCAAAACAGCGCTCTTTGACATAGAGAATGGCAGTGGGCCTTTCATGTTGCAGAAGTGGGATAAGGTGGCAAAGATCACTACCATGGTAGCCTATCCTAACTACTGGCAGGGTGATCCCTCCCAAAATGGATCATTCAGAACGTTGATCTTCAAGGAAATCAGTGGTCCCAGCAGCTTTGGCCCACGCTTGCTCGATCTAAAGAATGGCCAAGCGGATGTGATTGACCTCGGCGCGCCTTCGAACCTACTTTCGGTGCACAGTATCTCTGGTGCACGCTCTGTGGAGAAGCTACCAACCTTGGGTATCAATTCGTTCTTCTTCAATTTTGATATCAAGCAGCCGGGTGGCTCTAACACGCTTATAGGCTCGGGGAAATTAGACGGTAACGGTATCCCACCGGACTTCTTCCGAGACATTCACATACGTAAAGCTCTCAACTATCTCTTTGATAACGACCTCTTCCTTTCGCGTGCCTACAATGGGTTCGCTGTTACTCCAGCAACGCCGAACATTCAGGGTCTACCCTTCTTTAACCCTGAACAACCTGGCGTCTCTGAAGCTGCGGGCATTAAAGACTTTGAAAAAGATCATGCCTTGCAGAAGGCTGCCGACGAGTTCAAGCTGGCCTTTGGAGGGACACTCAACAACCCTGGGCCAGTCTGGACAAACGGGTTTGCCTTTACAATCCTCTACCCCTCTGGCAACCAGGCAAGACAGATCGCAGCCAACATCCTGCAGGCGGGATTGCTGGCCCTCAATAGCCCCAAGTTTGGAGCACACGGAGCCTTCAATATCGTTGTGCGGAATGTACTTGCCGCCCAAATGCTGGATCAGCTCGTCAGGGGTACTATGCCCATGTTCGGCTTGGGCTGGTATCCCGACTATATTGACCCGGCCGATTTTGTCCCGCAGTGGATGGGCAGTAGCGCTGTAGGTGGCTTCTTTTCCGGGCCAAGTAGTATCGATAAGTTACCAGCTTGGGGCAAGGGTGGCACTACACCAGGTGGCATTGCCTATAAGAACTGGGATGACCTGCTTAACAAGGGGCTAATCGAGACTGATCCATCCAAACGGAAGGATATCTACTACACGCTGCAAAAGCTCTTCGTAGATAATGCGGTGGCCTTGACACTATCCCAACCTGAAGGGCAGTTCGTCGAGCGTAGTTGGCTGAATGGGTATCGTTACAACCCAGCTGATCCGGGTTTAAGGTTCTCGGAACTCTATAACCCAGTCGCCGGAATCAAATACTCGAAGGCAGCTGATGGCAACGGTTCAGATGATATAAAGACAATCTGCACCTCCTATCCCAAGACAATTTTTGTCTTGGGTGGAGCAAAACCGACAGCCACAGACTGCTCCGGCAAGGCAGTCCCAGTGCCGTAGGTGATCATGGGGAGGGGGAGGGGCAGATCGATCGCTCCTCCCCCACCCTCATGCTAAGGTGATATCATCTGCCTGTGCCTAATCGTTGCTTTGTGGGGGAATGAGCTATAATGTTTGCCTATATCGTACGTCGTCTTTTAATCCTACCGATCGTGGTCTTTGTATCAATTTCCATTATGTTTAGTCTTTTCTCTATGCTACCTCCCGCAGTGAAGGTCTTTGCATATGTGGGAGAGAATCCTAAGGCCCTCCAAGGCAATGCAATTGATCAATTGATCAAAATACATCACCTTGATGCGAGCTTCTTGGCACAGTTCTCCGATTGGCTTACTCAGGTCATCCATGGTAATCTAGGCTGGTCTACCTCACAAAATATGCCAGTGGTACAGGCGCTCACCGGCTTCATACCTGCCACACTCGAGCTAGTACTCTATAGCATTCTACCGATTCTAGTGGGAGGGATTGTGCTAGGGGTGCTTTCAGCAGTCAAGCAGAACCACTTGGTGGATCAGATAACGCGCACCATGTCCATCTTAGCCTACTCAGTTCCTGTTTTTGTGGTAGGATTGGTCCTACTGCTTGTCTTCTACGGAGGGCTCGGCCTCTTCGGTACTGGTCGCTTGGGCAACGCTAGCATTCTGATCGTGCAAAACTCCGCATTATGGCAAAACCACACGGGACTTTACACTATCGATGCTCTCTTGAATGGACGTTTGGATGTCTTCTGGGATGCTTTGATGCACTTGGTCCTCCCGGTGATTACCCTATCCTTTATCAACTGGGCACTCTTGGTGCGGATCAGCCGTTCTAGCATGCTTAACACTCTACATGAAGATTACGTGACCACCGCGCGTGCCAAGGGACTTCAGGAGGGCATTATCATCAGGAGGCATGCACTACGCAACGCTTCGATCCCGATCATTACCATTTCGACTCTCTTGATCGGGCAGTTACTGTCCGGGGTGGTAATCACCGAGACAGTTTTCCAACTTCATGGAATAGGGTACTTCTTGGAACAGGCTGCACTACACCTTGATATCGCCGGTGTGTTGGGGTTCGTGATCTTCTCCGCCCTGCTCTGGGTCATTACTAACTTGGCCGCCGATCTGCTCTACGCCTATGCCGACCCACGGGTGAGGATGGATTAGCCCCATGGGCAAGCGAAGTGATATCAACCCAGCCAAGACAGCAGGTGACCTGCAGGGTGCAAGTGGTGTCATCGGACAGCATCCGCACCCTGTTCGTGAACCGGAATCCCCTGAAGCTCCGCCGCAACAGGTGCTGTGGGATATCTGGCCCTGGTGGCCGGTCTTCCTCAAGACGGTGTGTCGGTTCGGCACTAATCGCCTTGCGGTCATAGGCCTCGCTCTGATCGTGTTCTTTACCCTGATCGCTCTAGCTGCTCCCTGGCTTGCTCCACCGATTCCCGGCAGAGATCCCTATTCCATTCCACAGGATTTTCACATCCGTTCACCCTTCCCTCAACCACCCAACTGGGCAGCCTGGCGGACCTTTCCACCCAATTGGCACCTGCACCCTCTGGGCACGACAGGCGCCAGCCAGTATGACTTGTATTATGGGGTCGTTTGGGGAACACGCACCGCGTTTAAGGTGGCACTAATCATCGTGGGCCTTTCGCTCTTAATCGGTTTATCAGTGGGGAGTTTAGCTGGATTCGTGGGTGGGATTGTTGATGAACTATTGATGCGAGTTGTCGATGTCTTCCTCGTCTTTCCCATTTTGGTCGCTGGCATTGTCCTGACTGTGGTGCTCTCCTCTTTTCCCTATATCAGCGTGCTAGGCTTGCATCTGACCGTCCAAGGCATCTGGGTGGTCGTCCTAGCCATCTCGTTAGTCAACTGGGTGACCTACGCTCGTTTAGTACGAGGCGATATGCTAAGCGCTAAGGAGAGGGGTTACGTGTATGCAGCCCGCGCGCTGGGAGCGAGCGACCTGCGTATCATCTGCCGGCATCTGCTACCGAATACCATCTACCCCGTCTTGGTCTTCGCCTCACTGGATTTTGGTAGCCAGGTAATCTATGTAGCCGCCTTTAGCTTCTTGGGGTTAGGCGCTCCGCTAGGCTATGCCGACTGGGGCCAACTGGTTAGCAACGCCCAGAACTGGATAATACAGGGCAACGGACTGCAATACTGGTATGTGCTAATCATGCCGGCAGCCTTCATATCGCTCTTCGTCTTGGGATTCAATTTGGTGGGCGACGCGGTGCGCGACATCTTCGATCCTCACCTACACGGTCGCTGAAGTTAAGAACGTGCATGGAAATAGAATGCGAGTAGTTAACATGATACACCAGTTTTCAATGAGCCAAAAGGGCATCGGGAAGCTGTCCACGATCAAAACCCGAGGATCGTAGGGCAAGCGGGTCAACAGATATCGCCATAGTCAGGCTTTGACCCTGACCAGCCGAGCGGGCCTGGCGCAGGAAACTGGTGCGCCCTGCCCAAGGCAAAGCAGGAAAGGGACTCAATCATGGAGTTTGGTAGGCAAAGAGAAATATCGGCAAGTAGTCGAGCAGGACGTAGACGTCTATAATAAACTCCATCAGAGATGTGGTTCTCCTCCTTGGTTGGTAATTCTACCCTTCAAGGTAGTGAGGACCGTGTCTTCTTAACAACTCAAAGCCTGTATATGGAGCTAGGTAACTTACAAGGGAGTTGATCAAAATCATGGAATGGAAGCCCTATTACCGAAGAGAAATGGAGCTCCCTGAGACAAAGGGGTATCTCGAGGAGCTCTTTGGCCAGTCTGCGAACGATGATGCCCTCATCGATCTGATCGCTGAGGATGCAATCCTTTCCTTCCCACACACATCCGTGCATTATGCTGGCGCGATCCAGGCACAAGTAGTTTCTGCACTTTACAGGTCAGGTGTTGAGCAAGTTATAGCCCTTGGGGTATTCCACGCTTGGGGACTTAAACCGTATGCTACCCTTTACCGGGAGGCGATGAACAAAAACGAAACCACCGCCGTCCGATTAGCAGCTTTCTCCAAGCTTGCTGGCGCTTTTAGCCCCATAAAACCTTCCCAGGAGACTCCGTTTGGAGAGGTAGCTTTAAGTCTGCCTTCAACGGAAAAGACAAGCATTATGCGTCCGGATGAAGGTGTCGTCAATAGGGAATTCTCGCTAGATACCTTCCTTTCCCTTATCCGCTTCTACGCAGTTTTACATAAGGTGGCTCCACTGCACATTATGCCGATCTATATAGGCATGACCCGAAATCCCGTGACTGGTTCTTTCGATCTCGCATCGCGTGTCGCCGCCGCGATTCAACCAATGGCGTCACCAAGCACAGCGGTTGTAGCTACAGGTGACCTTGTTCACTATGGGACGGCCTATAGCTCGAAAGAAAGGATGGCTGGGATGCCTTCAACAACTAAGGAGTTGGAGGTTGTTTTCATGAAAGAGGTTCAGCGAACTCTCGATCTTGCTTTGATCAACAAGAACTATGTTGATGCATTTCAGCGGGCAGACAGAGTCCTAAATAATGACCAACGCTACCTTCTCCCGCTGATTGCGGAACTCCTCAAAACTGATGCTGGGTACAAGATCCTCTCTTTCCAATTCTCCGACTACGCCTCGATTCTAGATGTGGATCGTCCCTGTGTTGTAGCTTCTTCCCTTGTAGCCTATATTCCTGGCGAAAAGAGCAAGGAAGCCTGATGGCGACGAACGACGTACATTTCAAGCTGATTCGCAACGGTAGGCTCTACGCCCCGGAGGATCTCGGCGTGCAAGACCTCTTCATCGCAGGAGAGAAGATCGCCGGCATAGGGACGGGTTTTGAGCTCCAAGGCCTAGAGGTAGAAGCATTTGACGCCTCTGGGTTAATTGTCGCGCCGGGGTTCATAGATCTGCACGTTCACCTGATCGGTGGTGGGGGCGAAGCGGGTCCGGCCTCTCGAGTGCCGGAGATCCCTCTATCCCAGCTCACGGAGGCGGGCATCACCACGGTGGTGGGCGTGCTGGGCATGGACAGGGTCACCCGCCATCTCGAGACGCTCCTCGCCAAGGTGCATGCCTTACAGATGGAGGGAATCAGCGCCTTTATGTACACCGGTTCGTATCACCTGCCCTCCGCAACGATCACGGGAAGCGTGAAGCGGGATATTGCCCTCATTGACAAGGTGATCGGTGTCAAAATCGCCATCTCGGATCACCGCAGCTCCCAACCGACGACCGCGGAGCTCGGCCGCTTGGCTTTCGAAGCGCGCGTCGGCGGCATGTTGGGGAGCAAAGCCGGCCTGGTTCACTTGCACGTAGGTGAGGGATCGCAGGGCTTGCGTCCCATCCTCGCTACGTTGGAGCGAACCGACATACCGATTCGCCAATTTTTACCCACCCATCTCTCACGGACCCCTCAACTGTTGGAAGAAGGGATAGCATTCGCAAAGATGGGGGGCAACATCGACCTAACCGCTCCCAGCCCTTCGTTGCAATGGGAAACGAGCATTACTGAGGCTATAGAGAGAATCATGGAGAAAGGCGTTGGGTTGGAGCAGGTAACGCTCAGTTCCGATGGGAATGGCAGTATGCCACGCTTTGATGAGCGGGGACACCTTGTCGGCTTGGCCACCGGAGCGGTCAGCTCTCTGAGCAGGGCGATGAAGGCTTTGGTGGACGCTGAGCTGCTCTCCCTGCCAGATTCCTTGAGCTTGATCAGCAGAAACCCAGCTGCTAGACTACATCTCCTTGGTAGCAAGGGACAGATAGCAGAAGGACACGATGCAGATATCCTACTACTGGATGATAATCTAGCGCTCAAGCGAGTCTACGCCAGAGGACGATTGATGGTCAGGGATGGCCAGGCGGTTGTGAAGGGGATGTTCGAATGACCCAAGAGAAGGTGATCGGCATCCTGGGCGGCATGGGACCGGAAGCGACACTGGATCTGTTCCGTCGGATCATCCACAAAACCCCTGCTCAAATTGACCAGGACCATCTGAGGCTCATCATCGATAATAACCCCAAGATTCCTGACCGGATGGCTGCTCTGCTCCACGGCGGCGAGAGCCCGGTGCCAGCACTCATTAGCACCGCTCAGAATCTGGAGAGGGCCGGGGCAGACTTTATCATCATCCCCTGTAATACGGCCCATTGCTATCTCGGTGAGATGCGAAAGGCGGTTCACATCCCGATCATCGATATGATCGCAGAGACTGTGGCGCGCATCTCAGAGCGGAACGTTGGACTACTGGCTACCGACGGGACAATAGAGAACGGCATCTATCTTTCGGCCTGCCGAGGCAAAGAGATCACGCTGCTCTATCCTGAGGATCAAAAGAAGATGATGACCTTGATCTACAAGGTCAAGGCCGGGCACATGGATTGCACACTGAAAGGACAGATGATGAGTATCGTTGATGGTTTGCTCAAACAGGGAGCGCAAGCCATCATCGCCGGATGCACTGAGATATCCTTAGTCTTGCAGCAGGGTGATTTCGATGTGCCTCTCTTCGACCCACTCGATCTCTTGGCCGAGAAGGCAATAGAGCTGGCCGATGCAGCTTAGGGGGCAAAGATGTGCAGAATGATCGCATCCTTAGGGGATGGGGAGACACTCGTCAGAGCAGTCAATAAGCTGCAGCGCTACACTTCGCTCAACTGCTTTCTTCTCTCCAACTAGACGTTGTTCGTGGTTAACCGATATGATGCTCATTCAAAACATCTTAAATACTACACCATGTATTACTATCATGATAGCGAGAAGCTGATCGTCTCTTCGGAGAGATTGATCGAGTTGGCTGAGCGCTGGACTCCGCTGACCAACGGTGAGATCCTCAGAATTAAGCTACAGCCACCCTATAGGGTGAGCAGGCCGACCGCAAATGCAACGGGCACGTTAGCCGGCGATGGCTGAAGCCGCAAGGGATCGCGGCGGCGTCACCGACTCTTAAGATTTGAAGTGCAGCGTCCTCTGGGTCTATAATCGAACGAATCTGGACTCATCAGGCGAAAGGAGCCCCAACCCATGGATTTTGCACTGAGCGAAGAATACACGCTCTCAGAGCCGAAGCAATTGATCTCGGTCACTCAAAAGACCTCGCCCAACGGAATCTCTAAACCGGCCAGCAGCGGTGAGCTCAG
>ENA-ORDP01000290-ORDP01000290.1-marine-sediment-metagenome-genome-assembly--contig:-NODE-290-length-34075-cov-4.474368_pt1 | contig 34075 bp, 29 predicted proteins | sample MGYA00248627_ERZ508539 | MGnify/ENA primary metagenome ERZ508539 (study PRJEB26208, sample SAMN05571518) | marine sediment metagenome | biome: deep sea; feature: Hydrothermal vent; material... | reverse complement strand
TCCTGATATTCATCCCTGAAGGAAGCAGGAATTATCCATACCGGGTCCTTCAGCTTCTCTATTATTCTGAACATGCCCTCCGGTGTATCAAAACCCTCCCTGCCTATGCCTACAGGAAAGGTGGTTACATTCAAACGCCCTTTATCCCTCTTCAGCAGATACAGCCTGAGTTCTGCAAGGTTCAGCACCACGAGATTCCCTGCCCCTGTTTTAAGTTTATATTTGTTGGGGATATCAGGCAGTATCCAGGATGTTGGTATCACAACCCTGGCTCCTCTGCCGGGATACCATGGATCAATGCCCCTGTTTGAGTCAACGACCTCGTTATAGCCAAGGTCATTGTTGAGTGCAAGTTCTACGAGTGTCTCTTTGTCGTCCCTGATAATGTATTTACTGACAGAACCAAAGACATCTTCATCCGGGGACAGGGAAAAAGTGCCGGAGCTGCCTGATGACAGGGCTGATGATGAGCACAGGAGGATTATAAGGCAGGGTAGGGCTATGCAGGAGAAAAAGTTTTTCAGATTCATTATTGATATTGGTTTATACTGGAGCGGGCGACGGGATTCGAACCCGCGACCTTCAGCTTGGGAAGCTAACACTCTACCGCTGAGTTACGCCCGCATAAGTGATTAATATTAAAAGAAATACAGGTGAAAAAGCAACAGTAATTTCGGGAAATCCATATAACTCAGGGACTTATAGGACTCAGTCTGTTTGCCTTGCCATGTCTGAAACAATAGATAAATGGTTGTTGAAAGGGATATGATAGACTCTTCACTCATTCTCGATGGACATCGTGTCCATTCCTTCCGATACTTGATCCGGATATATGTCCAGTTTGGGTCTACGCATATGATACTATTTTATATCAGGCAGATTTTCTATTAAAGGATTTTTGATTAATGGACGATACAGGAATAGTAAGTCATAGAATCCTTGACGACAGGTTAAATCAGCTGGTCTTCAATGAAATACCCGGGACTTATCTTGTGGGTGGCTTTATACGGGATGCCTTTCTGTCGAAGATATCCGGAGACAGAGACTTTGCTGTAAAAGGAGAACCAGACAACATTGCTTATAAAATAAAGGGTTATGTCGGTGGAACTGTAGTAAAACTTAAAGATGGTTCAACCGTAAGGATTGCCCTGAAAGACGGGTCAACCCTTGATTTCAGCAAGTATGACAACGGGATTAGTGATGACCTGCTGAGGCGGGACTTTACCATCAATGCCATAGCCTTTTCAGTTGAGGCAGGCCTGTATGACCCTTTAGGCGGAATTTCCGACCTGGAGGCTGGGTGTATCAGGATGACAAGGGAAGAGAACCTTAGAGACGACCCTGTGCGCCTGATCAGGGCATACAGGTTTGCTGGTGAGTTAGACGGGCATATAGATGACGATACAAGACAGGCGATAAGGAGGCATAAGGGTCTTCTCCGGAAGTCTGCCCCTGAAAGGATAACTTTAGAGTTTTTTAAGCTCCTGCAGTCAAAGGCGTGCCTGAGAGCACTAAGGGAAGCATTTGAAGACAGTCTCGGTAGTGAAGCAATTCCCATAGAAAACAACGAGTTGGGTAACGTAATGCAGAAACTGGTTGAGGTAACATGGAAACTTAAAGGAGCACCTGAAGATTTTAAGCAGGACCTGGACACAGAGATATCGCAGGCCCTTACGCTGAAGGGTCTGATACTGCTCGATATCCTGCTTGAGGAGACAGGTATGGAAACCACACGATTGAGGCTGTCAAAAAAGATTAAAACACGTATAACCCTGTTTAAAAAGCGTCAGAAAGGGGTTTTGAGCAGCAGGGATGCAAGCGATGAGGTGTTATACGACTGTTTTGAAAGGCTTGGAGATTCAATTCTGGAGGCCATCCTGATACAGGGAAGGGAGGACCTTTATGATAAGGCCATGAGGTATCTCATGATATCCGGCAATCCCGTGCTTGATGGTGAGGATATAGCAGAGATTGCCGGTGTTGCTGAGGGACCCACGGTGGGAAGGCTCCTGTATGAGGTAAAAAAGGCACAATTTGCAGGAATGGTAGGGAGCAGGAAGGAGGCAGTAACTTATCTGAAGAGTTTTTTCGGCAAGAAAATGCTTGACCAGCATCCCTGAACAGCCTGGATAAGGATAGAAGCACTGGTGACAAAGCAAGGAATCTCGTTTCAAATCTGTTTGCAATTTAACATAATATAAATTATCAGACGTTACATATTAACATTCCATGTTGATAACCTGTTATTAAGCATGTGCAAATCATCGCTAAATGCCGGAATCAGCTAAGGGTGTTCGGTTTTGTATAAGTTTTAGGCAGACATAAAAACCTTATAAATCAAGGCGTTCCTTCTTCTTTATAAGGAAGTTCCGAGGAGACCGTCCTGAAAGCCTTCAGAAACCCGGATACTTACAAGTCTTCCGTGCTGACAGTGCGTATTAGCAAAGTAAACATTAAGATAATTCTCTGATTTGCCCTTATACAAGCCATTCCAGAGCCTCTTCTCACAGACCACATTCAGGGATCTACCTATCTGGGCATGTCTGAAGGCCGTTCTCTTATCATTATCAACCTTTTTAAGCACTTGTGCCCGTGCCTTTCTGATCTCCGGGCTAACCTGGTCGGGCATGCTTGCTGACAGCGTTCCAGGCCTGTCTGAATATGGAAAGATGTGGAGATATGAAAAAGGTATCTCTTCAACCAATCTACTTGTATTCAGAAATTCCGCTTTACCTTCCCCTGGAAAACCCACAATGATATCAGTTCCTATTGCAATCCCTGGGGATCTCTTAAGTATTTCTTGAGCTTTATTGATATAATACAGCCTGCTGTAAGGTCTTTTCATCTGTTTCAGAATCAGATCATCGCCGCTCTGTAAAGGTATATGCAGGTGCGGACAAACCCTTTTATCCGAGAGGAGTTTCAACAGATGGTCATCTATCTCATTGGCCTCGATAGAACTAAGCCGTATCCGTATCTTATTTGTATAAGTCAGTATGTTATCGAGTAAAAGTGAAAGTGATGCTTTAGGTTCAAGGTCGTATCCGTAATGACCGATATGTATTCCTGTAAGCACCACCTCGGCAAAACCATTGCTTTCGAGCATACTTATCTCTCCTGCAATCTCCTCCACAGGCCTGCTCACGGAGTGCCCCCTTGCCTTTGGAATTGTGCAGTATGAACATGAATAATTACAGCCATCCTGTATCTTCACAAAAGGACGTGAGCGATCCGGGAAATAGTTTAAGGAAACAGTTTCAGTATTAATACCTAATATATTGATAATATTAGATTTTTGTTGATTAGCGATAATCTTTAAATCAGGAGATATGGCAGTCACTTCATCAGCGCTTATCTCTGAATAACAACCTGTTACAAGCACCCTGGCCCCTGTTTTCAGGGCCCTTCTGATTATCTGACGCGATTGGTAATCACTCTTTGCAGTTACAGTGCAGGTATTTATGATACATATATCAGGTGAGTCCTTGAGGGTTACAATCAAGTGGCCGGAACCGACGGCAGCATTCTTTATATAGTTGCTTTCAGCCTGATTTGTTTTACAGCCCAGGGTCAGTACAGCGATTCTCATAATTGACAACTGGCGATTGACGATTGCATAACAGAGAAAACGTGAGCTCTTGATATATCACTCATACTCATAAACCGTTAATCGCCACTCCCTCAAGGGAATGTCTTTGCCCCTTCAATATCCTTACCTTCAAAAGCATGCCGGAAACAACATGGTGTGAGGGCAGGATATTGACAATCTTATTGGTCCTTGTCCTGCCAGTCATTTTTTCAGGGTCGGATTCACTCGGACCCTCAACGAGAACTTCCTGTATGGTGTCCTGAAGGGCCTTGTTCCTTGCCCCTGTAATCTGATCCTGAAGGCTGAGTATCTCCAAGAGTCTTTCAGACTTGACCTCATCCGGCAGATGTCCGTCCATCTCAGCCGCCCTTGTCATTGGTCTTATGGAGTATTTAAAGGCATATATGCCATCAAACCCTATCTCCTTCAAGGCTGAGACAGTGGCTTTATGGTCATCCCCTGTCTCACCGGGAAAACCCGCAATAATGTCTGTGGTTATTGCTATATCCGGAATGGCCTTACGGAGCCACTCTGTCTTTCTGAGGTATTCGTCAAAGGTGTACTTTCTGTTCATATGTTTCAATACCCTGTCAGAGCCTGATTGAATTGGGAGGTGTATATGTTCGCATACCTTCTCAAGGTCTCTCATTGCCATGATGAGCCCCTCTTCAAGGTCTTTTGGGTGGGAGGTAACGAACCTTATCCTCTCTATCCCCTCTATGTCGTTGATAAATCGCAATAATTCAGGAAATGACAACTCTCCTCTGTAGGAGTTAACATTCTGTCCAAGAAGGGTTATCTCCTTAAAACCCTCTGCTGCAAGCCCCTTGATTTCACTCAGGATATTATCCGCCGGCCTGGACCTCTCCCTGCCGCGTGTATAGGGGACAATACAGTATGAGCAGAAATTATTGCACCCGTACATTACATTTACCCATGCCTTAACATAGCCATCGCGTTCAGCGGGGAGATCTTTTTGGGCAAGTTCAGGATTGTCCCCTGTGAATATACCCTTTCTGCCAAGAAGGGCATCCCCTACCCTGTCTATATTCTGTGGACCTATGACGTAATCCACATAAGGGGCCCTTTCTTTAACCCCCGCCCCCTGCTGCTGTGCTATACAACCAGCCACAGCCACCTTTAACCCCGGGTTGTCCCTCTTCATGGTTTTTGTTCTTCCAAGCAGGCTGTAAAACTTCTGCTCAGCCTTCTCTCTTATGCCGCAGGTGTTAAATACTATAAGGTCTGCCTTCAGGGGATCATCAACACGCGCATACCCCGCCTGCCTGAGCACCCCGAGCATCCTCTCGGAGTCGTGTACATTCATCTGACAACCAAAAGTTCGTATATATACTCTCTTCATTCTCTTTCTGCCTTTAAGATACCAACTAATTATTATCACAGATATTCTGCCCTTATGGCAAGTTTTCGCATCCTTTTGTCCCTTTTCACCAATCTATCGCTATTTCAGGGATTTTGAGCTGAATATCTTTTTTTCAGATAATGAAGTCGAGAAGGGTAAAGACAAAGACCGTGAGGCTTATGTATCCGTTCATATTGAAGAAGGCCATATTCAGCCTGCTCAGGTCATCTTCTTTCACAAGGCGGTGCTCGTAGACAAGGAGCATTCCAACCACGATGAGACCGGAATGGAAGACAATACCAAGGTCAAATATTACTGCCGTAACGAGCAAAAGTATCCATGTCAGTATATGAAATGTCCTGGCAAGAAATAATGACCTTCTGATGCCAAACCTCTGCGGGATTGATCGCAGCCCGGATTTCTTGTCAAAATCCAGATCCTGAAGGGCATAGAGTACATCAAAACCGGCAAGCCAGAATACAACGGAGAGCGCCAAAGGAATTATCTCCATATCCAATGTTCCCCTTAACGCAATCCATGCACCCACAGGTGCCCCTGCTATGGCGATACCGAGCACAAGATGACTCAACCATGTAAATCTCTTTGTGTAGGGATACAGGACGAATACGGCCAGTGCCAGAGGGGAGAGCTTCAGACAGAGCGGGTTGAGCCTGTAAGCAGAATAGAGGAAGATCAATGTAGAGGCAAGGATAAAGACAATGGCTTCAGCTGTTTTTATTGTTCCAGCCGGGATTTCACGTTGAAAAGTCCTTGGATTAAGGGCATCGACCTTTCTGTCGATAACCCTGTTGAGACCCATTGCTGCAGACCTTCCGCTGACCATGGCCACTGTAATCCAGAAGATTTTACTCCATGACGGTATTCCTCCGGCGGCAAGTAAGGCGGAAGTAAAGGCAAACGGCAGGGCAAAGACCGAGTGGGAGAACTTTATCATCCGGAGGTAGACTGCAGCCCTTGCAAGCATATCAGGGTTTTATATAGGCAAAACCTTCCGCCTGCCTCCTGATCAACTCAGTTACCCCTGCAGGCACAACACCGATGAATTCAGGGAGATTATCCTCGCTAAGGCACAGGGTACCGGAGGCGCAGAGGTTTTTCAGTGAATTCCGGCATGCAAGGAATTTTACACCACTCCCGGCAAGTTCTTCTATTTTTTTCATCTTCTCCCCGTTTGCATATACCTCAACAGAGGGGCCGTTTGAAAGCACAAGGATCTCTGCCCCGGCATCTCCCACATCCCTCAGCAGGTTTGTGATATTTGCAAGTGCTACATCCCATTTCGGCGTCTCGTTTACATGAAAGATAACTCTTAACTTACTCATCATGCCTTTTTTACTCCTTCTCTTGCCATTGCAATCTTGCCTGTCCTCACAAATTCCTTTATCCCAAAGGGCTTTATTAACTCCACAAAGGCTGCTATCTTCTTCTCGTCGCCTGTTATCTCAAAGGTATATGTCCTGGGGCTTGAATCAACTACGCGTCCGCGGAATATATCGACAAGTCTCAGTGCCTCAGCCTTGTCCTGCTGTCTGGGAGTAATCTTTACCAGTATCATCTCCCTTTCCACGTGGTCTACTTCAGTAAGGTCGACAACCTTTATTACGTCTATCAGTTTATTGAGCTGTTTTGTAATCTGTTCGATTATCTGATCATCGCCTGATGTGACAATGGTCATCACCGAGAGCTGAGGGTCAATGGTTTCATCCACGGAAAGACTTTCAATATTGTAACCACGGCCGCTGAAGAGACCTGAAACCCTGGAGAGCACACCAAACTTATTTTCAACAAGTACACTTATTGTATGTCGCATATCCTACCCCCTATTTAACGGCACGGAGCTTCTTTGTCTTCTTTTCTTCAGCTTCTTCACCGAGCATCATCTCGTCAATAGCAGCTCCGGCAGGTACCATCGGGAATACCTTTTCCTTCCAGTCAACAACAAAGTCCATAAAAACGGGTTTGTCTTTTACCTTAAGGGCTGCCTTTATAACGGGCACAACCTCTGATGGCTTTACAGCCCTCAGCCCCACGGCTCCGTACCCTTCTGCAACCTTGACAAAGTCCGGTACTGTATCGAGATGGCTGCAGGAATAACGTTCTTCATAGAAGAGTTCCTGCCACTGCCTCACCATTCCGAGATACTGGTTGTTCAGTATTGCCACCTTTACAGGCAGCTTGTAAAGCACGCAGGTTGCAAGTTCCTGAATGTTCATCTGTATGCTTCCGTCTCCGGCAATATCAATGATGGTCTTGCCGGGATGGGCTACCTGTGCACCCATTGCTGCCGGAAATCCGTAACCCATTGTTCCAAGTCCACCTGAGGTCAACAGGGTGCGTGGCTTGTCATATTTATAAAACTGTGCAGCCCACATCTGATTCTGACCAACCTCTGTGGATATTATGGCATTGCCCTTTGTCAGTTCATATAACTGTTCAACAACATACTGGGGTTTTATGACAGTATCACTATATACATAACTGAGGGGATGTTCTTTTTTCCACAGTTTCATTTGTTTGAGCCAGGCCTTACGTACGGGTTCCCATTGGGTCTTGCCCTCTTCCTTTAATAGGCTGAGCAGAACCTTCAGAATCCTCTTTGCATCACCAACAATCGGTATATCAACCCTGACATTCTTCTTTATAGATGTAGGGTCTATATCTATATGAATAATTTTTGCATGAGGGGCAAAATCCTTTACCCTTCCGGTAACTCTATCGTCAAATCTGATACCCACTGCCACTATCAGGTCTGATTCCTGAATGGCCTTATTGGCATAGTAGGTGCCGTGCATACCAGGCATACCAAGGGAGAGTTCGTGCGCACCGGGAAAGTCTCCAAGCCCCATCAGGGTCATGGTAACCGGCACCTCTGTAAACTCGGCAAGCTCTTTCAGTTCCCTGCCTGCATCGGAAAGTATTACTCCTCCTCCGGCAATAATAACGGCCTTCCTGGCCTTCTGTATGGAACGCGCGGCCTGTTTTATCATCCATTTGTTGCCTTCATATGTAGGATTGTAGCTGCGAAGGCTTACCTGTTCAGGCCATTTAAATGCAGTCCTGTCTACCGTAACATCCTTTGGAATGTCTATCAGTACGGGACCGGGACGGCCTGTGGTGGCAATATAAAAGGCCTCTCTGATGGTTTCGGCAAGGTCTTTAACATCCTTTACAAGGTAGTTATGCTTGGTGCATGGCCTTGTTATTCCGACAATATCGGCCTCCTGAAAGGCATCGTTTCCAATCAAATCAGTTGAAACCTGTCCAGTCAGGACAACAATGGGAACTGAATCCATATATGCCGTGGCTATACCCGTCACGGTATTGGTTGCCCCGGGTCCCGAGGTAACAAGGGCGACGCCGGGCCTTCCTGTTGAGCGTGCATACCCGTCGGCAGCGTGCACTGCCCCCTGCTCATGCCGGGTCAGAATTACCTGAAAGTCCTCGTTCTCATAGAGCAGGTCGAATATGTTCAGGACAACTCCGCCAGGATATCCAAAGATGTGTTTGACCCCTTCCCTCTTCAGAGATTCTATTAATATTTCCGCACCTGACATCCTCATGTTCTCTTCAACTCCTTGGAAGACTGATTTAGTTTTAGTTCAATTTTAAATTTTATCATATATCCACTTATTCTTTCCAGCCATATTCACCCACCAGGGGTACAAACACACAGGGAGTGTGATATTCCTCGGTTATCTTGCCTTTTCCCTTCCTGAGTCTTATCAATTGCTGACTGAATCTTGCACCAACAGGGGAGACAAGGATGCCATTGTCGGCAAGCTGTTCCTTGAGGGGATCGGGTACCTGTGGAGTACCGGCAGTTATGATAATCCTGTCAAAAGGGGCCTTTTCAGGCAATCCCGCGGTCCCGTCACCTGTTATTATGTGTACATTGTCATACCCTGATTCCCTGAGACGCTCCCGGGCCCTGAGTGCCAGGCGCTCCATTCGCTCTATGGAAAACACCTCTGCTGCAAGCTCGGCAAGTATGGCTGCCTGATATCCTGAACCCGTTCCGACCTCAAGCACCCGCTCATTGCCCTTTAATTCAAGGAGTTCGGTCATTACCGCAACCATGTAGGGCTGGGAGATGGTCTGACCATCTCCGATCGGAAGGGCCATGTCATCGTATGCCTTATACTGGATGGGCTCATCCACAAAGAGGTGACGCGGAACCTTTAACATTGCTTTCAGTACGCGCTGGTCCTTGATCCCCCTGGGAACAAGCTGGGTCTCAACCAGCAGCCTTCTCAGCTCTTCGTAATCCATAATTACATCCTCTTGATAACAGCCCTTGCTGCCATCACGCCTGATGCTGAGGCCTGAATAAGGCCCCGGCTCACCCCTGCACCATCACCTATGGCAAAGAGGTTCTCTATCTCCGACTCAAACTCCGGAGTGAGCTTTATCTGCATTGAATAGAACTTGACCTCCACGCCATAGAGCAGGGTATGTCTTGAGTTAACCCCCGGCGCAATCCGGTCAAGGGCCTCTATCATCTCGAGTATATCGGTAAGGTACCTGTAGGGGAGAACAAAACTGAGGTCCCCGGGAGTGGTATCCTTGAGTGTGGGCTCCACAATGCCTGAGGATATCCGCTCAGGAGTTGAACGCCTGCCCCGCCTGAGGTCTCCGAGCCTCTGTACAATAACCCCCTGCCCCAGAAAATTAGCAAGGCGTGCAATGTATCTGCCGTAGGATATGGGCTCTTTAAAAGGCTCTGTGAAATAGGTGCTTACGAGCAGGGCAAAATTCGTGTTGCCTGTCTTGTGGCGTGCATAGCTGTGGCCGTTCACCGTCCAGACGCCTTTAAGATATTCCTTGACGACCTCTCCGTAGGGATTGACACAAAAGGTCCTGACCCTGTCATCGAATGCCTTTGAATAATAAATAAGCTTTGGTTCATAGGTGACGGAGGTGAGCGGTTCCATGACGGAGGCAGGCACCTCAACCCGCACCCCCACATCCACAGGGTTGTTCAGAAGAGTCAGTTTCAGTCTCTTGGCCTCCCTCTCAAGCCATCTTGACCCCTCACGGCCCGGCGCCGACAGGATAAACCTTCCCTTATACTCTTCACCGGTAATTACTTTCACTCCTGTGGCTCTATTACCATCAGTGAGAATTTTTGTTACTTTCCTGTCAAATATCACGTCAATTTTTTCATTAATATATATTCGCATCCGTTCCAGAAGTTCCTTGCACCGTTCAGTGCCTATATGTCTTATCCTTGTGTGAATAAACAGAAGGTCGTTTTTTGATGCAAGGTTTTTTATACTCTCTATCTCCTCCAGTGACTCACCGAATACCTTTTCAGGAGCGCCGTATTGCCTGTACACATCGTCCACATACTTTATAAGACCCTCAAGTGTCTCCTTGTCCATATACCTGGCAAGGTGACCTCCCACCTCGGAGGAGAGGTTTAATTTACCGTCACTGAAAGCCCCTGCCCCACCCCATCCGCTCAGCAGATCGCATATGGCACATGATGCACAGGAGGTCTTTCCCTGCATCATCGGACACTTTCTCCGGTCAATGTCCCTGCCCTTCTCTATCAGCAGTATCTTTGCGTGGGGGGCATCTTTCAGTATCTCAAGCACTGCAAAGATGCCGGCAGGTCCGGCTCCGATAATTATAACGTCATAAAGCTCTTTAGTATCAGGCAAGGTCCCTCCAGTTTCCCCTCAGATAGGTCAGCGCCTCATAATTGGTGAGGTCAAGATGTATCGGAGTTATTGAGATATATCCGTTGGTAACAGCATTAAAATCCGTGTCATTACCTTCTTCCCATGAAGGTATGCCCCCGCCTATCCAGAAATGTTTTCTCCCCCAGGGGTCAAGGGTCTCATGGATTGCATTATCATATACCCTTTTGCCCTGCCTGGTAAATTTAATGCCCTTCACTTCATCCTCCGGGAGGTCCGGGACATTTACATTCAGGATTGTGTCCGGCGGAAGCCCGTGCTGAAGTACAAATCTGACGAGTCTCCCGGAGAAGCTTGCAGCAGTCTCAAAACAGATAGCCTTCTCCTCAGTAAAGACTGTTGAGACCGCCACGGAAGGAATGCCGAATATCGTACCCTCTATTGCAGCAGATACGGTCCCCGAGTAGGTAATGTCATCACCAAGGTTTGCACCGCGATTTATGCCTGATATTACCATAACGGGTTTTTCAGGAAGTACCTTCTCAACTGCTACTACAACACAGTCGGTAGGTGTCCCGTTTACAGTATAAATTTTTTCCTTCACCTCCTCAACCCTTAGGGGTCGGTGCATGGTGAGGGTATGACTGACAGCACTCTTTTCCCTGTCAGGCGCTACAATACAGGCGTCCGCAATATCCCCCATGACCCTGTATAAGGCCATGAGTCCCTCTGAATTTATTCCATCATCATTGGTAACAAGAATAATCGACATAATTAACTCCGGTCATCTCCAGAAAGAGAGGTCCCTGCCCACAAACTCTTCAAGCCTGCGCTTGTCGTCTTTTATATATTCATTAATACGGCTACGAACCTCTTTGGGCATCTCATCCTTCTTCTCTCTCTTTGTATTAAACTTCTTAATCCACTCACTGACACCCATGTTATTGAGAAGTGACTTGAACTTAAGAAGCCTCAGCCTGCGAAGCAGGTCGCCGGTACCGGTTATGATATTTTCCACTATCATATTCCGTGGCTTTCTGTATTGATTGTATTTTTCATATATGCTCTCCGGATAACGCTCCTCAACCCCGAGAAACCCGTATACCTGTTTGAGATATGCCTTTGGGTCTTCTTTCAGGTCCTCAAAAAACAGGACCAGGATGTTTTCCCGGTCAAAGAATTCCAGATACCTCGACAAATGCCTCCAGTAGAGAATATTGTCCAGAAACTCTTTTTCCTCTTCAATGGCAATACTGATATTCTTGTCAGTATAACTCCTTGTAAGCCACAGTTTATACAATGAATATACCTGGTCCGGTGGATTACGGAGTGAAACGATCAGTTTTATATCCGGAAAGTGTCTGTAAATATGTCCGGCTGCCTGAGGTGAACTCAGATATGTCGGTGATATGTCTCCGGCACACTTCCGTCCATGGCGGCTTTCAAAGAACTTTTCATACCATCCGACACCCTTGTCGTAATGATGACTGAAGAACATCAGCTCCTTCTCATCAGGAAGAAATATATCCGGATGTTCCTTAAGCACCCTATAGAGCCAGGTAGTCCCGGCACGGTAGGTTCCGATACATAGAAAGTTTGGTCCCATAACACGACTTTAACCAGAATCTGAAACTGTAATAACCCTGCATCGATCAAGTTTCAGAAAACCGTAATTTATTATACCCTATGGCCGGGTTACGTGTATACAGGAGTGGAAACCTCCGGGGTTGCCGGGGGAAAATGGGGCTTTAAGTCTTTTGTTTGAGACACTCTTTTTTTACATGTATGACTCTCTGAATAACCGTAAGGTGAGTGAGGATAAAGAGCAACCAGAGAATCGGCAGGAAATAGCCTGTAAAACAGGCCACGGCAATAAGGATTATACGCTCGGGTCTCTCCATTATCCCGGTATGGCAATTCCTGCCAAGAGCCCCTGCCCTTGCCCTTGCATAACTGATCAGAAAGGTGCCTACCAGGGCTCCGATACTGAGGAAAACCCCCGTTTCCTGTCCCTGAAGCACCATGTACCAGGCAATGGCAAGAAAGAGCAAGGCATCTGAGTAACGGTCGAGTACTGAATCGAGAAAGGCGCCAAAGTCTGTAACCTTTCCGTTTGTCCTTGCCACTACACCATCCAGCACATCAAATGCCCCTCCAAGGAGTATCAGAACGCCGCCGGTTTTCTGGTTATAGGGGATTGTGACGGCTGCTACAACTGTAATCAGGAAGCCTGCAGCAGTAAAAAAATTCGGGGTTAACCTTATTCGCCTTGCAACAGGCTCCAGGGGTCCGTCAAGGAAATGTCCCAGTTTTGCACTCAGCATGCCATGCCTTTAATCTATCCTTATGTTCTTTTTTACAATGTCACTTGACTTCTTTGCTAACACAATTTTCAGGATTCCATCCTTGAGTATAGCCGTGATTTTACCGGAGTCAACACTTTCAGGAAGCAGAAAAGACCTTTTGAAGGTACCGGATGTGCATTCGACCATATGGTGTTTCCCTTCAATGTCCTCTGAGGACAAACCATGAAGGTGTGGTCTGTAACCCTTTATTACAAGGGCATTGCCCTCAACCTTAATATCCAGGTTCTTCTCGATCACTCCGGGCAGTTCGGCATTAACAACAAATTCATCTTCCGTCTCATAGATATCCACCCGTGGAGACCAGGAGACGGCCTGGCCCGGCCCTGTTGCTTCAATATCAACAAGAACATCCTCAAATAACTTATTCACCCTTTCCTGAATGGATATAAGGTTTCTTATGGTTTCCCGTTTGCCTTTCATTGCATCCTCTTATCTTATAAGCAGTAGATGATTTACAGAGATAATTTTAACCTAAATTGAACGATTTATGATATTGGAATCCTGAAGAAGATAGAAACCATAAGTTCGACTCCAGTGATAAATGGTTGTTGGAAGCAATATGATAGACTCTTCAAGTCTACAGGGTCTTCAGTCCTTCCGCATATTCTCTCGTATTCAGTTTTCCTGTTACAGTATAGTTTATATGAGAGTTTATCAGTGCTTCAAGCCCTGAGTGGACCTCTTCAGTCAATCTCAACCGCCTGACCGTCGCAGGCCCGGTTCTCATGAGGTAATTGTAGACCCTCTGTACAGGCGGGCTGAGTTCGATAAAACCGTCTGCAGTATCTGCACAGCTCCTGCAGACGGTGCTCCCTTCGCTGAAATAAAACCTTCCAGCTATTCTCCCACACCTTACACATTGTCCAACCCTTGGTGCAAAGCCTGCAAGCGAGAGGATCCTCAATTTATAGAAGGTTAAATACAGTAAATTCCCCGGTTCCCTTTCAAGGGATAAAAGCATATTGAGAAGGAGCGGGAAAACCATACGATTAGGTTCTCTCTCCGGAAGGAGTCTCAGTGTTAGTTCGAGTATCTCGGATATCCCGATAAAAGAATCAGTAGATTCCCTGAGCATATTAAATGTTCTTATTATGTCGGACTGTGTCAGCCTTGGAAGGGTAGCCTGCTCTTTACCAAAGCAACTTATCCTTGCATAGGTGAGGGGCTCCAGGCTACTGCCGAACCTGCTGCCGATCTTCCTTGGGCTCTTTGCATACAGATTCAGTATTCCGTAAGAGGGTGTAAGATAGGTTACAATAAGGTCAGCATCAAGGTGGGGTCTGTTTCTCAGGACAATGCCCTCGGTCTTTTTTAACATTATGTTAGATAAATTGCCGGCTGAGAGCCTGCCTCTGGAGCAAGGCCCCGGGCTTTACATTATATTCCCGAAGTCCTCGGGTTTCAGATTTTTCAGCCATGCCTCCAGTTCGTCAGTATGCCTCTTCTCAAGTATATCATCTTCAACATATATGGGGACATGAAGCCTTAACGCTATGGCAACGGCATCACTTGGCCTTGAATCCACAGGTATCTCCTTACTACCGTTAAGCAGGTAAAGGCTGGCATAATAGGTGTTGTCTATTATATCTGTAACCACAATCCTTGATACCCCGACATTAAGCGTTGTGAGGATGTTTTTCAGGAGATCATGAGTCAGCGGTCTCGGTGTTATGACTCGTCCAAGGGCAAGGGCAATGGAGTCCGCTTCCGGCTTTCCGATCCAGATCGGGAGCATCTGAGCACCATCAATCTCCTTAAGCAAGAGGATGTACATCCCGCTTCTCGGGTCAAAAAGAAGTCCTTCTACCTTCATCTGGATCAGCATTACCGGTACCCTAATTCCCTTAATGTACCTGTTTTTTTTCTCCAGTCTTTTTTAACCTTGACCCATAACTCAATATAAACCTTCGTATTAAGCAAACCCTCTATTTCCTCCCTCGAAGCAATACCAATGGCCTTTAGCATTGCACCTCTCTTACCTATTATTATACCTTTTTGGCTCTCTTTTTCAACATATATGTTGGCGTTGATGATAATCATATCCTCTTTCTCTTCCCATTGAGTCACCTCCACTGCCACTGAATAGGGTATCTCTTCCTCTGTAAGGCTCATTATTTTTTCGCGAATTATCTCAGCCACCATAAACCGCTCAAGCTGGTCTGTAAATATATCATCGGGATAGTATTTTGGTCCTTCCGGCAGGCGATCAATTGTTTTCTCAAGGACAATCTCAAGGCCGTCTCCCCTTACGGCAGACACGGGTATTATTTCATCAAAGGGATAAAGCGAGCTGTATTTTTCAATAATGGGAAGGAGTTCGGTTTTCCTGATTGTATCTATCTTGTTAATCAGTAAAAAAACCGTCAGGTTTTTCCTCTGTTTAAAGAGGTCGATTATTGCTGCCTCTTCAGTCCCGGGCTTTTGCGGCTCGACCATAAGGAGGACAATATCAACCTCCTTGAGACTCTCCATCGCCTCTTTCACCATAAATTCACCCAGCCTTCCCATTGGCTTGTGTATGCCGGGGGTATCAATAAAAACAATCTGTGCCGACGGGGTTGTCTTGACCCCTATTATCCTGTTTCTTGTTGTCTGGGGTTTGCTTGTTACTATGGCAACCTTCTCTCCGAGGATGGCGTTGAGAAAAGTGGATTTTCCTACATTGGGCCTCCCCAGTATGGAGACATAGCCGGAACGGAAACCTTTCTCATGAGAGTTTTTCAATGGCTTCTCCTATCCTTTCCACAGCTTTTCGGATATTCTCCATAGACGTTGCATAGGAGATCCTGATATATCCCTCGGCCCCGAACGCACTGCCCGGCACAAGGGCAACCCCGGCCTCTTCCAGGAAATAAAGTGCAAGGGCTGAGGAATCCTCTATGGTCCTGCCTTTGTATCCCTTGCCAAATATTTCCGAGACATTGGGGAAGACATAAAAGGCGCCTGTGGGAAGACCGCAGCGTATTCCTTCTATATTATTTAAGGCCTCAACAAGAAATCTCCTTCTTATGTCAAACTCTTCCACCATTGTCCTGATGAAATCCTGAGGCCCCCTCAATGCCTCAACTGCCGCCCACTGGGAGATAGATGCAGGGTTGGAGGTAGACTGACTCTGAATCTTGGTCATGGCCTTAATGATACCTTCCGGCCCTGCCGCATAGCCGATTCTCCATCCTGTCATGGCATGAGATTTTGAGAGGCCGTTTACCAGGATTGTACATGCCTTGACCTCCTCCGACAGAGAGGCAATACTGATATGCTCCGTACCGTCATAAAGGAGTTTTTCATATATCTCATCGGAGATGATGTAAATATTGCTCTTTACCGCAACATCCGCAATTGCCTCAAGTGTTGAACTGTTATAACCAAGGCCGGTGGGATTAGAGGGATAGTTCAGTATGATGGCCTTTGTCCTCTCGGTAATATATTCCTTCAATTCATCGGGATTAAGCATAAAACCATCTTCCTCACGGGTCTTGACAAAAACAGGGGTTGCGTCATTCAGGAGTACCTGTGCCGGGTAAGAGACCCAGTATGGAGAAGGTATGACAACTTCATCCCCCGGACTCAGGATGGCCTGGGCTATATTATAGAGGCTGTGTTTTGCTCCACATGAGACTATAATCTCTTCTTTTTTATAGGAAAGAGCGTTATCCTTCCGGAGCTTTTCTGTTATTGCATCCTTGAGTTGCGGGATTCCGCCTACAGGGGTGTACTTTGTATGACCATCCCTTATCGCCTTGATGGCAGCCTCTTTTATATTATCAGGTGTATCAAAGTCCGGCTCTCCGACGCCGAAACTTATCACATCAATACCCTGTGACTTCATCTCCTTTGCCTTTGTATCCATAGCAAGTGTTGGTGAGGGTTTGACCCTCTTTGCTCTCTCCGATACCATAGAACCCTCCGGTATGTTTTTTATTTTATGGTCCACCTGTTGCAACCACGTCTATTATAGATAAGAAGCTTCCAAAATGAAAACACACAGGATATTTTCCGCATTTCTCTCTCTGATTTCTTTTAGTCAAAAATGCCATAATATATCACTGCCGTAAAATGCAGAGGTAAAACATTGGATTAACAGAGGGTTGATGGGATGGAGAAATGAAAAAATCAGGACGTCGGCACTTCAAAACTCCAGTGTTTCTTACTGCAATGTTGTATGCTTTGAGCACATCGTTTTAATTCGTGGCTAATGCATGGAATGAAACCATTATGTACCAATGGCTCATAACGGTGGATAAAAATATGAGGTAGCCTCCGGGCTTACAAAGAGAGTGATATTTTCAGTGAAAAGGAAAAAGCTACTCTTAGTGATATCTATATTTGTCCTGGTAATCCTTATAACCGGGGCATTTTTTTATATAAGATCGCCTTTTATGTCAAACCACCTGAAGCGGATAGCCTTGCCCGAACTCTCACGTCTCTCCGGTCAGAGGGTTACAGCTAAAAGGATATACATAAATCTATTCCCTTTTTTTGTAGGCGTTGACGATCTTTTAGTATCCGACAAAGAGGGGGAAGAGACTCTCTCAATAAAAAAAACCAGATTTTATATTGAAGTTCTGCCGCTTCTGAGCCGTGAACTTTATGTCTCCGTTGTTGCCATTGATAGTCTTCAATATGGGACTACCGTTCAGTCTCTAAAGGGTGCGGCTGGATTAATGGCTGAAAAAAAATCAGGGATTAAAACGTCGGGCTGGAGGATAAAGTTTGGGAGCATACTGCTGAAGAAGTCCGGCATTAGGGTCTCTGATCCTGAAAAGAAATTTGTTTTGTCTCTTCATAACATAAGGGCTGAAGGAAATATGAAACGGATGTCCCTGAATCTCAGGGACGCAGAGCTCAACCTTATCCGCCAAGGCAGGGATATTATCAATGGAAACCTGCATATGCTGTTATCGCTTTCAGATAAGAGTGTCCGGTTAAAAACCCTTGAGTTTAAAAGCGGAGATTCATACCTGAATCTGACAGGCCAACTGAAGAACAATATCCTTGAAGGTTCGCTAAAGACAGGTGTGTCAATAGAGACATTGTCGGATTTATTTTTGCTCAAAAAAAATAGCGCAGGCAGCATAACGGCAAGTGGAAAGGTTCAGTGGAAGGCAGGAGTTATCAACAAAACCTCCAACCCCCAATCTCCTGACTCTGCCGTCACTTTTCTTCAGGGGTTGTCCGTTAACCTTGACGTGAAGGGCAATATATATCTTGAAACCCTCATGGAACTCCTTAAACAGCATGTTCCTCTACGGGGGTTTGCCGGTTTTTCAGGTACTGTAAAGGGTCCTGTAATGAACCCGGTAGCACAACTCAAGGTTGAGATGAAGGGTGGGCATATTTACGGCATTGATGTTGACAGCGTAAAATCCAGGATTTCTTATAAGGAAAAGGTGCTGCAATTTCACGACGGCAAAGTCACGGCTTATAACGGGAATGCTGTTGTAGGGGTTAAGATCTACCTTTCAAGACCAACAAGATTTTTCCTGAAGGTTCAGGCGGAATCCCTTGACAGTCACAATATATTGAAACTGATTAAATGGGATCCCAGATTACCACCCGGCAGCGTTACAGGTATCCTGCAATCAGAGGGACGGGCATTTGAGCCCTGGGGCACGTTTCAATACAAGGCGTTTCAAACGGACAAAAAAACAGCTGCCAACGGTAAGTCATCCGAGACATCATTCCTCAAAAAGATAAAAAAGGCAAGTGGTTCCTTCCGCATGAAAGGGCATGTGCTTACATTAACAGACCTTAAGGCCTCATCTGAGAAGACCAGGCTTGCATCCGGGGGATTCCTGGACTTCAGGAAAGGGATCCTCAGGCTGAAGGCCCTTGTTTCAACAAAAGACCTTAACGAAATATATTATAAAGATGGGCTGATAAAAGGAACCGGACGGTTTGAGGGCAATGTTACAGGGTTGATAAATGACCCTGAGGTTTCAGGCAACATAAGCCTGTGCAACCTCTCCTATATGAACCGGCCGCTGGGATGTTTTGATGCCATAATATCATACAGAAAGAGGGGGTTGACAATTAATAGCCTTGAGGGGAGGCTGAAGGATACGGTTTATTCCTTAAAGGGTACGGTAATGACCCTTGAATCTGAACTATTTACCTTCAATGATCCAAAGTTCTCTCTCTCCGGCACTTTTTCTCGATTACCCCTTGACAAGCTTAAGGAATGGATTGCACTGAAGCCGGTATCCACTGAGGATCAAGTATCCTCTGGGATAGCAGATGAGGCAGAAGGTATATTATCCGGGGACTTCAGGCTTACCGGGCACTTAAAGAACCTAATCCTGGACGGCCATACAGAGACCGAAGAACTGAAAATAAAGGGTATTTATACAGATCTGAAAACAGACTTCAAATACAGCAGCAGAGGGTTTAACCTCTCAAACTTTGTCTTTACAAAAGGTACCTCTTTTTTAAGGGGTGCACTCTCCATCTCGAGCGCCGGGGTTATAAAGAGCGAGGGATTTGCGGTCTCCCTTGTCTCTGATGATATTGCCGGAAAATTACCGCGGGGCTTTCGTATCAGGGGAACCCTGAATGTGGGTGGTTCATTAAAATCTCCTGAGGGAGAATTCAATGGCATGCTTGAGGTGACCAAAGACAGTGGACCAACCGGAACAGAGACTCCCATTCAACCGGATTTAGGTGATATCCATCTGAGACTTAAGGACCGTGAGGTTACCCTTACGGGCAGGTTATTCAGGAAACAGGTCTCAATTGCCGGAAGCATGGCTACCTCCGGAGATCTGCCATGGCGGGTCAGGATAGATATAGAGGAAGGGTCATACAATGACATAGTACTCTTATTCCTGAAGAATGTGCCTGAGGACCTCTTTCTCTCCTTGAAGGGAGAGATAAACCTCTCCGGGACTTCCAGTTCTGTGAAGGGCAATGTGCTGTTAAAAAGTCTTAAGCTTAATCTCTATGAGCAGAACTTCACAAATACGAAAGATATTTTGCTGAAAATTGACGGTTCAAAGATTGAGTTCAACTCTTTCAGCCTGAGGACAGGACTTGCTGTTCTCAGGATAAATGGCAACCTCGACCTTGAGAGAGGATATGACATGACAATAGACGGAAGGGCCTATCTCAGTCCATTAGAGGGATTTATCTCTGGATTGGAATATATAAGGGGCTATTCCGACTTCGTCCTTGCCATAAAGGGCAAGTGGCTTGATCCCGTAATTAATGGGGGGCTGTCAATCGAGGGGACTTCAATTGCCGTAACCGGGATCCCTAACAGGTTCTCTTCCGTAAAGGGGTATATCTATATTGATGAAAACAGAATAGTCCTTGATACCCTGTCAGGCAGGTTTGCATCCGGAGACATAAGTATAAGGGGCGTTGGTCAGCTAAAGGGCCTGAAACTCAGGGATTACCATCTTGAAGCTGTTGTAAAAAAGATCAACTTATACCCTCAGGAAGGGGTTTCTTTCAAGCTATCAGGGGAACTGGTACTGGCAAAGAAACGGGAGGGCATATACCTGATTGGAGACATGAAGGTACTGAGGGGCAGATATACAAGGAATATCGAATGGAGAAGCTGGATCCTCAGTGCAAAAAAACCTGCCCTGCAAAAAAAACAGTACAGTTTTCTTGATACCATTGATCTTAACATCAACCTTTATGGTGATAAGGATATAATAATAGACAATAACCTTGCAACGGCTCCTGCAAGGATAGACCTTGTGATATTGGGCACATTGAAGAATCCATCCCTGATAGGACGGGTAGAGCTGAAAGGGGGAAAGATCTTTTTCAGGAATAATGAATTTACCATAATAAATGCCAGTGCTGACTTTACCGATCCGGCGAGGATAAATCCATTTTTTGATATTGTTGCCAGCACAAGGGTAAAGGAGTATCAGATACATCTCTCTCTGGAAGGATATGCGGAACAGTTTAACCTTTCCCTCTCTTCCGAACCTTTGCTTGATGAGATAGACATCCTGAGCCTCCTGACCGTGGGAGAGCTTGGCTCCAAACTGAAAGGATTTGAAGGCGGAATCGGAGCCTCCGAGGCTGCATCGTTTTTGACGGGAAAACTTCAGGAAACACTTGAAGAGAGACTGAGAAATATTACGGGCTTTGACAGAATACAGGTAGAACCTTACGTCTCTGAAACTACAGGTACAATCGGACCAAAGATTACGGTCTCAAAAAGACTTCTTGCCAACAGGCTATATGTGACATATACAACTTCGTTAGGCAATGCTACTGAACAGTCCCTGAAAGTGGAGTTTTTCCTGAGTGACAATATATCCCTTGTCGGGGAACGGGATGAGCTCGGAACCCTCGGCGCTGATATAAAGTTCAGAGTGGAGTTCAGATGAGAGTAGAAAGTCGGGTGAGGAAATTAGTGCGTAGTGCCTGCTGCCTGCTGTTTACTCTTCTGATAGTTCCCTCTTTCCTGACTCTTCCTTTAAAAGCTCAAGCCGCGGAGGGTTTCCTTGTAGAGAAGATCATCATTAAAGGACTTGCCTCGTGCAGTAAAGACGAACTTCTCTATTTGATGAATATCCGTCCGGGATTGATAGACATAAGGACAATCAATGAGGGGATAAAGAGGGCATTCAGAAAGGGTATATTTGAGGATATTGCAGTTAGTTATGTACCTGAAAAGACCCTCCTCATTCAGATAAGGGAACGCGAATACATTTATAAAATCAAGGCCTCAGGCAACCGGTACCTTTCAGGCAGGGAGATAAAAAAAATGTTTCTCCTGAAAGAGGACGGCATAATGCGCTATGACCTCATTGAGGCAGCCAGGAAAAAACTCAAAAACTCCCTCGGACTGATTGGGTTTCCGGAGGCATCACTATCGTTGACTGTGGAAAAAGCTCCAAAACCTTACAGAGTGGTGATAAAACTCAAAGTCAACGAGGGTGAACCTCTCGTTATCCAAAAGATTGAAATCAAGGGCGCTGATCAATGGCTGCAACAGAAAATGTACGTTGAACCCGGAGATATATATAACGTTGAAAAGATAAAAAAAGACCTGGTGAGAATCAGGGAATACCTGAAGTCAAAGGGGTATCTTGATCCAATAGTCGGCCCCTTTACGTTTTCTGAGGGTCTTCTGACAATTCCTGTCTCTCCGGGCAAGATGCTTAAGATTGAGATAAACGGAAATACGGAGATAAGTACATCAAGACTTCTGAAGATAATGCCCTTCAGTGAAGCAGAAGAGATTGACGATGAGTTAATTGAAGAAGTCTCAGCAAAAATACTCTCTCTTTACCATCAAAAGGGATTTATTTATGCCCAGGTTGCACCTTTAAGGACCGAGAATGAAAAGACTATTTCTCTTACCTTTTTCATTTACGAAGGGAAGGCATATAAAATACGGAAGATTGAATTTGAGAACAACTCTATCACTGAAAAGATGCTTGAAAATGTTATAAACCTGAAAGAGGGAGATCCTTATAATCCCGATCTTTTAAAATCGGACTCTGAAACCATAACAGGCCTTTTCAGGGCGCTGGGTTATCTGAATGCAAAGATTGTGGAGACTGCAATCAATATATCCGGGGAAACAGGAACAGTGGATATAAGATTTATCCTGAACGAGGGGCAGCGGTTCCGGATTGGTAAGGTCATAGCCGAAGGCAATACTTTTTTTACTGATAAAGAGGTCTATAGTATTTTAAACATTAAAAAAGGTGCCCCCTATAATGAACTGGATATAATAGATGCAAAAAAGCGTTTGACCGACAGTTATAAGGAACAAGGCTTTAGAGATATAAATGTCTCTGTTGATACCAGGTTATCAGGGCAGTCAGTGAAAGTCATATTCAGGGTTAAGGAAGGTGAAAGGGAATATTTCGGGAAAACAATAGTCAGGGGCAATATGTTTACCAGGACCGAGGTCATTGAAAGGGAGTTCATTCATAAAGAAGGCGAACCTTTTAACTACAAATTGCTTTTAGAAGGGACAAAACGTCTTTATGGTCTCGGTCTCTTTAAAGATATTAATATTAAACTACTTGGTAAAAAGGACAACAAACGTGATATCGTTATAACTGTCAGTGAACGCAATCCGGGTGTAGTTGAATTCAGTGTTGGTTATGATGACTATGAAGGTCTGAGAGGCTCCATTGACATTAGTTACAGAAACCTGTGGGGGATGAACAGGAGGATACATCTCAGAGGGGAACTGAGTATGCTGGAGAAAAGATTTGTTCTTGGTTATCATGAACCCTATCTATTTGGAAAACCGGTTGTCTTCAACACATTCCTCCTCATAGAGGACCGTACGGAAAAGAGTATCGATACCGGAGAGGTCTGGTACAGAATGCAGAAAAACTCTTACGGAGTATCAATTGAAAAAAACATTACCAATCACATGAAGGCACAGGTTGCCTATGACTTCTCCCTCGTCAAGACCTTTGATCTAAAACCGGATGTTGTTTTATCAAGAGAGGACGAAGGGACACTCGCTATCAGCAGCATACGTACCGGTGCACTCTATGATACCAGGGACAACCCTTTTGACCCTGCCAGGGGGGTATTAATCGGTGCATCCCTGAAGATTGCAAGCACTTATCTCCTTGGAGAAACGGATTTTGTAAAATTGACTATTCATGGAAGTAGTTACAGGAGACTCGGAAGACGGTTTATTCTTGCCCTTGCTGTTAAGGGGGGGGCGGCTCAGGGATTTGCAGACACAAGACAACTTCCCATTGTTGAGAGATTCTTCCTCGGAGGAAGGAATACTGTAAGGGGTTTTGAACAGGATACCCTCGGACCAAAAGGTAAAAATGGTACACCAACCGGTGGCAATGCTTTTCTGATGTCCAATATTGAACTGAGAACTTATATTGGAAGGGGTTTTAGCATTGTCGTATTTCTTGACGGAGGGAATGTCTGGACAAAAACCGTCAATATGGATCTGAACTTTCGATATACAGCCGGGCTGGGTATAAGATACAGGACACCTGTTGGGCCTATACGGATCGACTATGGGCATAAACTTGACAGAAAGGAGGGTGAAAGTGCGGGAGAGCTACATTTCAGTATCGGACATGCATTCTGATGATAGCGTTGCGGGTTCCAGATACAACAACTACATCATGACGATAGTACTAACACTGATATTGGTACTGACGGCATTCCTGCAAGTTTCATCTGCTGAACTTATTGACAGGGTTGTTGCCTTTATTGATGATGAGGCTATTACCCTGACGGATTTTACGCAATACATCAAAAAGGCCGAAAAGTTAACACCCGGGCTTTCTGAGGAAGAGGCTATAAATACCTTGATTAACCGAAGGCTCCTGCTCAGGGAGGCAAAGAGGATCCGGTTACGCGGTAAATCCGACGATGAACTTATTAAAGAGTATGTAGATATAAAGGTCAGGTTTTTTATAAAGATTACCCCGGAAGAGATCGAAAGGTTCTATAATGAAAACAGGGAAAGGTTCGGAAAGACCCCGATAGACAACGTCCGGGATGACATTGAGAGACTTCTGAGGGAAAGGGAGGTAAATAAACGCCTCACGAAACTCGTTAAAAAACTGAGAGAGAAATCTTACATAGAAATCAACCTCACACCTTCTTAATCAAGGCAAATTCGTCACATTCCGGGAACTTATGACATCTGAGACAGTCTCCCCATATCTTTTGCGGCAACTCCGACTTGTCTATATCGACAAACCCGAGGGACCTGAAAAAAACAGGATTGTAGGTAAGAACAAAGATGCGCTCGATGCCGAGTCGTTTTGCCTCTGAAACGCAACTCTTTACCAACCTTTTTCCTGTTCCCCGTCTCCGGGCCTCCACCTTTACAGCCAGAGACCTTATTTCTGCAAGGTCCTCCCAGAGTATATGCAATGCACAAACACCTGTTACTTCACCATTGCCTTCACATACAATATGATCTCTGAGGGTCTCATAAATCTCGTTGAGCGAGCGCGGCAACATCTGTTCTCTCTTTGCAAAAGAATTGACAAGACGATGGATCTCCCTGACATCCCGTGTGCCGGCCTTTCTAATCCGTAAGGAGTCGAGGTTTGCGGGTTTTTTATAACTCATAACCGACTTTTATCGCCTTAATATTTCCCGGAATATGTGCGAGGTGTCTTTCTGATAACAGTGCCCTGAGGGCCTTTTCAGCCCTGGAAAGGTCTGAGATAACGGTTTTTCCAAGGAATGCACCAAACATTACCATATTTGCATACTTTATTGAGCCAAGTCCTGCAGCCTTCCCTGATGCCTCTACTCCAAAAGAATGAAAGTCGGAACTCTCATCCAGCATAGAGAGCCTGCCGCATCCATCATCTGTGATTAACGAGGAATCATAGAACAGAATCCCCCCCCCTTTCAGCCTGGACAGAAACCTCTCAAGAGACTGACAATTAAAAACAATCAGAATATCAGGATTCATGACCGCTGGAGACCCGATTAAATCATCAGACACTACTACAGTACAATTAGCAGTCCCTCCTCTAATCTCGGCCCCGTAGGATGGGAAATATGTTACATTTTTACCCTCGATCATTAATGTATGTGCAATCAGCCGGCCCAATAACAGGATACCCTGTCCGCCGGAGCCTGCAATGGTTATGCTTTTTTCCAATCCTGCAACTCCCCGTACCTGTCTATTAAGATCCCTGTCCTGTAAACTGACTCCATATGACCTGATAACCACTGCAGTGATTCCACCGGGTTTTTTTTCCAGACAGTCGGACATGGAGATAAAATCTCAATCATGCTGAACCCCTTGCCTTCCAACTGGTATTGGAAAGATTTTTTTATTAATCTCCTGGTCTCTTTTATGCCCTTTATTCCGTCAATAGCTGTCCTGGCTATAAAAACAGCACCCTTGATGGTCGCGAGTATCTCGGCCATGGGAAGGGGGTAGCCATGGCTCTTCGGATCACGGCCGGCTGGAGTGGTTGTAGTCTTTTGTCCCACCAGCGTAGTCGGTGCCATTTGTCCACCGGTCATACCATAGGTAGCATTGTTTATAAAAAAGACCGAGAGGTTTTCACCCCTGTTGGCTGCATGGACAATCTCCCCCAGTCCGATAGAGGCAAGATCGCCATCTCCCTGGTAAGAAAAGACAACATTGCCGGGCATCACCCTTTTTAAGGCCGTAGCAACTGCAGGGGGTCTTCCGTGTGCACATTCTATTACATCAAAATTAAAATAATCATAGGCAAAAACGGCACAACCAACAGGTGCTATGCCTATGGTCCTTTCCCTTATCCCAAGTTCGTCAACACACTCTGCAATAAGACGGTGCACTAAACTATGCCCGCATCCGGGACAGAATCTGAACGGCACATCCTTAAGACTTTCCGGTCTTTTAAACGCCTGAATCATGTGATATTATAACAGATGAATGAAGATACCTGGATAAAAATTTATGACGGTTTATCCGAGTGGCAGACAACCTGTTTTTTCCCTGATCCTTTGGCACGATAAAGCGCCATATCAGCGGTATACAAGAGGTCTTTTGCGGATTTACCATCCTCCGGAAATCCTGATATACCACCACTTATGGTTATATGTATCTTTACTGTATTATTTTTGTTGAAAACATTTTCCTCCACCCGCTCCCTGATCCTGTCGGCAAGAAGAAGGGCCTCTGTCTTGGATGTCCTCGGAAGAATGATAACAAACTCTTCTCCGCCGTACCTTGCGACAACATCGGTCTGCCTCGCTGAATTCAGGATAATCTCAGCCACCTCTCTCAGGATATCATCTCCAACCTGGTGACCATAGGTATCATTTATTACCTTAAAGTCATCAATGTCAAAGATAACAAGGCAAAAGACATCCTTATACCGCCTTGCCCTTGCGAGTTCCGACTCAAGGGAGCGGTAGAAAAATCTCACATTATAGAGACCGGTCAGGTCATCAGTTATAGAGAGCCTCCTTGTCTCCTCAAAAAGTTTGATCTTCTCCACTATCAGGGATATCTGGTTGCCCACAAGGGCCATCATGGATGCGAGGTCAAAGTCAAAAACCCTTTCAGACCTGCTGGCAAGAAACAGCATGCCCGATATCGAGTTTGATACCTTCAGGGGTATTGCTCCCAGAAAGACAACTCCCTCTTTTTTAATATGATGAAAGTTCTTGACCTGATCCTTTTCAAGTATATATAACGGCTCTGCAGCATCCAGTATTGACCAGACAAACTCATCAAGCTTGCCTTCATTTAACTGTTTCAGGAAATTAAGGGAAACCCCTGCGTGACTCTTGAGTATGAGGCCGCTGTTGTCAGTCAACATTATCCATCCTACACTGAAATCAGTTATCATTAATACCTTCTCCAGAAGGTCATTAAAGACCCTGTCAATATCATATGAGGATATAAACGCACCTGAAAGTGTATTAATAACCATTAGCTCACGATTACGTTTTACAAGCTCCTTTTCTACTGTCAGATACTGTGATACGTCATAGAAGAGCAGACTCAGAATTTCCCTGCCGTCAGTTGAAGTGGCGGGATGAATTGTGACTTCATACTCAATCTCCCCGATACGCAGCCTGTCCTTAATGTCCTCACATGTATTGAGACAATGTTGCACAGAAGGCCAGAAACTTGATAATGCCTCTATTTCCCTGAAATCCCTCTCTTTTATGGATGATTCCTCCACCCCAAGGATCTCAGTAAAGGCCTTGTTGAAAGCTATAACCTTTCCCGCCCTGCTTATCACTAACAGGGGTTCCACTACAAAGTTGCAGAGAAAGTCATTGGTTTTTTTCAGGGGTGTGTTTTCTGTCAAAAGTTATTCTCCTTCCAGGTTTATATTCAGTATGATATCCTCGAATAACCCGGAATCACTGATACTTACTAAATTACAGTTATTTGTCATTCCAGCAATCCCGAATGCTGTCGGGGAACGACGGAAAAACGGCAACTGCTCGATTTTGTACACAGACTCTGTATAGTTTATTGTAAGGGTTACGCCGGAGATAATCAAGTCTGCCTCTCCTCTGCAATTGCCACCGGCATAGCTTTTTCTTTAAAATGGGAAGCAACAAATGAAGAGATTACGTCTTATTGACGGATTTGGGCATTAAATTCCAATTATTGCAAGGCTAACAGACTATTTTAAAGGCCTATCTCCTCAGGTAATCCGATCCTGCCAAGTACGGCCGTTGCAGCAGCCACCGCAGGGTTTGAGAGATAGACCTCACTTCCAGGGTCTCCCATCCTTCCCACAAAGTTTCTGTTTGTGGTGGCAACAGCCCTCTCCCCCTTTGCAAGGATCCCCATATGACCGCCCAGGCAGGGACCGCATGTTGGTGTTGATACCACGGCATCAGCATCAATAAAGACCTCAATCAATCCCTCCTTCAGGGCCTGCTTATAGATGGCCTGGGTTGCCGGAATAACGATCATACGAACATCGGGATTGACCTTTCTGCCCCTAATTACCTCTGCGGCATCCCTGAGATCTTCAATGCGTCCGTTTGTACAGGACCCTATCACAACCTGATCTATGGTAATATCAGTCAGCTCTTTGGCAGGTCTTACATTGGAGGGCAGATGAGGACAGGCAACCAGGGGCTCAATAACTGAGCAGTCATACTCCCTTGTCTCCACATATACTGCATCAGGGTCGGACTGATAAAACTTGTATTCCCTTTTAGCCCTTCCCTTCACATAAGCCTCCGTTATATCGTCAGGGACAATTATCCCGCTCTTTCCCCCGGCCTCTATGGCCATGTTACACATGGTAAGCCTGCCGAACATCGGCAGGGCACTTATCGTCTCTCCCTCAAACTCCATAGCCCTGTAAAGGGCGCCATCCACACCAATATCTCCGATTGTATGAAGTATGAGGTCCTTGCCGCTGACCCATTTTCCAAGACTTCCATAATAGATAAACTTCATGCTTTCCGGGACCTTGAACCAGCACTCACCGGTAGCCATGGAAGCTGCAACGTCGGTAGATCCAACGCCGGTGGAGAAGGCCCCAAGGGCTCCGTATGTGCATGTATGGCTATCGGCACCTATTATAAGGTCACCGGGAACCACGTGCCCCTGTTCCGGAAGCAGGGCGTGTTCGACCCCCATCCTGCCAACCTCAAAATAGAGCTCCAGCCCCTGCTCTCTTGAAAAAAGCTTCAACATCCTGCATTGCTCTGCAGCCTTTATATCTTTCTGAGGGGCAAAGTGGTCAGGGATAAAGGCCACCCGCTCAGGATTAAAGACCTTTTCAGCTCCGATCTTCTTAAACTCCTTTATGGCAATAGGTGCGGTTATATCGTTTGCAAGTATAAGGTCCACCCTTGCATTTATCAACTCTCCAGGCGAGACCTCTTTTTTCCCGGCATGTGCAGCGAGTATCTTTTCAGTAATAGTCATCCCTTCCTCCATCAAAAATAAAAGACTCTAAATCAGTCACGGATTTACAAGACAAAGACTTTTAAACTTATTTAATCCGCAGATTTCGCAGATTAACGCAGATTATAAAAATTGACTAACCTAAAAAAGTCCATGACTGTCATTGCGAGGAGTAAAGCGACAAAGCAATCTGTTTTAAAAATCAGACTGCAAGAGATTGCTTTGCTCCGCTCGAAATGACAAAAAAGATATTTTCAGACTTTTTACAACGCCATCAAGGTCAAAAAGTGACTGAAGTTATAAAAATCTGCGAAAATCTGTGTAATCTGCGGATATTCTTTGTTTTTTTAATCATATTCCCTTTTGCGGCTCCCTCTTTCTGCCTTCAAGCTTGTTCAGGGCATTAATATACGCTTTTGCTGCAGCAACAATAATGTCTGTATCAGATCCGTATCCCCTGACTGTGTGGCCATCCTCTTCAAGTGTTACCATAACCTCTCCAAGTGCATCAGTGCCCCCTGTTATTCCCTTTATCTCGAACTTCTCAAGATGGCTCTTTGTCTCTGTAATCCTTGCAATGGCACGGTAAGTGGCATCAACAGGACCATCACCTTCCTCGGTACGCTCAACAACCTCGTCCCTGACCTTCAGATGGACTGAGGCGGTTGGTTCTACCGATGTGCCGCTTGAGACCTTTAGGTCCATAAGGCTGAAGACCTCGGGAACCCTTTTTACCTCTTCTGATACAAGGGTCTCGATATCCTCGTCAAATATATATTTCTTCTGATCACACAGACGCTTGAACCTCTCAAATGCCTTGTTGAGCTCCTCACCGCCCAGTTCATAACCAAGCTCCCTGAGCCTCTCCTTAAAGGCATGTCTGCCCGAATGCTTTCCGAGGACCAGCTTGCTCTGCGGTATCCCGACTGTCTCGGGCTTCATAATCTCGTAGGTAGAACGCTCCTTGAGGATCCCGTCCTGGTGAATTCCGGCTTCATGGGCAAAGGCATTGGCACCGACTATGGCCTTGTTCGGCTGTACGACCACACCTGTAATCTTTGAGACAAGACGACTCGTCTTGTATATCTCCTCAGTAACTATTCCGGTCTCTGCATTAAAGAACTTCGGCCTTGTCTTAAGCGCCATTACCACCTCTTCCAATGCCGCATTCCCGGCCCGTTCGCCAATGCCGTTCAGTGTGCACTCAACCTGGCCGGCCCCCTTAAGGACAGCAGTCAGTGAGTTGGCCACTGCAAGGCCAAGGTCATTATGACAATGTACGGAGATTACCGCCTTATCAATATTCGGCACCCTGTTCATCAGATACCCGATCAGCTCACCAAATTCCCGGGGTATGATATAACCCACGGTATCAGGGATATTCACGGTTGTCGCCCCTGCCTTTATGACCTCTTCTGTAACCCTGCAGAGGAAATCCCAATCACTCCTTGTGGCATCCTCGGCAGAGAACTCCACATCATCCGTAAAACCCCTTGCCTTCTTCACTGCACCTACGGCTGCATTCAAAACCTCTTCCCTGCTCATGCGGAGTTTATACTTCAGGTGAATATCCGAGGTGGCGAGAAAGATATGGATCCTTCCGGATTCCGCAGGGTTTACCGCCTCTGCCGCCCGTTCGATATCTACATCCTTTGCCCTGGCAAGCCCTGCAACAGTGACTCCCTTTATCTCTTCAGCAATTCGCCTTACGGCCTCGAAATCACCTGGCGAGGCAACAGGAAAGCCCGCCTCTATTACATCAACGTTTAATCTTGCCAATTGACGGGCAACATGGAGCTTTTCCTCCACATTCATCGATGCCCCTGGTGATTGTTCACCGTCTCTGAGAGTTGTATCAAAAATCTTCATGTATCTCACAGTCATTATTTTCCTTTTAGTTTATGATGATAAGCAACAGGTGTCAGGTAGTGGCCCTTTTATCCGGATTTTTGACCCTTTTCCTCTTTCTGTATAACAGGTAAGCATTCTCTATTATACCCCAAAAGAGATAGACCATTGCAAAGGAAAAGAGGGCACCCGGGGGGTGGACAACAGTAGCAACGATAAGGAGCACAAATATGACAAGTACCCAGAAGGGTTTCCTCTTTTTAAAGTTTATTTCTTTTGCACCGTGAAACCTCATCGTACTGATCATCAGAATTGCAAGGACAACCGTGAGCAGGAGTATCAGTATGCTCTTCTCAGGTCTGTCTGTGGAAATACTTTCGTAAAAGATGACGAGTGTTGCGATTATGACTGCTGCAGCAGGAACGGGCATGCCTGTAAATGAGCGTTTTTCTGCTGAGCCCATCTGGATATTATAACGTGCAAGCCTCAACGCACCGCATGCAACAAAGAGAAAGGCTGCTGCTGCTCCGACACGGCCAAATGGGTTTAACGACCATGTATAGAGCAGAATGGCAGGGGCAACACCAAACGCAACAAGGTCACTCAGGGAATCAAGCTCCACCCCAAACCTGGTGGTACTGTTTGTGAGCCTTGCCACCCAGCCATCAAGACCGTCAAATACAGTGGCAATCAGTATTGCCCAGGCCGCCCTTACATAATCACCGTTAAGTGCAGAGAGCACTGCATAAAACCCAAAGAACATACCGCTCAGGGTAAGCCCGTTGGGGAGTAGGTAAACACCTTTTTTCATCTGAAAACATCCTTTCACTGGACGCAGAATGGCGCCCGATTGAATTTTATTTTTTTATTTCCTGGCCACTATTGTCTCACCAGCCCGGACTTTCTGGCCTGCCTTTACCTCTATCTGTACAGCTACCGGCAGATAGAGGTCCACTCTTGAGCTGAATTTAATCATACCGTATCGTTGTCCCCTTTTCAGGGGATCACCTGGGCTGACCCTGCAGACAGCCCGCCTGGCGATAAGGCCTGCGACCTGCCTGACCAGCACCCTGCCGTACTCTGTATTGAGAAGCATCGCTATGTTTTCATTACTGAGGGATGCCTCATCCGTATATGCCGCACTGAATCCCCCGGGGGTATGTTTTACCTTCTCAACCTTGCCATTGCAAGGTGCCCTGTTGACATGGACGTTAAAGGGAGACATAAATATGCTGACCTGTTTGACCTTATCCCGAATATACTCTTCCTCCGTTGTATCCTTTACAAGTATTACCTTACCGTCTGCAGGAGAGACAAATATATCTTTCTCCTCAGGAATTGTCCTTTCAGGGTCCCTGAAGAAGTAGAGCATGAACAGAAAGAGTATCAGTGGCAATACAGCTATCCAGGGCTGCCATATCAGGTAGGTGATCACTGTAAGAACAGCCGTGACAGCCACAAAGGGCCAGCCTTCAGGTGCTATTTTTAACATATATGGATTATATTACAGTAGGCGGGTTAAAAGCCATATGAAGGGTACCGGGATTAAGGATTCAGCAGGTTATGAAGAGAGCCTGTTTATGGCCCTGTAGCTGTTCCGGAGGTCATATGGAAAGAGTCAGGCTTGGCAAAACAGAGATTAAGGTTTCAAGACTCGGCATAGGAACAGGAACTGCACATCCGTATCGATGTAGTGCCGTGTCAACTCTCAAGTGTCATTCCGGCTTGTCCGGAATCAAAGTCTGACGGTCGATTGTTTTCGAATGGATAAAAACATAGCCCACAGTATCAGGTTATCAGATTGGCACAAAGGACTATTCAAAGTTTTCTGAAATTCGGTCATGCCATACGGGACTGCGCTAAACCTGAAAGTTAATGAATATCGGTCTTAAGCTCGTATTTTTCCCTCAAAGACTCCCCCAGCATATTAAAACAGAAGGCGGTTATTGATATAGCCAGTCCGGGATAGAGTACCATCCACGGTGCCGAAAGGATATACGCCCTGTTTGCACTGACCATGTATCCCCATGTGGGGGTTGGAGGCTGTGCACCAAGACCCAGAAAGCTCAGGGTTGCCTCGGTAAGGATATATCCGCCAAGCTTTATACCCATCAGCACCAGGGCCAGAGGTATGCAGAGGGGTGCAATGTGCAGCAGCAATATCCTTAAATCACTGCACCCGATCGCCCTTGCAGCATCAACAAAGGGCATATCCTTAATCGTCAACACATGCCCCCTTATCAACCTTGCAAAGGACGTCCAGCCGACTACCGACAAGGCTATCATTACCGTATAGATACCCGGAGGTAAAATTATGGAGATGGCTATGGCGAGCAGCAGAGAGGGGAAAGAGAGAAAAAAGTCAACTACAGTCATGATAATACTGTCAATGACGCCCCCATAATATCCTGACGTCAGGCCGAGAGTAAACCCGATCAGTGCGGATATGAATGCTGCAATCATGGCAACACCGATTGATATTTTTCCTCCGTAAACCACCCTTGCAAATATGTCCCTGCCTTCAGTATCCGTTCCAAAGGGATGATTAATGCCGGGTGGTATCTTTATTGAATCAAGATCAATCCTGTACGGGTCATTAATGGGCAGGAAGGGTGCAAGAAGTGAGACGATAAAAAAGCCGGCAACTATAACTATGGATAGCTTACCCCTTTTTGACATTAAGCCTTATCCTCGGGTCAAGGTATTGATAGATTACATCGGTAATCAGATTTACAATAACGAAAACCACAGTACCGACAATTATGCATCCCATTATCACCGGATAGTCCCTCTTTATTATCCCCTCCATTGTAAACCTGCCCAGGCCGTCCCAGCCGAATATGGTTTCCGTGACAACCGCACCGTTGAGGTAGCTGCCGAAATCAAGGCCGATGATGGTGACTATGGGGATAATGGCATTTCTCAGTA
>ENA-ORDP01000289-ORDP01000289.1-marine-sediment-metagenome-genome-assembly--contig:-NODE-289-length-34118-cov-9.596395_pt1 | contig 34118 bp, 26 predicted proteins | sample MGYA00248627_ERZ508539 | MGnify/ENA primary metagenome ERZ508539 (study PRJEB26208, sample SAMN05571518) | marine sediment metagenome | biome: deep sea; feature: Hydrothermal vent; material... | reverse complement strand
CAGAAAGTAAAGCCTGGATTATAAGATGAAATTAAATAATATTTTTAATCCGTTAACTAACGGATACCTTTTTAGAGTAGTCTCATTCATATAAATATTCTTCTTCTTCAGAATTATTCAATATTTTTCTTAATCAACTTTTGCCACCCTTTTTCCTATGAGCCTGAAAAGAGATCGGAGAACATTATTAAAAGGTAATTTGGTTACAAACAATAATTCCCGTATATTTGTACTTGTTAGGCAGTAATTTAAGAAATAAACTCGCTTTAAGCGTGTAAATGTAAAAGTAGAAGCAATTCAAAACTTTCCTGTAGATTTAAGTTTCCTGTCAAAAATATCAATCAATTAATTACAAAAGGAGCATCTGTTATGGCAGAGCGCAAACAAGGGTCTGTTAAATGGTTTAACAGCGAAAAAGGATTTGGTTTTATTCAACAAGCAAGCGGCAATGATTTATTTGTACATTTTAAATCAATTATTGGTGACGGCTACAAATCTTTAGAAGAAAATGATAAAGTTGAGTTTTCTATTACCGAGGGTGCAAAAGGACCTCAAGCGTCTGAAGTTAGACTAGTTAGATAAAAGCTATTTATTTTCGATATTCGATCCCGGCATTTGTCGGGATTTTTATTTTTAAAGAGATTCAAGATTAATCAGAACCAACCTATTCTGTTGCGATTTAAAGCAAGCAATCCTAAATATGAACTACCGGATTTTAATAGATAAAAATCCAAAATGGTAAAATTTAGAATTGATTAGATGTTGATGTGAATACATTAACTTATTAGAAAAATTTACAACAAGAAATTTTCAACTCATTATTTTTAACATCCGACTCATTAAAACAATGTAAAAAAAACAATTATTTAAGTGTAATAATAATGAAATCTTAATAACTTAGTTAAACGTTTAAACAGATTATTAATATTCTTTTTAAATTTTTTTTATAATTGTTACTAAAAAGAGCTAAAACAGACCTATTTAAATCTTTTCATCAAAATCCCTAAAAAAATACTTGACAAGGAAGGAACATTATATTATTTTCAGTTAAACGTTTAACTGAAATAATCTCCTACTATAAAATACATGTCACCTACAATAAAAGATGTGGCTAAAGCAGCCAATGTTTCAATAGCAACTGTATCCCTTGTGTTACATGATAATGAACGTATTTCTCCCGAAACTAAAAGAAGAGTCTTAAAGAGTATAAAGGAGTTAAATTATTATCCTTTTAGATCGGCACAGGGATTAGTATCACGTAAAACAGGAAACATTGGGTTTATTATAACTGAGGAACATTTTTTACGTACTGAACCTTTCTATACAAGAGTTTTTCTTGGAGCTGAATTTGAAGCCAGGGAAAACGATTACTATGTGTTGCTTGCAACAATAAAATCTTCATTCAAAAAAAGCGACCCACTTCCAAGATTTATATTAGAAAGAAACTTTGATGGAATTGTAATTACCGGTAAGGTACCTGAAGCTTTTATTAAATCACTTTTAAAATATAAAATGCCGATTGTTTTTATTGATTACGTCCCGCCATTTGGCGATTTCCCAAGTGTTCTAATAGACAACTTAAGAGGGGGAGTTTTAGCAACCGAACATCTCATTAATAATGGCTATAAAGATATTGCATTTATTGGAGGTGAAATTTCACACCCAAGTATAATGGAAAGATTACAGGGTTATAAACTTGCACTTGAAAGAGCCAATAATAATAGCAATGGACTAATCGTCACTAATGATGAGTATCTCACAAGACAAAACGGATATAAATTAGCAAAAGAATTATTTGATCGCAGAAAAGATATCACAGCTATTTTTGCAGCTAATAACCCTACTGCAATGGGTGTTATGAAATACTTAACAGATAATGGAAAAAAAATTCCGGATGATGTTTCTATAATGAGCTTTGATGATGTTGAAGCAGCAATGCTTATTAATCCTCCTTTAACGACTATAAGAGTTCCCAAAGTTGAAATGGGAATAGAAGCCGTTCAATTATTGATGAAAATTCAAAAATATAATGGTAAAAATAATATTGCAAAAAAAATAATAGTTCCGGTTGAATTGGTTATAAGAGAATCAATAAAAAACATCAACTAATTATGATAGTTTATCTACATACAGATGTTAGCGAATAACAATAATGAAAGTTTGTTTGACTTAACTGAATATAGATGTGGAAATAGAAGAAGCATGTTTTACTTATAAAAGGTAGAGAAAGTATTTACCGTACCAATTGAAGAAGATTTGTAGTCATTTATTGTTAAACTTAATTATTAATTTATCAAACAAATAGGAGGAAAAGATGAAAATTTTTTCTTTTCAAAAATCTTTTTGGGGACTGATACTAACTTTTCTGTTCTTTTTAATATCAGCTTTCAATATTAATGCTCAAGTTAGTACTGTTGGAGGATTTGAAGGAACTTTGCCAAGTTATTGGCATAAAGGTAATACCCCGAACGGTGCTACATTAACCTGGGCAACAGACCAGTTTCGTTCAATGGGTAAATCTTTGAAAATAACAAAGGGAGTAACGACAGCAGCAGCAGTCTGGGAGTCAAATAATATGGCTGACTTCTGGTCACCACAGCATCTGAAAGATGTGGATATTAAGGTAGGAGCTTGGGTAAGGACAGAAGGAGTCAATACAAATCCTGCTACAGAGGATGAGAAGTGGAAGATCAGTTACACATTCTATGATTCGGCAGGTGCAATGATAGGCACAACAATGATGGATATAGACCAGAGTACAGCAAGCAATGGCGCATTTTATGCAGACACAAACGCAGTGGGAGCTACAATACTCCCGAAAAATTCATGGAAAACGATAATCAAGTTCATAGGAGGAAAAAATGCAACGGGCACTGTTTGGGCAGATGACTTTATGTTGTTTGGTAGAGGTGCTTGGGCAGGACAGGATTGGAATGCGGCAGTAGGTGTACCTACCGGCTGGATATACTGGCTTCCGCCGAATGGAGGAAACGATGGAGAGATAAACAAAGGATTTGAAAACACAGTGGTAACAACCGAGGAAGCTCATTCCGGTTTGCATTCGCTGAAGTTTGATCTGCCTCTTAATAGAGCAACAGGCGATGCATTTGTAGGAACGAGGAGAATGTTGTTCCAAGGAAGCAGCAATCCGATAGCTGCAAACGAAAGTGCAATGCCTTTGCAAATGCCGTCGAATATAAATCCTGGAGATCATATAAGGATAAGCGTATGGTTAAAGGCAATGAACCTGGAGCCTGATTCTGCAGCGTTGTACCCGACCACCTATGCCGTAGGATTTACTTACGGATTCTGGAGTGGAGTAGGTAACAATGACGGATGGAATTCGGTAGGTAACCCAATAGATATGCAGTTTGTACTTCCTCCTGTAAAATCCTTCGATTGGACACAATACTATATAGATGTCAAGGTGCCCAATGATCCAACGGCGATTGCAATGTCTGTAAGATTGCACGCATACTCAAGGTTTACCGGAACTGTATACTGGGATGATCTGAAGATAGAGAAATCAGCAATTGTTACTGATGTGAATGATGCAACTATTCCTGCTAAATTCTCAGTTTATCAAAATTATCCTAATCCGTTTAATCCATCTACTACTATAAAATATGCTATTCCTCAGCAATCATTTGTAGTGATAAAGGTGTATGACATAGTCGGTAGAGAAGTTAAAACACTTGTAAATGCTGAACTGTCACCGGGTAATTATAGTGTACAATGGAATGGGAATAATAATTACGGTTCACAAGTAGCATCTGGAATATACTTCTATCGTGTTATTGCAGGAAACTTTATCCAGGTTAAAAAGATGATACTTTTGAAATAGTATTATATGACCATAGGAAGTTCTCCTTTCTTAATAATATTTTAAGAACTCCTATGGTCATTTGACCTAAACTTTAAATAGATAAATTTTGAAATGCCAGGATACTGCTTCGTATGAAAGTATCCTGGTTCTTTTTATCTTGAATCTCTTATATTAAACATTTATTAATAGAATATTAAAAAAAAATTGCTTTGATTAAAAAACATTTTATATTATATATAATATCAATTCAGATATTTCTCTTTCTTTTTAATGTTAATTCTTTTGCGGGTACTACAGGTAAAATTTCCGGTAAAGTGATAGATGCCAAAAGTGGCGAGCCTATAATTGGTGCTAATGTTCTCATCATGGGTACTACTTTAGGTGCAGCTGCAGATGTTGATGGAAATTTCTTCATTATAAACATTCCACCCGGAAAGTATAAAGTGAAAGTTTCAAGTATTGGTTACAATATTGTTTTAATTAAAAATGTAAAAGTATCCGTCGATCAAACCACAAAATTAAATTTTAAATTGCAAAGTGAAGCCATAAAAATTGGCAATGTAATTGTTGTCGCAAAGCGACCAATTATTCAGAAGGATTTAACTTCAACTCAATCTAATATTAGTGGTGAGGATATTGCGATGCTTCCCCTTGAGACTGTTCAATCTGTTGTTAATTTACAGGCTGGTGTTGTTAATGGTCATTTTAGAGGTGGACGAATAGGTGAAGTTCAATACCTGGTAGATGGAGTTTCAACCAATGATGCTTTTACCGGTTTACCGTCAATGGAAGCAGATGTAAATAGTATTCAAGAAGTTCAGGTTCTAACAGGTACATTTAATGCTGAGTACGGTGATGCTTTATCCGGTATTGTGAATCAGATAACTAAATTACCAGGGGATAAATATAGTTTTAATTTCTCAAGTTATTTAGGTGATTATGTATCATCTAGATCAAATTTATTTAAAAATATTAACAATGTTTCTCCAACCGGTGTTACCAATCTACAAGGAACATTTTCTGGACCTATACCTGGAACAGGCAATATAGTAAAATTTTTCTTGTCCGGTAGATATTTTCGTGATAAAGGATATATTTATGGTAAAAGAGTTTTTAATCCTTCTGATTCTTCTAATTTCTCAGACAATGATCCTGCGAAATGGTATATTGGAGCAACAGGTGACGGTGCTTATGTTCCTATGGCTTTTAATAACAAACTTTCGTTGCAAGCTAAGATTGCCATTAAAGTTGGTACAGGTAGGGGGATTGTACTGAATGGATTATATTCAAACAGAAAATATAGATCATATAATCATCTTTATCAGATTAACCCCGACGGTGATTACAAAAAATTTAACAACAGTTATTTAGTAAGTGCACAATATACACACGTATTTAGTAATTCTACTTTTGTAGATTTCTTGGCTTCTACATTCAGATCTGATTTTAGCCAGTATGTTTATAAGGATCCGTTAGATCCGAGATATGTTGATCCGAAAAGGAAAAGAGAAGTAAGTGGAAATGCATTTTTAACAGCCGGTACCCAAAATTGGCACTTCAATCATACTTCACAAACGTATACAGGTAAAATTGATTTAACTTCACAATTAAATCAGGTTCACGAAATCAAAACCGGCGTCGAATTTAAATACTACAATATTAATTATAAAGATTTTCAGGTAATGGTTAATGCGTCTACAGGATTTAAACCTAAATTACCTAAGCCCGGAGCATTTAACTTCAATGTTTATGATACTAATCCTTATCAAATTGCTGCTTACATTCAAGATAAAATTGAACTGGATTATTTAGTTGTAAATATTGGTGTAAGGTTTGATTATTTTCAACCTGATGGTAAGTATCTTCTAAATCCTAATAAAATAGCCGTTCTTGATAATCTGCTGCCTCCTTTCCCTGATTCATTAATGGGAACGGCAAGCGTTAAGTCTCAATTCAGTCCAAGGTTAGGAATATCTTATCCTATTTCAGATAAGAGTGCAATACATATTTCTTACGGTCATTTTTTCCAAATTCCTCCGTTTGAATCTCTATATCGAAATCCAAATTTCAGAATACCCTTAACAGGCAACTTTCCTGCAAACGTAGGAAAAATTATTGGTAACTCTAATTTGCAACCACAAAAGACCATTATGTATGAGATAGGATTGCAACAGCAATTAGCTGATGACTATGTTATAACAATAACAGCTTATTCAAAGGATATCCGGAACCTGCTTGGCACTCAGATACATATAAAAAATAATTTTAAAAAATTCAGTAAATTGATCAATATTGATTATGGCTCCGTAAAGGGATTTACACTTTCGTTTGAGAAACGATTTAGCAATGGATTTAGTACAACCGTGGATTATACTTTTCAAAAAGCACAAGGCAATGCTTCAAATCCTAATGATGCTTTTAATAAAGCACAAGCTACACCTCCCATCGAAGTAAACAAACAACTTGCACCTCTGGATTGGGATAGAACTCATACACTTAATTTTACTTTTACTGCAGGTGTTCCCGGAGATTATATAATTAGTTCCATAGGTAGATGGGGAACTGGATTGCCTTATACTCCAGCTCTTCAAGATCAAAGAACAGGTTTGCAAAATAGTGCTAATAGACCGTCGATTTTTAACTTAGATTTATTCATAACAAAAATCTTCAATTTATTTGATCAAAAGATATCGGTATTTTTAAAGATTTTTAATGTGTTTGATAACGCTAATGAGCTTCAGGTTTTTTCTGATACAGGAAGAGCAGGGACTACTTTAGAGCTTACACGTGCACAACAAAGACCCAGAGGAGTTAATACAATAAAACAATTTTTTACTAGACCGGATTTTTATTCTGCACCTCGGCAAATTGTAGCGGGTGTATCTGTTAAATTCTAAATTGTTTAATACCCGGAGGATTTAATTTGAAACTTAAATTATTAAATAGGTTGTTCGTTACCCAAGCTATTATAATTATATACTTTTTCCTTGTGCCGTCACAATTAATGGCACAAATACTTGTTGATAAAAACAAAGGTAACCATAACAATACCAAGACAGGTTTTATGGACGGAAATTTGGCTGCTACAGTTTATCATAACTTTGGTGAAGTGGCAGACTGGTTGAATGCACCACGAAGGAGCGGTGTTTGGCCTAAAGGTTCCGGGCATACTTATGTTGATGGTGTAGCTATAATTGTTCAGGCAGAAACTCAGGATCCAAACGGTAATGTTATTCATCCTCTTGAAACAAACTATTATGAGTTTACTCGTAACGATCCTGCAACCGGCGTAACTTATGGATGGTATGCATTGCCCGGTTATGATAATCCCTTTAATTCTAATCCGGCAAGAAGTGATGATCCTGATACCTGGCCGGTTACCTGGCCCGATAGATTATCCGATTGGGACGGACTCTGGAATGGATTTTTTGGTAAAGGGATTAAAAATGCCGACTTGGAAACTTTCTTTGTTTTTGATGATAATGAAGACAGGGAATATTTGCTGAACAATAACTTTCATCCTGATGATGATGACCCTGATCGCGGCGGACTTGGTATGCAGGTTAGAACCAGGGGATTTCAATGGTCTCAAGTACTTGCCGAGGATGTAATATTTTGGTTTTATGAAATTACGAATATGAGTACAACGGATTATCAAAAAACTCTATTCGCACAATACATTGATTGGGGTATTGGTGGTCATGATAATTCATCAAATAATGCCGGAGACTATAATGAATTATTAGATATTTCCTACGCCTGGTCAACTGTTCCGTTCGGCAGCCCTGGTCATTGGAGTCCCGTTGGGCTAGCGGCTTACGCATTCCTTGAAAGCCCCGGCATTGATGATGACAGAATTGATAATGACAGTGATGGATTAACCGACGAAAAGAGAACTAATGAAGCAAAGGTATTTATCTCCGATCCAAACCAGGACCCATTTTTACTTGACCCATTCCAGGATACTACTAAGTTTAAAAAGTTCTACGGTTATTCTTGGAGACCTCACTGGGATGCAGATGAAAATGCTAACTGGAAGAACTTTTTTGATGCTAATAAAAACGGTAAATGGGACAAGGGAGAACCTCTTAACAATGATGTGGGAACAGATGGAATTGGACCATTTGATGAAGGGTATACCGGTCCCGATGCTGATAGTACCGAAGGTGACGGAAGACCTGAACAAGGCGAACCTAACTTCGGAATATTAGATAAAGATGAGTCTGATCAATTAGGTTTAACGGGCTTCAAAATTTTTGCGACCCATACTTATGAATTACAGAACGATGAACAGAATTGGCAGGCTCTTTCCGGTTTACCTGCTCCCCATGGTCAACGTCTTATAGGCGTTAATCTTGCCAATTTTTTCTCAAGTTACCTGTTTCATATGTGGGGAAGAAATACTTATTCGGGTGTTATGGGGTCTCAACAGGAAACCGGTGAAACTCAAAGATTTTCGATGGCGCTAATATTTGGTATTGATCAGAGTGATGTTTTCCGGCGAAAGAAAACAGTTCAACAGATTTACAATGCAAATTACAGGTTTGCAAAACCGCCGGATAAACCAACTATAAAAGTTATACCGGGTGATCGTAGAGTAACTCTTTATTGGGATGATAGAGCCGAGTTTACGTTCGATGCATTTTTCCAAAAATATAACTTTGAAGGTTATAAGATTTACCGTTCGACAGAATTTGCATTTTTAGAAGATAAAATAATAACAGATGCCTTTGGAAAACCAACCTTCCGAAAGCCGATTGCACAGTTTGATTTAGTCGATGGAGTTAAAGGGCTATTCCCAATAAATGTAAATGGTGCAATGTATAATTTGGGAACGGACAGCGGACTAAAACATTCGTTTATTGATAGTACGGTTCAGAATGGACAAACTTATTATTATGCGGTTGTTGCATACGATCAAGGGCTTGTTACGCAAACAATTGAAGGAAAGACAGAGGGGATACCTCCTGCGGAAACTCCAAGCATAATAAAAAAAGATATCAACGGAAATATCAAGACGGATATTAATACTGCGGTTGTAACTCCAAGAGCACCGGCAGCCGGTTTTATCGCACCTGAGATAAAAAACTTTTTTGCTTCCGGTCCGGGAACCGGGAATGTATCCGTTACTGTTTTAGACCCGGATTCAATCAAAAATTTACATACTTACAGGTTAGAGTTTGAAGACTCAACAAAATATCATAACAATCCATTTCCGTATTATTCTCTGATAGACTACACTGAAGGCGATACACTGATTTATTTAAGACAAATCAAAAGTAATAACGAACAAACAAAGGTTATTGAAGGTTTGTCATTGGATATTTTAAGCCCCACCGATGTGATTATTGATAGGGATAAAACCGAATGGAAAAGTGGGAATAGTAATTACATTGTCCAGGTTGGATTCGACTCAAGATTTGCTCCGGCTTATAACGGAAAACGTATTGACTATCCGGCAGATTTTGAAGTACAATTTACCGAACCGGGGCAGGGAGATATTTCTTTTCCAGCGGGTAATTTTAGTGTACCAATTCAATCGAATATAATAGTAAAAAATACAACCGATGACATTGCCCATTCTCAATTTATATTTAGAGATGAAAACAATAACGAACTTTTTGATGATGGAGATGCGATTTTTATTGTGGTTGGAGACTCAGCAGGTAAACCGGCCGAAAAATGGTCTAATACCCGGATTAGCTGGTCTATGACCTTGGTAAAAGATACTACCTTAGCTGAGAAAGATCAATTACCTCCCCAGGCAGGAGATGTATATAAAATTGCTACTAAAAAACCTTTCAGGACAGGGGAATATTTTGAGTTTATTTCAAGTGGTGAGGGATTTAATAGGGTAAAAGCAAAATCGGATATGGACAAGATTGCCGTAGTACCAAATCCTTATGTGGGCGCGGCTTCCTGGGAACCATTATCAAACACTGTCGGAAGAGGTCAGCGTAGAATTTATTTCATTCATCTTCCAAACCAGGCTACAATAAGAATTTATACTATGAGCGGCAAGTTAGTTAAAACTTTAGAGCACAATAGTACAATTAGCGATGGGCAGGAACCATGGAACTTAGTGTCAAAAGATGGAATGGATATAGCTTACGGTATTTATATTTACCATGTTGAGGCACCCGGTATTGGAGAAAAAATAGGAAGATTTGCAATAATAAAATAGAGGTTTAATAGTAAGCTTTTGCTAAAGAGGTTAAAATTATGAATATCGTATTAAAGAGAATGTTCTTTGTCTTATTAATACCGTTTTATTTAATGGGACAAAATACTAACGTCTCAAAGGTAGCAACTACTTCCGCTGCATTTTTAGAAATCCCTGTTGGAGCTGCAGCTGTAGGCATGGGCGGGGCATTTGTTGGTGTAGCAAACGATGCTTCGGCGATATACTGGAATGTTGGCGGGATATCTAGAATAGGTAAATATGATCTTCATTTATCAAGCATGGCTTGGATTGGAAATACAAGATTTAATTTTGTCGGATTAGTACTTCCGATAGGTGAATCCGGAGCTTTAGGATTTAGTTTCTCCGGTCTTTCTATGGCTGATATGGCTGTTAGAACAGTTGAAAAGCCTGAAGGTACCGGCGAATTTTTTAGCGCAGGTGCTGTTTCATTTGGTATAAGCTATGCAAGAAATTTAACAGACAGGTTTTCATTAGGGCTTACTTTCAAATCTATTCAGGAAAATATTTGGCATATGACGGCACAAGGTTTTGCAGTAGATGCAGGAACATATTTTAAGACTGATCTTTTCGGAGGAATGGTTATCGGTGCTTCAATTTCAAATTTTGGTTCAGCTTTGAAACTTAAAGGACGTGATACCAGGTCATTCATTAGAATTGATCAAACTAAAAAAGGCTCCAATGATAGAATCCCTACAAACATAGAATTAGATTCTTGGGGTCTGCCGCTCACGTTTAGACTGGGCTTATCTACAGTCGCAATAAAAAATGATATTTATAAATTAAAAGTTAATATAGACGCAATTCATCCGAATAATGATTATGAGAGCATAAACATTGGAGGTGAATTATCATTCTTGGATATTTTCAGTTTAAGAGGAGGGTATAATGCTCTCTTTTTAAAGGACAGAGAAGGTGGGCTTTCGTTGGGAGTTGGTGTGAATTCAACCCTGCTTTTTAGCAACACTAAATTTCAGTTTGATTATGCATACCGTAATTTCGGAAGGCTCCGAAATGTACATATGTTCTCTTTGGAATTTAAGTTTTAGTTGCTTTTCAACTTTTCCTAAAGGCTGTTTATTTTAATTTCAATTTTTATAAAGAGAGTACCTTGTTTTCTTCTGTTATTAAAAGAAGGAACAGGGGAATTAATTCGAATGAAAATATTTCTTTGTTTTTAAATATTTTTATATAAAACCAATTTTTAAACTGATGCATCTTTTTATTATATGTATATGAAGAACATACTCATTTCTTTTTTGATGTCTGTGGTTCTCTTTAACGTGTCATACTCGATAGACAACGGCTTGGAATTACAAGGATCAAAAAGTTACCCGATCCCAAAGGAAGTGGTGGCTTCTGTAGGTCCTATAAATATTTCTGCTGAAGAATTTTATTACAGCTATCGGTACGGGCCTGCCTTTGCTAAAAGAGAAAGTAACTCTAAAAGTAAATATCTGAAGTATATGATTTATGAAAAACTTCTTGCTCTTGAAGGTTATAAAAAAAGAATTGATAAAAGAAAAGATATTGCTTCTATCATAAAAGAATTTGGAAATGATATTGCAACAGGGGAAATGTTTAAAGATGATGTTCTAAAAAAAGTTAAAATTTCTCAAGCTGAAATTGATACGTTAATAGTTCAAAAACAGTTACAACTAAATATTAAATGGTTGTATGCAAAAGACAAAAATAAATTAAATGTAATATTAAAGGATATGAAAGCAGGCATATCATTTGATTCATTATACTCCTTGCAATTTAAGGATTCCATTTATACAAACGATAGAAGTCTAAAGACAAACCGTTATCAATTGGGACTTAAAAATCCGGCATTTGCGAGCATCATAGATACACTGCATATAGGTTCCCCATCCAAGCCTATAAAAGAAACAGATGGTTGGTACATCATAAAATTAGATAATGTATTCAAAAATGTTTTTATGGATAAAACTGAATTTACAAAATTGAGATACGAATCCATCGAAGCACTAAAGAAAAAAAAGATGGATAAACTATCCGATAGATATGTAAATAAAATACTACTCCGGAATAAACCTGTTATCAAAAGAAATAGTTTTAACCTGTTAAGATCGTACATCGCAATGAAATCTTTACCGAAGAAAAAATATGATGACTGGCGGCTTTCGGACAAACTTAAAGCAGCTCTTAATTCATTAAAGGTAACGAAAAAAAATATCAGTAAAACAGTTTTAGTTACATTAAGGGGTGGCTCAGTAGATTTAGGAAAATTCTTGGATTGGTTTTGGAATAGAAGCCAATACATAAAATTAGATGACTCTAACTTACGCTCATTTTCAGTTACATTAGAAAATTTAATTTGGAGAATGGTAAGGGATAAACTTCTATCCGAACGGGCTTATGCAAGGAAGTATAATAGGACCAAGGAATATATAAAGCAGGTAAAATGGTGGAAGGATAAAATAGTTTATAGTGCTGAAAGAAATGCAATTGAAAAATCGGTTTTGTTACAGGACAAAGAAGTTACAATAAATAAAAAAGATACTGCAAAAATTAAATTAAACCGCGAAAAACAAAATATAAAAATTACACGGATGTTTTTTCTTAAGCTCAACAAACTTAAAAGTAAATATCGTGTAAAAATAAACAAAGATGTTTTAGAAAAAATTCACGTTTCGGATGAACAAGATCCAAAAGCAATAGAATTTTATATTGTAAAAAAAGACGGTTTAATTCCTAGGCCTGCTTATCCCTCAATTGATCCTTGGTGGGCAAATTGGGAATGAATTTAATTGATAATAAATTTTTCTTGCCTAAAAAATTGTTGAATAACCGCATAACATATTTTATCGTTCTTCTATTGATATTGTTCAATTTTACTTCTTGTAAAAAAAAGACAGGTGTCGACAACCGTCTTGTTTATTGGTCTTCGAATAACATTTATGAGATAGAATTTGCAAAATATGTTGTCGGTGAGTGGAATAAAAATCATCCCGATCTACCACCCATAAAATACCAACCTGTGCCTGAAGGAGAATCAAGCGAAGAAATAATATTGGCAGCAGTTGTTGGGAAAACCACCCCTGATATTTATTCTAATATATGGCAGGGAGATGTTGAAGCTTATGCACAGGCAGGGGTACTGATTCCCCTGGATACACTAAAAGGTTTTAATGATTTTATTTATCAAAGATCCGATAGTAGTGTAGTGGATGAAGTCCGATCTTCAGATGGGCATATATATCAAGTACCCTGGAAGATAAATCCGGTGATGATGATGTACAACAAAAAAATAATTTCAAATTTGGGATTAAAGGATGCCCCACGTACTTATGACGAATATTTTAAATCAGCAAAACTATTTCAAAGAGATGCTAACGGAGACGGATATGTTGACCGGTGGATTGGGTTCTCCGCAATAAAAACTTCTTGGTGGCAAAGATTTTTTGATTTTTATCCGCTCTATCTTGCAGCTTCAAACGGAGCGCCATTAATTAAAAACAATAAAGTAGTATTTAACAATAAATATGCAATCGGAGTTTTTACATTTTTGAGGGAACTGTATGCTAAAAATTATTTCCCCAAAGAACGCTTATCTAACCGGCAGGATGTGTTTTTGTCAAGTGTTATTGCTACACGATTTACGGGACCCTGGGAAATTGAACACGCCAATAAATTTAAACCCAAAGGTTTTAAATTTAGTTTTTCAAGCATGCCCGTTCCTGACGGTCATAAAGGTCCGGTCTATACTTATGGCGATCCGAAGAACATTGTGATATTTAATACTAGTAAAAATCCGCAGTTAGCGTGGGATTTTATAAAATTTTTTGTTAGCAAGAAAAATGATTTTAAATTCCTTAAGCTTACAAGCCAGTTGCCGCGAAGGAAGAACATTGAAAGGGACAGCTTATTTATAGATTATTTTAATAAGCATCCGAAAATGAAAATTTTTGCGAAGCAGTCTAAGTATATAAGGGGCACCGATGTTTCACCGGTTCTAAAAGAAGTATTCGATATGATTTCACAAGAGTATGAAGCTAGTGTTATTTACGGCACAAAAACTCCGGAGCAGGCTATAAATGATGCTGCTAAGTCCGTAAGCTTATTATTGTATAATCAGGGTAAATAGGTTATGACGAGAAAAAAGATGATCCCATATTTAATAATATCACCGTATATTATTTTCTTTCTCATATTCATCGCTTTCCCTGTGTTGTTTTCAATTTTTCTTACTTTCAACAAATGGAACATAATTTCTCCGATGCAATTCTCCGGGTTTAAAAACTATATTAGATTATTTCAAGATGCGCTTTTCTTCAAATCAATTTATAACACATTCATTTTTCTTGCAATTAACATTCCGTTGCAAATAGTTATTGCTCTTTTCCTTGCAGAAATATTAAATCAGAAAATTAAGTTCCGGGGTTTTTTCAGAGCAGCATTCTTTTTGCCGGTAGTAGTTTCCGGTGTAGTAGTAACAATATTATGGCAGCAGCTTTATGGCTTTGATACAGGTTTGCTGAACAGAATTTTAGTATCATTAGGATTTGGAAGAATCGGTTGGCTAATTGATCCGAAATTAGCAATGCCTTCCATAGCAATAATGGCGACCTGGAAAAATGTAGGTTTATATATTGTCTTGTTCCTTGTGGGTTTTCAAACCGTGCCAAAACAATATTACGAAGCTGCAGATTTGGAAGGGGCAAGTCACTGGCAAAAGTTTTTTAAAATTACCATGCCAATGATAAACCCAACAATTTTCTTAGTTGTAATATTATCTACTGTTGGTGGTTTTTCATTATTTATTGAACCATACATATTAACAGGCGGCGGTCCTTTGAACAGCACACTTTCGGCAGTCTTATATATTTATAAAGAAGGATTCTTCTATTATCACATGGGTTATGCCTCAACATTAGGATTATTCTTTGCACTTATAATTGTTAGTGTAGTTGTTATTCAAAAGAAATTTATTGAAAAAGAAGTTTGAGCAATATGAAGAAAACAATTATTTATACCATTTTAATTTTCGGTGCTATAATGTTTCTGTATCCATTTTTATTAATGATTACCGCATCTATTGCCCCGGAAAATGAAATTAGTAAACTAACATTGCTGCCTTCATCAATATCGCTGAATAGCTACAAACAGGTGTTCAGCAAAGTACCTATGGGAAGGGCGTTCATTAACAGTCTTATAGTTTCTTCGACAATAACTTTAGGAGTCTTGGTATTCGGCTCTATGGTTGGTTATGCTTTATCCAGGTTAGAATTCAAAGGCAGAAATCTTGTGTTCTACATTATAATATTTACAATGACTTTGCCTTTTCAGATTACCTTAATTCCGCAATATATAATTATGGTAAAACTTGGTTGGGTCGATACATATTTAGCACTGATTGTTCCGTATTTGATGAACGCACTTGGTATAATAATGTTCCGGCAATATTTTAAAGCCATTCCGCAAGACCTGATTGATGCAGCAAGGATTGACGGCTGCGGTGAGCTAAGAATTATCTTCCGGATTCTTTGGCCTAATGCTCTGCCTGCCCTTGTAACTGTAGGGATAATTACGTTTATGGGTTCCTGGAACGAAGTCCTTTGGCCCTTAATTGTTATTAGGGATCAAAACTTAATGACGATGCCGCAAATGGTAACTTTGTTCGTTTTAGGCGGCAGATCCGAAGGGCAATTGGGGTTAAAACTTGCTTCTGCGGTTTCTTTAGCTTTACCGATTGCAATAGCGTATATGTTTTTCCAAAAATATTTTATTCAAAGTATTGCTTCTACTGGAATAAAAGGTTGATAATTTTTTAAAAAGAAATGAAATGAAAGAAATAAAAAAGTGTAATAAAAATCCTATCATTACTAAAAGTGATGTACCGTTTATAGTTAACAGTATTTTTAATCCGGGTGCCGTTAAATTTAATGATAGATACCTGCTTGTTTGCAGGGTTGAAATGCCGGATGGAAGATCGAGTTTTGTTACAGCTGAGAGTGATAACGGCTATGATTTTAAAGTTGCAGACAAGCTTTGCTTAACACCTGAAGATCATAAAGAATGTTATGAATATGTTGAATGGGGAATTGAAGACCCTCGCATAACTCCTGTTGACGACACATTTTATTTGACATATACCGGTTACTCGAAATATGAACCGTTGGTAATATTGGCAGAGACAAAGGACTTTGAAAAGTTTAAAATACATGGAATAATTAGTGAACCGTCAAATAAGGATTGTGCTGTTTTCCCCGAACAGATAAATGGATATTACTGGAAAGTTGACAGACCAACTGCCGGTAACCGGAACGATATTTGGCTAAGTAAAAGTCCCGATATGATTCATTGGGGTGAATATAAATGTATAATGGAACCAAGTAAAGGTACCTGGGAAACTCAAAAAATAGGGAACTCAAGTCCACCGATAAAAACAAAAGACGGCTGGTTAATGTTATATCATGGTGTGCGGGGGTTTGGCAGCTCGATAATTTATAAGATCGGTGTTGTGCTTTTGGATTTAAACAAACCGTGGATCATTAAAGGAAGAACGAAAGTTCCGATAATTTTTCCGGAATATGATTACGAAAGAATTGGTGATGTTGGGAATGTTACATTTTCAAATGGATGGATAGCCGAACAGGATGGTGAGGTTAAAATTTACTATTCCGGTGCGGACAGTAATATATGTGTAGCTACTACCAACATTAATTATCTATTATCAATGTGCAAATAGGAAAAACTGCTTTAATGAAAAAACCGTTATTACTATTCTTTTTCTCTCTATCATTAATTTTTAATGTTAATTATAAATTACACTCACAAGTAAAAAGTAATACCGGCTCAATAATAAACTCAGCGCATCTTGATTCACTATATGAAGAAATAAATGTTGATAACAAAACAATCAGTCAGATTCCGTCGCCGAGACGAGTCGGAATAATTCATATTTATAGTGAATACCCTGATTATAAATGGGTTGGTGATTCCGATGAAGGTATTGCCGCTGTTGATGATGCTGCACGTGCAGCAGTATTTTACTTAAAGTATTATAAAATGTACGGCAGTCGGGAAAGCTTAATCAAAGCAAAAAAACTGCTTGAATTTATACTTTATATGCAGTCGAAAAACGGTTTCTTTTACAATTTTATATTTGATGATTACTCTATAAATAGAGTTCACAAGAATAGTATAAACGAACCTAATTGGTGGAGTTGGAGGGCTATGTGGGCACTTTCAGAGGGATACAAATATTTTGTAAATATTGATAAAGGATTCTCTGAGGATATTTATAATAGTCTTGAGAAAGTAATTAAGGAATTAAAAAAGTTAATTAATGTAGAAAGAGAAACTAAAACTATAAATGGTAAAAAAGTAATTACCTGGCTGCCCCAAAAATATGCGAGCGATCAAGCTTCAATAATAATTTTAGCTCTTTTAAATTATTATAATTTTAGTAAGGACGGAACCATACTGGAGTATATTAATTACTTGAGTAATGGGATACTAACTTCTCAGAAAGGTGATTCAACAAGTTTCCCTTACTACGCAATTATGAGTTGGAAAAATTTATGGCATGGTTATGGAAATTTACAATCCTACTCTTTGCTTAAAGCATCATCTGTTTTAGAAAGAAAAGACTTGTTACAAGCAGCCGTTTCAGAAATCAAATACTTTTATAAATATCTAATGAATCAAAATTACTTGAGTAGTTTTAGCATTAAGAAAAAGAACGGTAAATTTATTCAAACAGATACAAAGAAGTTTTCACAAATTGCTTATGACATAAGAGTTATGGTTTATGCGTCCATAGAGGCATATAATATTACCAAAGATTCGGCGTATGCAATTAAAGCCGGAAAAATAGCAAGCTGGTTTTTTGGAAATAATATAGCAAAAGCACAAATGTATTTTCCTTTGTCGGGAATTTGTTATGACGGAATTAATTCACAAAATATAATCAATAAAAATTCAGGTGCTGAATCTACTATAGAAGCATTACTTGCATTATTGGCAATTGAACAAAATCAAATCGCAGTCAACACACTTAATAGGGTTGTAGTACGAAAAGGAAATAAATTTTAATTATGAAGAAGAAATATGATTTATCCGAAAACTGGACTTTCAAAATTGATGATAACATTGGAGGTTATAATGAATTTAAAGAATGGATGAAATGTGAAGTCCCCGGAACTGTCCATACCGACTTACTAAATTTAGGATTAATTGAAGATCCGTTTTTTGAAGACAACGAACTTGAATTAGGATGGATAAGTGAATGCGATTGGATTTACAAAACATCATTTGATTTACCTGATGAATTTGAAAAAGATTCCCCGGTTTTAATAGTCTTTGAAGGGTTGGATACTATCGCGGAAGCATTTCTGAACGGAGAGTCGATATACAAATTTGATAATATGTTCAGGAGTTATAAAATAGATATCACCTCAAAGTTAGTAGAAAAAAATAATAAACTTGAAATTAAATTCATTTCACCAATCAAGTATGCTAAGTCATTAGAAGACAAACATGGTAAGCTGTATGTTGAGTTAAACACTGAGAGAGCTTACATTCGGAAAGCTCAGTATTCTTTTGGCTGGGATTGGGGTCCATCTTTTCCCACAATGGGAGTTTACAAACCAATATACCTGTTACAAAAAGATAGTGTGTCAATTAAAAATCTGAAGTTCAATACTCTTTCAATTTCAGGAAGTAAAGCAATGGTTGAAGTGGGTGTAGAAGTAGAGGGCGCTGTAAATCCTGATTGTATTTTAGAAATCAGTCTTTCACTTAAGGGACAACTGATTAAAGAAAAAACGGTTAAAGATGTTTATAACAAAAACATAATAAAGATGGAAATAGATAAGCCCGCTCTATGGTGGCCCTGCTGTCAGGGTGATCAACCACTTTATAGCTTATCAACAGTATTGAAAAACAAAAATGAGAAGATAATTGATTTAGAAAAAAGGAAAGTTGGTATTAGAACAATCGAAGTGATTCTTGAGGAAAATGGAGAAAACACTTTTAAGTTTTTTATCAATAAGAAAAAGATATTTATAAAAGGAGTCAACTGGATTCCCACAGATTCATTTCTTCCAAGAGCATCTGAGGAAAAATATAGGAAGCTTTTCTTTTTAGCAAAAAAAGCAAACTGTAATATGATAAGAATATGGGGCGGTGGAGTTTATGAACAAGACATTTTGTATAAACTTTGCGATGAACTTGGTTTAATGGTTTGGCAGGATTTTATGTTTGCCTGCGGGGCTTATCCCGAATATGATGAGTTTATAGAAAATATAAAAATTGAGGTTAAACAGAATGTAGAAAGGTTACAACATCATCCCTCACTTGCTTTGTGGTGTGGAAACAATGAATGTGAGTGGTTGTGGTATCAGAAAAAAGATAAGGATATTTCAAAGCTACCCGGTTACCAAATTTACCACAATCTTATACCCGGCTTACTAAAAGAAGTTGATCCGATGCGACCATACTGGCCCTCTTCACCATCAGGAAACGATGAAGACCCGAACGATCAAAACAGCGGTAATACACACCAGTGGAATATATGGAGTAACTGGGTTGATTACACCGAAGTAATAAAAGATAACAGTTTATTTGTATCGGAATTTGGATTTCAAGCTCCGGCGAATAAGAAAACCTGGACGGCAGCATTGTCTGAAAAAAATATGCAATGCGATAATCCAATGTTTGTATTTCATAATAAGCAGGTTGAAGGACAGAAAAGAATATTCCAATTTTTATCAGATCATTTACCGGTAACTTGCGAATGGGATGATTTCATTTATCTATCCCAGCTTAACCAAGGATTAGCTCTAAAGAATTGCATTGAGCATTGGAGGTCTAATTCACCTGTTACAAAAGGGGCTATAATCTGGCAGCTAAATGATTGTTGGCCCGCGGTAAGCTGGTCTATTATCGATTCTGATTTAATTCCCAAGCTATCATATTTCTTCGTTAGAAATGTTTTTGCTCCCAAGATAATTACAATTGAAAAAGAAGATTCATACCTTAAACTAAAATTAAATAATCATAATTGGGATGAAGTATTTACGGGTTGTTTGAAAATCCATTTAATTGAACAGCAATCTTGTAAAATAATTAATGACTATACTAAAGAAATTCACATCAATGATTGTGTTAATAACACTATCCAAAAAATACCGGTTGAGGAATTGGTTAAAAACGGAAAGTATATATTGGTAGCATCCGTATATAGTAAAGATGATAAATTGGTATGCAGAAATTTCTTTATAGAGCAAAGATGGAAGGATGTGAAACTACCTAAACCGAAAATAGACATTGAAATTAAAAGCGGAGCTGAAGCCGGTTACATTTGTCTAAAATCTGATTTGCCCGCCTTCTTTGTTGATTTATATCATCCTGAAATAAGTTTTTTAGATCGAGGTTTCATTCTTCTGCCAGGTGAAGAGAAAAGAATAATGCTTAAAAACAAACGGCATGTTCCTGTTGAAGTAGATGATATAGAATTATTTGTACTTAACAATTATTTGGATAACTAAATTAATATGTTGGTTAAAAGAACAGATGTTTTGATAGAGCCAAATCCGAACAGGGTTTTGTTAATGCCTTTTGATCTGAAATATGAACAACGAATTAGCAGAACAACAAATCAAGTATTCTATCTTTATGATGAACAACGGATTAGTAGAATAACAAATTATGTGTTCAATCTTTATAATCAAGAAGTGAACGAGGAAGTTGAAAAAATTTATAGCGAATTTAATGATAGGCATCGAAATTTTATAGAGGAATGTTTAATCCGTTGTGAAGAAATAATAAGGTTAATTGGTTTTAAGAAAAACTTAAGCGAAAATCATAAAATACTGGTAGGGTCTTATTTCCTTAAAGAATTTTCTGTAGAATCTGCCGCCTTGTTTAATCCCTCAATTGTTTTACACCCCGATCAATCCAAATTAAAAAATGGAGAATGCAGATTCATTCTTAGCTTACGGGCTACCGGTGAAGGGCACATATCTTCAATTGTTTTTCGGTCAGGCATTCTTGATTCTAATAGCAACATGGTTTTTGAAAAACCAAGCAAATACATAACCGCACCCTCTAAGGTGGCGATAAACAAAATGAACTATGAACTGAATTATGATCCGAGTATAGATATAAGTGAACGTATAATATTTCCTTTAACCCCTGATGAATCGAACGGAATTGAGGATGCCAGATTTGTAAAGTTTAGTGGTTCCGGTAATGATACTTACTTTGCAACTTATTCAGCATACGATGGAAAAAATATTGTATCCAAATTACTTCAAACAAATGAATTCACTCAATTTCAAATTAAAACTTTAAATGGTTCGGAATCAAAAAATAAAGGTATGGCACTATTCCCTAGAAAAATAAATGGAAGATACGCTATGCTTTCCAGGCAGGACGGGGAAAGTAACTTTATTATGTATTCCGATGATCTTTATAATTGGAACTCGAAAGAAATACTAACAATACCTGAACATTCCTGGGAATTGGTACAGATGGGTAATTGTGGAGCGCCAATTGAAACCGATGAAGGATGGTTGGTATTAACACACGGTGTTGGTCCGCTTAGGAAATATTCCATCAACGCCATTTTATTAGACCTGAATGCTCCGACAAAAATAATCGGAAGACTGAAGCAGCCGATTTTAGAGGCTAATGAAAACGAACGTGAGGGTTATGTACCGAATGTTGTTTATAGTTGCGGTGGGATTATACATAATGACCAATTAGTATTGCCGTATGCAGTTTCAGATTATTTAACAAGTTTTGCGTTTGTTGATCTAAAGGAATTGCTTCAAAAATTAATTAAATCAAAGTGATTAAAAAACTGAGTATTGCAGGCAATAATTATTATTCATAAAATATAAAAAAGAATGAGACGTGTATTTATTTCAAAATATTTTTATGTAATTGTTATTGGAATATTACTCCCGTTAAATGAAGTTTTATCGCAACAAATTAGCATTAGTAGAATTGAACAAATGCCCAACAGCCCATCGTCGTTTGAAATTCCGGACTGGAAAAATGTTGCAATTGAATATGATTCATTAGTGTATAATCTTAATGCAGCCGGTGAATATCTCCCATTGATTTTTATAATTACAAACACAATTAATTACCCTGCACAAAATAGCTTTGGGTTACACTCTTATGTCGGTACAAATTATCCTAATCTTGGCGAAGCAATAAACGTTATTCCTTCTATTATTGGTGCTTCATTGAGTGGTATAGATAAAAGTAATCAGAATGGTTACAATTGGGTATTAATGAGTGAGGAATATTTTAATAAAAGAAAGGGAGAAGAAGTCTATTTAAATACACCTAATTCAAGCAGCGGAAATGACTGGTGGTATGACACAATGCCGAATGTTTTTTTCTATCAATTATATAGTTTATATCCAAGTACAGGAGATTTTAATTATCAATTTACATCCGTTGCAAATAGATGGTTGAAGGCTTTAACAGTAATGGGTGGTAGTGCAACTCCCTGGGATAGACCTTCAATGAATTATAGAGCATGGTTCTTATCTGAAATGAAAGGCAATAATAGCGGTGTGCCTGAACCCGAAGCTGCCGGGGCTATAGCGTGGATACTTTATAATGCGTATTCACAAACTTCTGATCAGAAATATAGAATTGGGGCAGAGTGGGCAATGGAGTACCTCAATTCGTTAAATTCCAATCCGTCTTATGAATTGCAATTGCCTTATGGAGCATACATAGCAGCACGAATGAATGCCGAGTTAAATACTAATTATGATATAGAGAAGATTGTAAACTGGAGTTTTGATGTTGGTCCGTTAAGAAGTTGGGGTTTAATACTTGGTAAATGGGGTAACTATGAGGTTAACGGATTGATTGGCGAAGTGAACGGCAACAATGATTATGCTTTTGCAATGAATACCATTGAGCAGGTTGGTGCCCTGGTTCCGCTGGTAAGATATGATGATCGCTTTGCAAGGGCAATTGGTAAATGGGTTTTAAATACTGTTAATTCAGTAAAATATTTCTATCCCAAATATCTCCCCGATTCTTATCAGGATAATAAAGCTTGGTCTAATGCGCACGATCCTGAATCAATCATTTCTTATGAGGCTTTACGGCAGAGAAAATACGGACTTAGTCCGTACGGAACAGGAGATGCGGTAGACGGCGGATGGGCAAATACTAATCTCGCACTTTATGGAGCTTCTCATATAGGAATACTCGGAGGAATTGTAGATACTACAAATATAAAAAAAATTCTAAAATTAGACCTGCTTAAAACCGACTACTTTCATAGTAATGCTTATCAATCATATTTATATTATAATCCTTATGAAGTGTCAAAATCTATTAATTTTGTTCTTCCTTCAGGAAGTTATGATCTATATGATGCAGTATCAAACACCTTTATTCAGAAAGGAAAATCCGGGTCGACACAATTTGATATTGGAAAAGATTCAGCATTATTGCTTGTTTTAGTTCCTTCAGGAAAGGCAGTAACTTATGATCTAAATAGAACGATAGTTGATAATGTTGTGATAGATTATAATTCCGGTAGGATAATAGCAAACTATCCCCCGCGAATAAAAGCATTGGTTGCAAGTGATGATAGTATATTGGTTAATTCCCAAGTTAATATTTACTCTACAGCCGAAGATAGAGAAGGTGGAAACCTAATTTATTCTTGGAGAATTAATGGTCAATTATTAGCAAATGATAGTTCGGCTATACAATGGACTGCCCCTAATATTCAAGGTTTATATTCTATAGAAAACACTGTTACAGACAATACGGGCAGCAGTGATACATCAAGTATTGTTATTAACGTGTTGGAAAGAATTAATCATCCCCCAATTATAGAAAGCATTATTGCTTCACCAAGGAAATTGGATTTAAACGGTGAAACTACAATCATAATTTCAGTATCTGATTTAGATGGTGATTCTTTGAATTATACATGGTCAGCCGGATATGGATCAATAACCGGCAGCGGAAAAGAAATTCTATGGACTGCTCCAAACAACGAGGGAAATTATTATATACTATGTGAGGTGGATGATCAAAACGGTGGAATAATAAAAGACAGTATCTCTGTTGAAGTTAGAGACTTTTCAAAACATGTCGTCGGAAATTTAATCGCTTACTATCCCTTTAACGGAAATGCAAATGATGAAACCGGTAATAACAACAATGGTACTGTGTATGGCGCCCGGTTAACTTCAGATAGATTTGGAAATATTAATAGTGCATATAGTTTTAACGGTGTTAATGATTATATACTTGTTGGTAATAATGATATGTTAAATTTTACCGAAGCAATATCCCTTAATTTTTGGATGAAAGTCGGACAGTTTTATCAAAGGGAAGCTTATCCGATTTCTCATGGCAATTGGGAAAAAAGATGGAAAGTATCAATAACCCAAAATAGACTGCGCTGGACAATTAATACGTCAACTGGAATTTATGACCTGGATTCGGAATCTCTTTTGAAAAAGGATTCATTATATAATATTACTCTAACTTATTCCGGCTCTGATGTAGAAATATATTTAAATGGAAAACTCGATGCATTTGGCACTTGGAATGGTTTGATTAATAAGACTCAATTAGGATTAACGATTGGACAAGCGTTACCAAATAACAGTAGTTATAATTTTAATGGTATTCTTGATGATATTAGAATTTTTAATTATGCACTCAGTTTATCAGAAGTTAAAGGACTTTTTTCCAATGTAACAGACGTAAAAGAGGATAAAAATTATATTCCAACAAAGTCAAAACTTTTACAAAACTATCCGAATCCATTTAATGGTAGTACGCAAATAGAATATTCCCTTAACCGGGCATCAATTGTAGAAATAAAAGTATATGATATTTTAGGTAGGTATGTTACAACTTTAGTAAATGAAAAAAAAGGGGCTGGAGTTTATAGAGTTAAATGGAACGCCGAAGATGAATATAAAAGAGTTCAGGCAAGTGGTATCTATTTTGTGCAAATGAAAACTGATAATTTTATAGATACAAAGAAAGTTGTCTTTTTAAAATAATATTAAATGACAATTGGAAGTATTAATTTGTTAATAAATACTAAACTAAAAATGGATTACATATTTTTTTATAAATAGGAATTTTTATGGCTGAAGTAGTATTGAAAGATGTTTCAAAAGTTTACGAAGGTAAAAACATTGCCGTAAAAAATGTAAACTTAACCGTTAAGGATAAGGAGTTTTTAGTTCTTGTAGGTCCTTCCGGGTGTGGGAAAACGACAACGTTAAGGATGGTTGCAGGATTGGAGGAAATATCATCGGGTGAAATATATGTTGACGGGAAGTTAATTAATGAGCTTTCACCCAAGAGCAGGGATATTGCGATGGTCTTTCAAAATTACGCTTTATATCCGCATATGACTGTATATGATAATATGGCGTTCGGGTTAAAGTTACGGAAATATTCAAAAGAAGAAATTAATAAAAGAGTTACAAATGCAGCAAAGATACTTGACCTTGAATCGTGTCTCAAACGAAAACCAAAAGCGTTATCCGGGGGACAAAGACAGAGAGTTGCAGTCGGGAGAGCAATTGTCAGGCATCCAAAAGTATTTTTGTTTGATGAGCCGCTTAGTAACTTAGATGCAAAATTAAGAGTTCAGATGAGAACAGAGCTTTCCAAATTACATAATCGTTTAGAAGCTACAATATTATATGTTACACACGATCAGACAGAAGCTATGACGATGGGGGATAGAATTGTGGTTATGAAAGACGGAAGTGTTAACCAGATAGACACTCCTCTGAATATTTATAATTTTCCTGTAAACTTATTTGTAGCCGGATTTATTGGTAGTCCTCCTATGAATTTTATTAATGGAAAAATAATTGAAACAGAAAATCTTAAATTTGTTAATGATGATAAATCATTTAGTGTTGATTTAGATTCAAATAGATATACCGGAATAAAAAACCATATTGGTAAACCCGTTGTCCTTGGAATCCGTCCGGAAAATATTTACAACAACCCCGATGATAACCTCATCCTTAAAAAACATCGTATAAAACTGGAAGTTGCTGAACCGATGGGAAATGAGACTATACTTTATTTTAGGTTCGGTAATTCTCAATTTATTGCCAGAGTGCACGCTATTGAGAAACCTCGACCGGGTGAAGAAGTTGATATTTATTTTAATTTGAATAAACTTCACTTTTTTTCTTTGGACGATGGAAAAGCCATCAGATAAATGTTTTTTTTTATTGGATGATTTAAGTGTATTCACTCTGTCCAATCAAAATAAATACTTTAGTTGGTTTGCACAATTTATTATTTACCCTGCTGTATTTTTACTTAACTATATTTTTGTAGCAAAAGTTAATCTTGATATAAGTGATTGACCGGTATTTATAACACAAATTATTCATAAATATCTTTTAAGTGGGAAAGGAATAGAGTTAAATTTAATTATTGGAATAGTCTTAATGATAACTACCATTTTTACATTTAACAAAAGGAGATCTTTTATTTAAGGTAAATAAAAAATTTTATTACTATTTTAACCTTGAAGTTAGGGGCTTCTATGCTGCAATAACATTAGAGAAAGAATTACTATAATAAAATCAAAAGCGAAATAGATTAAGGCTCATTAAATGAAAAAAATATTATTACTCGTTTTAATATTATCAACATCTATAATAAGCCAGACTACAGATACAACTTACATCAACGGCGACAGTTTAAAAACAAAAGATGTTTCCATCAATAATGCCTGGGATTTTCACAACGGCGATGATAGTACTTGGGCGCTACCGACATTTAACTCTATTGGCTGGGACACGGTGGATTCCCGTTTGAATCTTGACTCAATTAAGGCTGACTATTGGAAGGGAATAGGATGGTTTAGAAAAACAATTGTTATTGATTCTTCATTAAGATATCAAACAATCGGATTGGTACTTAATCATTATGGCGCCTCTGAAATTTTTTTGAATGGCAAATTAGTAAACAAATTCGGTGTGGTTTCAAAAACATTTGAAAAAGAAAAAATTTATCGTACCGACAAACCTGTTATGCTTAGATTGGATTCGTCATTCGCGTATCTTCTATCAATTAGATATTCAAATCATTTACCTAAAATTCATTCTTATTTATATCCCCGGGTATCAAAAAGAATCGGGTTTGCAGCTACATTACAAAATTGGGATAAAGGACTAGACGATTATACAAATAGTCTTTCAATTGGTATTTCTTTTGTTGCCGGGATAGTAGGAATTTTTATTACTCTTTCTGTTATCTATCTATTGTTGTTTTTATTTTACTCCACGCAGAAAGAATATTTGTACTATACTTTTTTTACATTTTCAATGGGGGTTGTTTTTCTTTTTGGGCTTCTGAATAATATTATACATTCGGATTTAAACTTTTATTTTGCTAAGATTTTTATTTTACCTTTTTTCCTTATTTCAATATTCATTAGCATTTTAGCTTTTCTGTATAAAATATTTTATGGTCAAATGATCAAGTTTATGCGTTACTTATTATCAATAGCAATATTAAGTTTTATTTTGGCTTTTTTTAATGGTATAGAAAACATTACAGGCATAGTGTTTGTCGTTGTAGTAATTATATCCTCTATTGAAATTCTAAGAGTTATGTTTCTATCTATAAAACGTAAAAAACCAAATGCGTGGGTAATAGGGGCAGGTGTCGGTTTTTTTGCCGGTTTTATTATTATTATATCTATTATCGGTTTGTTTTTTGGAAAAACTCAAATTAGTAATTTATATATTGTTTTTACATTTCTGCTCAGTATACCTATTTCAATGTCGGTTTATCTTGCCCGCAGTTCCGCACAAACAAATGAAAATTTAGGAATTCAACTTACCAATGTTCAGAAACTTTCCAAAGAAGCAATTGAACAGGAGAAAAGAACCGCCAAATTAGAATTGGAAGCTCAATTGGTTAAAGTAGAAAATGAAAGAAAAACCAAAGAACTTGAAGAGGCTCGCCAATTGCAATTATCAATGCTTCCGAAGGAACTACCTCAGTTACCAAATTTGGATATAGCAGTTTATATGCAGACGGCTACTGAAGTAGGAGGGGATTATTATGATTTTCACGTCGGTTTGGACGGAACACTAACTGTTGCAATCGGTGATGCAACCGGTCACGGACTTAATGCGGGGACTATTGTAACGGCAACTAAAAGTTTGTTTAATTCATACGCATCTAATCCTGATATACTTTTCACATTCTCCGAAATATCTCGCTGTATTAAAGAAATGAAGTTTAAAAGATTGTCAATGTGTCTTTCATTAATAAAAATAGAAAACAATACTTTAAGGATGTCGGCAGCAGGGATGCCACCGGCACTTATATATAGAAACAATACAAAAGAATTAGAAGAGATGATGATAAGAGGGATGCCTTTGGGTGCAACAAAATCATTCCCTTACGAGTTAAGAGAAACTCAATTAACAAAAGGTGATACAATTTTATTAATGAGTGATGGATTTCCCGAATTGTTTAACAATGAAAAAGTGATGTACGGCTATGAAAAAGTAAAAGAAACTTTTATGGAAGTAGCGGATAAATCATCAGAGAAAATAATAGAACATTTAAAAGACACTGTATCAACTTGGATTGACGGTAATGACCCGGATGATGACGTCACTTTTGTAGTACTCAAGATGAAATAGAAATAAAAGGAAATCCGGCGAAGCCTTAGTTAGGCCTAGACGGACGACGTCACTTTTGTAGTACTCAAAATGAAATGAAACTGAGAGGAAGTTTCGGCGAAGTCCGGCTTTTGATGGACACCAGCCTACCGGCATTTGCCGGAATGAAGATTAGATTTTTTAGTCTCTCAAAGTTTTATGTATGTTTCCAATTTGTAGGATCATCGCTATTATTCAATTATTTATTTTGAACACAATCCTTTCAATTTCATCTAACCTATATAATTCGTCCTCTAAAATTTTCATAACTTCCGCTTCGGTGTAGTTGCTATCCGGTTTAACCCATTGAAGGAAATTTTTCATATACTTTTTCCCCATTTCAAATGCATCTTGTTTAATATCAGGTATAGGAAACAAAACATACCGGATCTCGGTTTTTATCGTAAATCTTAATTCATCAATCAATGTGATTGCTGAATTCTTAAATTTTTTGAAATCTTCAACAGAAGATATTTCGTTTTCATCGCTTAATTCATAAAGAAACAAATTACATTTTATAACTGCATCGTTATAATTTCTTTTTATACAGATATTCTTTAATTCATTAATTATAAAATCAAGATCACCTTTATGTCTTTCGGTTATTTTATACATATTAATTTATAAAGATATTATCTTCCTTCCGGCAACTTCATTTTGTCTATTTTTTTTTGTTAATTTCATATTAAACGGGCTACAATTCTCAGGTTATTTTTCCATCCATTTTTCTGCGTTTGTTACAGTTGTAAAGCCGAACATTTTATAGAGATTGTGTGCATCTTTAGTAGCAAGCATCCACTTTTTTACATCTCTAAATTCTTGATGATTGAATATTTCATTTAAAAAATATTTAGAATATCCTCTGCCTCTTTGCTCTTCAATAATAAATACATCCATCAAGTAGGCAAAAATAACTTTATCACTCAGCACTCTTGCAAAACCAATTTGCTCATTGTTTAAATACAAACCGAAACAGGTAGAATTCTCAATAGATTTTTTAACCTGCTCTAAAGTTCTGCCCTTAGACCAATAAGCATTTGTTAAAAATGAGTGTATAAAAGGTATGTCTAATTTTTCTTTATCGGTAGAAACCAAGAGCTTGTTTGAGTCCATAAAATTCCTAAATCAAAAAGTTATGAACTCAATTTAAATTTTATTTTAATAAAACCCCGTTCTTTGTAAGAAATATATTTTCAGTTTTTAAAGTTAAAGTGCAAAAATATATTTAATAATTTGCTTGTAAAATATATCTATCGTATATTTACGATTAACGATAAAGGAAATAAAGAATGGCATTTTCAAAAATAGAAAAATTCACAAAAAAAGATATTTGGTTGGCTGATATTGCAAAAGCATTGTCGCATCCGGCGAGAATAAAAATATTAAAGATATTGGCCGGAATGAATGCCTGCATGTGCGGAGATATTGTTGAACTTCTTCCGTTATCTCAATCAACTGTATCACAGCATTTAAAAGAACTAAAACGTGTGGGGCTAATAACGGGTGAAATTGAAGGACCGAAAGTATGTTATTGCATAAATAACGCTAATCTACAAAAAGCAAAATCAGAAATAAATAAATTATTTAATCAAGTTTTTGAATGTTAAACTTTGGAGGATTTTATGCCGGATAGTAAAAAACTAAAAAATATTGTTAAACAAAAATATGGGGAAATAGCTGCAAAAAGCGATGAGAATTGCTGTGGTCCAACTTCCTGCTGCGGTTCATCCGACATTACGGATTATTCTGTCTTTAATGATGATTATACTAAATTAGACGGATATGTAGCTGAAGCTGATCTAAGTTTAGGTTGTGGAATTCCTACCGAATATGCAGGTATTAAAAAAGGTGATATTGTACTTGATCTTGGAAGCGGTGCGGGGAACGACGTGTTTGTGGTGCGGCAATTAGTGGGCGCTGATGGAAAAGTTATAGGACTAGATTTTACAGAAGAGATGGTGGGCAAAGCAGAAAAGAATAATGAAAAACTCGGCTATCAAAATATTGAGTTTAAACTCGGTGATATTGAAGATATGCCGATTGATGATAATTCGGTTGATGTAATAATTAGTAACTGTGTATTGAATCTTGTACCGGATAAACAAAAAGCATTTTCTGAAATATACAGAACATTAAAACCCGGCGCTCATTTTTGCATATCGGATATAGTAGTAAAAGGAAATTTAAATGAAGAGTTAAGAAAGTCGGCGGAGATGTATGCGGGTTGCGTCTCAGGAGCAATAAGTGAAGAAGAATATATCGGCAAGATTAAAGAGCAAGGTTTTAAGAATGTAGAGATAAAGAAAAGAAAGAAAATTGAAATCCAGGAAAATGTACTGAAAGAATTTCTAAACGAAGAAGGATTAAAATCATATAAAAATAATGTTGAAGGAATATTTAGTATAACCGTTACTGCCGATAAATAAAAATATGAAAACAAAAATATTAATATTGTGTACGGGTAATACCTGCAGGAGTCAAATGGCGGAAGGCTTTCTTAAATCATTTGATAACGAACTGAATGTGTATTCTGCCGGGACAAAACCTTCAGGGGCTGTTCATCCCAAAGCGATACAAGTTATGAAAGAAGTTGGAATTGATATAAGCGGCGGGTACCCGAAAAATGTTTACAAATTTCTTAATAATTCATTTGATTACGTAATCACCGTGTGTGATAACGCGAGAGAGACTTGTCCGGTGTTTATTGGAAATGTAAAAGAACAATTACACATTGGTTTTGAAGATCCGGCGGAAGCGACAGGTACGGAAGAAGAAATTCTTTCTGTTTTCAGGAAAGTGAGGGATGAAATTAAGAAAGAATTTGCTCACTTCTATAATGAGAAAATAAAAGATCATTAAATAACTTATAACTCAGCGTACTTTGCGAAAAACTTTGCGTTCCTCTGCGGTTAAGAGGAGGTTTAACCGCAAAGTTCGCAAAGAAGGCGCAGAGAAAGGAGGGCAAAGTGGACGAAAATGAATTATCGAGAGAAATAATTGGGGCTGCAATTAAAGTTCATAAAAATTTAGGACCGGGTTTATTGGAATCAGCTTATGAAGAATGTCTTTTTTATGAGCTAAAAAAACTTCAATTAAAAGTAGAAAAACAAAAGCCAATGCCATTAATATACGATGACGTAAAATTAGACATCGGTTACAGAATTGATATTTTAGTTGAAAACAAAGTTGTGATAGAAATTAAATCTGTTGAAGCCTTAAACGATGTTCACCTGGCGCAGGTATTAACCTATTTAAAACTTTCAAATTGCAAACTTGGATTACTTATAAATTTTAATGTGAGTTTACTTAAAAACGGTATTAAAAGAATAGTAAATAACTTATAACTCAGCGTACTTTGCGAAAAACTTTGCGTTACTCTGCGGTTAAGAGGAGATCCAACCGCAAAGGTCGCAGAGAAGGCGCAGAGTCAGCAAAGAAAACCTCAATAACAATATGAAAAAGAAACTCAAATTTTTAGATCGTTACCTTACTCTATGGATATTCCTTGCAATGTTCATCGGGGTTTTTTCAGGATATCTATTTCCTCAAATTTCAGATTTCTGGGATGAATTCACCAGCGGCACAACCAACTTCCCAATAGCAATCGGTTTGATTGTGATGATGTATCCGCCTCTGGCAAAAGTAAAGTACGAAGAGCTTGGTAAAGTTTTCCGGGATTGGAAAATCTTAAGCCTTACACTCATTCAAAACTGGATTATCGGTCCGGTGCTTATGTTTGCTCTCGCAATACTTTTACTAAGTGATTACCCTTCTTACATGTACGGACTTATAATGATTGGACTCGCTCGCTGTATTGCAATGGTCATTGTGTGGAACAAGTTGGCAGAAGGCGACACTGAATACGCTGCGGGACTTGTAGCATTCAACTCAATCTTCCAGGTTCTTTTCTACTCCGTTTATGCTTATGTGTTTATAACAATTCTTCCAACGTGGTTCGGTTTGGAAGGCAGTGTTGTAGATGTTACCATCGGACAAATTGCAGAAAGTGTTCTTATTTATTTGGGTATCCCTTTTGCTGCCGGTGTTATAACAAGATTCAGTTTAATAAAACTTAAAAATGAAAAATGGTACGAAACAAAATTTATTCCGAGGATAAGCCCGGTAACTCTTTACGCATTGCTATTTACTATTTTTGTAATGTTTTCGCTGAAAGGGGAATTTATTGTTGAACTCCCAATGGACGTAATCCGCATTGCAATTCCGTTGCTTATATACTTTGTAATAATGTTTTTCGTATCATTTTATATGAGTAAAAAAGTTGGTGCTAACTATGCACAAACAGCAACCCTATCATTTACGGCGGCGAGCAACAACTTTGAATTAGCCATAGCTGTTGCAATTGCGGTTTTTGGAATTGATTCGGGTGAAGCATTTGCTGCTGTTATTGGTCCTTTGGTAGAAGTACCGGTGCTGATTTTACTTGTTGATGTGTCACTAAAATTTAGGAAGAAATATTTCCCTGTGTGATAATCATTAAAAATAAATTGTGGAATTAGTTTGCAAAAGATAATGTGCAAGTTCTTTATTATTTTGTTCCCACTATTATAAAAAAATGACCAAATATTTATAGATGTCGCAAAAGCAAATTAATTTTGATTCTGTTGGTAAAGTAATTTTTAGAAAAAACCGCAGGGCAAAAAATATAAGTATTAGAATTAAACCACCTGCCGGTATTGTTGTAACATTACCTTACTATGCCAGCTACAAAACTGCCGAAAAATTTGTCGAATCAAAAATTAAATGGATAACAAAAAGTCTTTTAAAAATTAAAGAAGCGGAAAACAAACGAATATTATTTGATGAGAACACGACTTACAAAACACGAAATCACTTATTAAAAATAGAACAAAACAGCTCCGACGAAATATTGATATACCTTTCCGAATCAACAATCAAAGTAAAATACCCGGAGAGATTACCGGTAACATCTCCCGAGGTACAGAATGCCGTTAGAATAGGAATAACTGAAGCTCTAAGAATAGAAGCAAAGGAGTACCTGCCGGCAAAAGTGGAAATACTTGCCGAAAAATTTGGATTTAATTACAACAAATTATTTATAAAAAATCTTCGTTCAAGATGGGGAAGCTGCTCAAATAAAAATAACATAAATCTCAACCTTCAATTAATGAGATTGCCGGACAGTCTGATAGACTACGTAATTCTGCACGAACTCGTTCACACGGTGGAGAAAAATCACGGTAAAAATTTCTGGGCTAAACTTGATGCTATTACGGGAAATGCCAAGGCTCTGTCAAAGGAAGTGAAGAAATATTCTACTGTGCTGCACGACTAATCTGCCGGCGGTACAACGAGTAGAAAAAAGTACTGAAACTGAAAAGAAAAAGTAGAAGAAATAGAATTTGGGAATTCT
>ENA-ORDP01000288-ORDP01000288.1-marine-sediment-metagenome-genome-assembly--contig:-NODE-288-length-34244-cov-4.132528_pt1 | contig 34244 bp, 28 predicted proteins | sample MGYA00248627_ERZ508539 | MGnify/ENA primary metagenome ERZ508539 (study PRJEB26208, sample SAMN05571518) | marine sediment metagenome | biome: deep sea; feature: Hydrothermal vent; material... | reverse complement strand
AGGGGGAAATCTAGCCAAAGACAGCTTTTCCGCAGTAGGTTCTCTGTTCTCGGACGGCCTCCTGGCTGCTGAAACAGGGTTTTGACCAGGCACCGTTGCTTTGTTTTTGGAAGGCCAATGTCGTCGAACACCGTGTGGAGCGTGTGGAGTGGAGTAATAAGGAGTCAATTTCATGGAAGCCAAGCAAAAAAAAATGCCAAAAAGGATCACGCTGGTGCTGTATGCCGGGCTGTTGTTATTGCTGCTGAATATCGCAGCCACATTGCTGTTACCGGGCCAGTCGCTGCCAATCAACTTGTTGATGCTTCAATCTATCGCCTGGGCTACAGCAGCATGGAAGTTTTGGCGAGTTAGCCAAACCCTTGCGACAACAGTAGCCAATGAGGCTGCACAGGAGGATGACTGGTCAAACGAATACCATCAGGTGATGGAAGAAGCTGCTGACGAAACCAAAACCCAGATTGGACATATCCATTATGAGATCGATCAGGTTCAAAATATCCAGGGTGATGCGATTGCCGGCCTGGTGCGGGGTTTTGAAACACTGGCTACACAAACCAGGAATCAGGAGGAACTGGTTCGCAGCCTGATTGGTGTCGTTACCGATGATGGCGATCCCAACGTACCAGAACATTCCATTCGAAGTGAAGCGAATAAGCTGATCGATCTTTTGGTGGTCAGTATTACAGAAATGGTTGAAAGTAGTGTGGGATTAATGGATCAAATGAATATTATGGCCAGACAACTGGAGGAAATGGATCGTTTTCTTAATGAAATCAACGGCATTAGTTCGCAGACCAATTTGCTGGCGTTAAATGCTTCTATTGAGGCCGCCAGAGCGGGTGTGGCCGGTCGTGGCTTTGCTGTGGTGGCCGACGAGGTTCGACAGCTTTCACAACGCAGCAATCAGTTTAGCAACCAGATTCGTGGAAAATATGAGGAAGTACTAAGGTCGATGCATGCTGTCCGAGGGATCATCGATGAAATGGCGTCTCGTGATATGAACCTGGCTACGGACAGCAAAAACCGCGTGGGCAAATTAATGGAAGACATCGAGAAGGATAAGGAGGGTGTCACTGAGGTTTTACAGCAAGTATCGACCTTTTCACAAGAAATTAATGAGGGGGTGAGCCTGGCGATTCAGTCGCTGCAGTTCGAAGATATGACCAATCAACTGCTCGTTTTAATGGAAAAACGAGTTGATGCAATCTCTGCGTTTGGTTCAACAACGACACAGATTCGTCAAGATCTGGATATGTCGGATACTGTACAAACAGAAAAAAATCAGTTTGCGGAACATACTGTCCATCTGCGGATGATTATCGAAGAAATTCGCCAGATATCAGACACCATCCCGTTAAGTCCGGTACAACAGGAAAACATGGGGGTAGGAGAGGTTGAATTCTTTTAGTCGTTGCGTTTCGGGTCGTGGATGCATGTCAGTAGAGGGCTGTCCGGTGTTGACAACAATGATCTCCTATTGATCACCAAATCATCCCGGCAACGTCAAAAAATCAAAAAAAGTACCCGAGCGCAAAGTGTCAAAAGTATAAAAACCATCATTAAAGCAAAAAAGTTCTTGAGTTGATACCGTAAGTTGAGCATAATTGTAGGCAATTGAACGGTGACTGATCTTTGTAAGCAAACGGTTCTGGTTTCGGAAGGGGCTGACATGTATCTAACCACGGGTGAAGCAGCAAAAATATGCGGCGTTAAGCTTAACACGATCAAAAACTGGATTCGTAGCGGGGATATTATTGCCATCCAGACACCTGGTGGCCACTGGCGCATCCCCCGCGTTTCATTTCTACAATTTATGGATAAATTTACCACTCCAATTGTAGATGAAAATATTGATGTGCAGTTTTCGCGTAAGCGTATTCTGGTGATCGATGATGATTTGTCCGCGCATGAGTTGGTGACCGGGGCACTTGAGGCCGAAGGTGATGACTATGAGCTGCATTCTGCTCATGACGGGTATTCAGGCCTGATCGAAATTGGCCGGCTTCAGCCGGATCTGGTTGTGCTGGATATTATGATGCCCGATATCAGTGGGCTGGAAATCATTCATCGGCTTAAGGCGCCAGATACACCCTTGATCAATGCGAAGGTGATTGCCATAACGGCGGCATATGACCGGCGACTGGTTATCAATCGTATCAAAGAAGCAAGTCCGGAAGCATTATTGTTCAAGCCGCTGGATATCACCACTTTCATAACTACGGTACACAGGATACTTGCTGATCATGCCGGGCAGAATAAAATTATTCAGAACAGGACATGATCGCGATGCTTGAGGTGGATGATGATCCCAGTCTGCCGGACTACACCAAAGGATATGGGTATTTGATTGCCAGGGACTGAGCACAACCGTTGCTGAGATCATTGGACCACTGTCTGACAGGCAAGTGGAGGCAATGAGCTGTGATGATCATTTGAACGCTGGTGCCGCCCTGGATGTCTGGCAGTGGGTTGGTGCTCATTAACCCTATTCTGTGGGAACCTAATCTACTGGCCTTGATCTAATAGCCATGATCTGCTATCGAAAAGCAGGTCGATCAGTGGCGAGGTAGCTCCACCAATAAATGGGTGTAATGACATATTGCGGCACAAGTCCGTGCCAATGGAGGGGCTGCTGGAAGATGAAGTGTATGGAGTATGTCAATGCTGTATAGGATTAGCATAAAATTCACTCTACTGCTGGGATTGTCTCTGACCCTCCTATTGGGAGCAGGCCTGTACTTGATTGATCTGCAGGGGCAATCCCTACTTAGACAGGATGAGGTGGAACGGGCTAAGTCAACGGCCGAAATAGCCATAGGCAGCCTGAAAAGTATTATGCTGGCCGGGTATGGTGATACTGCGCACGCATGGTTGCAACGTGTTGCCGCACAACCATCCATTGATTTTGCCAAAATCTACCGTCCGGACGGTGTTGAGGCATTTAATGATTTGGAAACGGTGCAGATGGTTAATCGTTTTTTATCTGTACAACGATTCAGCCGCCATGAGATTACCGGTAGCGGTCGTATAGACCCATCCCTTAAAGCAGCTTTTGATAAGGTTGTGAATAAGAACCGACAGACTGAAGTCAGAAGTTATGGTCGTATGACTATCCTCTATCCGATACGGGCCGAACAGGCATGCCAGGCTTGCCATGGCTATACGGATAACATGCTGCAAGGAGTGCTGGTGCTGGGAGTACCAACAGTGGCTGCAACTACACGTTTGGAGAAGCTGTTGTCGCGGGTCACCTTGGGATTCCTTGTCATTATCCTGCTGTTTGTCACTGTTGTTGCGGCTTGTTTGCGCAAATTTATCATCAAACCGTTGCTGACACTCAATACTGCAGCCAAAACCATCAGCGGAGGAGATCTGGGATATCGCATTCGCTCTGAACGCAAGGATGAGTTCGGGACTGTTGCACATGCGTTTGACCACTTGGTTGAACATCTGGAAGGTAAAATAGAGACGGAGAGCAAGCAAAAAAAACGACAGCAGCTGTTAACCGATGCCGTCATCAGCTTATCACGCCAAACTGTCAAGAAGGATATTCTGTATCATGTTGGAGAATTGGCCATGGAAATGGTCAAGGCTCGCTATGCCATGGTGGTCTATACCGACGCCAGGGGTAAGCGTCATTTGGTTCCATTAGGCATCAGTGAACAACAAATAGCGGCGATTGCCCGGATCCCAAAAGGTGAAGGGCTGCTAAAATTATTCTTGAACAGCCTTAAAGCGGTACGGGTAAATAATATTATGTCCCATCCTGATAGCGTAGGATTTCCCGAAGGGAATACGTCTATGCACTCGTTGTTGGGTGTGCCGATTATTTTCTCCGGGGAGGTACTCGGGGCAATTTATCTAACGGATCGTAGCGATAATTGTGATTTCAGTGAAGATGATGAGCATGCGATTACTCTTCTGGCATCGGCTTGTGCCATTGCGCTCTCTAATTTGCGCAATGCCCAATCAGAGCTGGCAGTTGTCAACCAACACCTGCAGACAAGAGAGATAGAGCTGGAGCTGATCAATGAGGAATTAACACAGGCCAATGAAGCGAAAAGCCAGTTTCTGACCAATACCAGTCATGAATTACGCACCCCCCTGAATGCTATTATCGGTTTTTCAGAGTTACTGAGAGACCCCCGCATGGGGCTCTTGAGCGATAAACAGAATCGCTATGTGAACCATGTGCATGCCAGCGGCAAACGACTGCTGACGATTATTAATGATTTGCTCGATATCAGCAAAATTGAAGCGGGAATGATGATGATCGATGAAACACCGTGTCATCCTGGCCAGATTGCCCGTGAGGTGATCCACGGGCTGGCTCCGCTGGCTGATGGCAAACATATCACATTGCAACTGGAAGATGTGTGCCCGGATGATGAAAAGGTCACACTCGATGGTGGCAAACTTCACCAGATCATGGTTAATCTGATTGGTAATGCCATTAAATTTACATCTGATCAAGGTCGGGTTACTATTCATGTGAGTATTGAAAAGGTGAATCCGAACAAATGTTTTGTGCGGGTGGTGGTTAGCGATACGGGTTGCGGCATCGCAGATGAGGATCAGAAAAAGATTTTTGAACCCTTTGTGCAGGTCAGTGGTGGCCTTAATCGCGAGCATGGTGGTACCGGCCTGGGCCTGGCTCTGACCCGACGCCAGGTCAATCTACTCGGTGGCTCAATAAAACTACAGAGTGAATCGGGGTATGGCAGTAAATTTACCATTGAACTGCCAGCCGAACCCACATACGCGGTACAGGAACATCGCCTGCCACAGATTGATTCAGCGGTGTCAGAAACGGTACCGAAGAGTGGCCCACGACCTAAGATATTGGTTGTTGATGCGGATGATAGACGTACTGAAGCCGTGATCGAATTGATGGAGGTGCAGGGTTATGAGGCCTTCCGCTCAGATATTTCCAATGCAGCCGAACGTTGTGATACTTTGTGTGTCTATTTAATCATACTGGGCATTCCATCCGGAGATGAGCTTTTGCATCAGAATCTGCAACTACTCAAAACGCACAAGGCGACACGCAATCTGCCGGTGTTGCTGGTTGGTGGCGATGCAGATGAGCTGGAATTCTCAACCGGCCCTGTCGGTGTTGTTGAGAAAGGCATCAAACAGCAAGATCTACTTGATATGATTTCCCGCTATTGCCGTTACATCCCGGCACATCCCGAGGTACCCGCCGTATTGGTGATTGATGATGAGCCTTCAGTGCGTGAATTTCTCAGGGACACGCTGGTGGCTGAAGGATTCAGAGTTTTGCTGGCCAGCAATGGGTGGGAAGGCGTACAGGCGGCTGTGGAACGGGAGCCGGATATGATCATTTTAGATCTGATGATGCCACAAGTCAGTGGCTTTGATGTGATCCGGCAGCTACATCGGCATCCTGTCGCGGCCCATATTCCGATTCTTATCTACACCGCCAAGGACTTGTCCCGTGAAGAAGCATTGCATTTGGGGCGTGAGGCAGAGCGTGTTTTGATCAAGGGGAGCAGTGGACGCGCAGAACTGGTGCGTCAGTTGCAAAAAATGGAATTACTTTATCCGGCCCGTGCCCATTTGATTGATCCGGTGCTGGATTGCTTCAATATGCGATATATGGATCGGCGTTTGGATCAGGAAATTTCCAATGCCAAACGTCATGCCCTCAGATTCTCACTGGTCTGCTGGAAGATTGATCATTACACTCCTTACACCGAACGACATGGCGAACGCTGGGGCATTGCTGCACTGAAAGAAATATTGGAAACGGTTCGTCTGGTAACACGCCGAGGAGACGTCTGCGCACGTATTGATGTGGGTAAATTCCTTCTTTTCCTGCCAAGTATTACACCACAAGGGACCGCTCGGGTAGCAGAAAAACTGCGTATCCGCATACGGCATCAGCGCTTTCACCTGCCTGGCGAACAGACTGGCGAGCTTAGCGCTTCATTTGCTACCGTACATTTCGTCGAGGATGCGCAAGAGATGAAAGAATTGATGCGGCTGCTTGCTAACAGGCTCGATAAAGCCATCAATTCGGGTGGTGACCAAGGATGTTATGGAGGTGAATAATGATGGCCAAAATACTGATAGTAGATGATAACCTCCTGAACCTGGAATTAACAGCCGACATATTGGGATTGGCGGGTTATAAAACTGTTACCGCAAGCTCTGGCAAGGAGGGTATAGAGAAGGCTGAACAGACTAATCCTGATCTCATATTGATGGATCTGCGCATGCCTGGGATGAGCGGTTTGGAGGCTATGCTGAAGTTACAACGTGGTGTGACGACATGTGACATTCCGGTGGCTGTGTTGACCGCATCGGTGATGAAAGGTGATAAGGAAAAGTTGTTAAACAGTGGTTTCTATGCTTATCTGCAAAAGCCTATTGATGCCTCACGTTTTCCCGATCAAGTGGCAGCCTTACTCTCGAACAAATCAGCGGCAGTCTGAGTGGTTACAAGCGTAGTTCTACCACGCTAAATATCATCTTAGTATTGTTATGCATTTAAAAAATATCCTGGGGGGGGAAATGACCACAACACCGCATGCTACTCGGCAGCAGTTACAAGCAAGTCATGAGCTTGTTCATGCCATTGTGGAGAGCTCCCCGAATGGGATTGTTACTATTGACGAAGAAGGTATTATTCAGTCATTCAACCCGACGGCAGAGCGGTTGTTCGATTATACAGCGACAGAGGTGATCGGCAAAAATATCAGTATATTGATATCCGGACCAGATCACAGTCGGCATGATGGGCATATTCAACATTATATTAAAACCGGTAAAGCACGGATCCTCAATCAGCATGGGCGTGAAGTCACCGGCTTAAAAAAGGGAAATAATCCGATACCCATCGAGCTCATGGTTACAGAGATGTGGATTGGAGATCAAAGATATTTTCTCAGTTTCATGCGTGATATCTCAGAGCGAAGAAAACAGGATGCACAACTTGAGTATATGGCTACGCATGATCGGCTCACCGGCCTGATGAATCGCACTCAACTGACCATTAGGATGGATATTGCGGCCGCCAACAACACGCCTTTTCTGTTGTTTTATCTGGAATTGGACCGTTTCCAACCTATTAATGAAGTGCTTGGCCACAGCATCGGTGATCAAGTTCTTGTTAAAGTGGGTGAACAACTGGCATTAATGAGCAACAATAGTGAGCAAGTCGCCTATATAGGTGGCAGCACATTCGCCTTTTTATGCCTAAATCCCAAAGGCAGTATCAATGCATTGGATATGGCACGGTCGTTATATTCTTGTCTGGAAGCACCATTGGAATTGAAGCAATTCAGTATCGATACGGAAGTATCCATTGGCATCACCTGCCATCCGGGGCATGGAAATAATGCGGTGGATTTACTAAGATATGCCCAAATAGCCATGCACTCGGCCAGACGACGACAAATCATGTTCGCTATTTATGATGATGAAATGGAGTTTTATCAGCTTGAGCATCTGTCCTTGGCGAGTGAGCTACGGCACGCTATTGAGGCGGATGAACTGGTTGTTTATTACCAACCCAAAGTGGATATTAATAACAAGCAAATCATAGGTGTGGAAGCGTTGGTTCGCTGGCAACACCCTAAAAAAGGCCTAATGCGACCGGATCTATTTATTCCCCTGGCGGAAGATACAGGAATTATTTACCCGTTCACCGCATGGCTTATTAATGAAGTATCCCACCAAATAAGGCAATGGCAGGATAGTGGCACCGATCTTCTTGTGGCTATTAATCTGGCACCGCGCAACTTACTCGAAGCGGATCTGCCGGAAAAGCTCAACCAGGCCATCATACGTTGGGATATTAAGCCCTCAAACCTCATGATTGAAATTACCGAGCGAGGATTGATGACCGAACCGAGGCGGGCCATGACCACGCTGCATCGTATCCATGAAATTGGTATAGGCATTTCGATTGACGATTTTGGTACGGGATATTCGTCACTGGCCTATCTCAAGGATCTGCCCGTTGATGAGCTCAAGATTGATAAGGTGTTTGTCGATGCTATGGAACATGATACACGCAGCCTGACCATCGTACAGATGATCATTCAGATGGCTCATTTTCTTGGGTTAGAAGTCATCGCAGAAGGGGTGGAATCTGAAGGGGACTGGAGGCGTTTGGAGCTGTTAGGCTGTGATCGGGCGCAGGGCTATTATATGGGCAGGCCCATGCCCACGGATGAGCTTGAACGCTGGTTGTTGCAAGCACCGGGAAACTGGGATCAGCAAGTTCATTAAAATTAATCAAAATATTGAATATAATAAGTTTTTTATAAACACAGCCAATCTATTCCTATTCTCTAACAACCCCCCTCGTAACGTACAAACACCGGTGCATATTGGTCATTGATGTCCACTTTCTGTGCATTTGGTCTATAATTGCCTGGGAGGCTGTCCGAGAATAGAGAACCTACTGCGGATAAGCGGAATTAAATACAACCAGCACTCGCCTCAAATCATGAAAAAAATCGACCTCAAAGCAGCTTTCCCTCGCTACGGCTCCTGTTCTCGGACAGCCTCCTAGAAGATTTCTGCGTAAATATCCCAGATGTCACAGGATCCGTAGTCAACTGTCACATACTGCCATAGCTATTGTCGATTTATCGTACAAGTGCATTGCAAGGAGGATGAATGCAGCAGATCGACATCACCCGGATACATCCCACACCCACCATTCTCTTCCAGAATGATGGCCATACCGTCTACTGGCTGGGAATCTGCGAGCCTACGGCTTTTCGCACCAACACCTATCTCGTCTGTGACGGGGAGCAGGCGCTGCTGATCGACCCCGGTAACCGCACATTTTTCTCTCAGGTAAAGCAGCGCGTCGCCCAGATCCTGCCTCCCGAGCAAATCACCGACATCATCGCCTCGCACCAGGATCCGGATGTCATCGCCTCGCTGTCTGACTGGTTGACGATTGCTCCTGACCTCAAGGTCCATACCTCACCACGTACCCAGGTGCTGTTGCCCTATTACGGAACACCGCAGTACACCTATGTTGATAATGAGCAGGCACCCGTACTGACCCTGGGTTCGGGCACCGAACTGCACTTTATTCCGGCGCCTTTCCTACACTTCCCCGGTGCATTCGCCACCTATGATACGACGGCGCACTGCCTTTTTAGTGGCGATATTTTTGCCTCTCTGGATACCGGAATCGAGCTGTGGGTGGAGGATTTTGAGGCGCTTTGTGCCAATATGCGCCTGTTCCATACCGAGTACATGGCCTCCAATATCGCCGCACGCGGCTTTACTCGAAGACTGAATAATTTGCAGATCGACACCCTGCTGCCACAGCATGGCTGCCTGATCAGCAGGGAATTCGTCGCTGCCAGCATCTGCTGGCTGGCACAACTACCCTGCGGTACTGATTTGCTCTATCCTGACCTGGACTGAACATTTGACCAAAAAACAGCCAATGTCTCCGTCGCCGGAACAAATGTATCAGCTGCAACAGGAGAACCAGCGCCTACGCAGCGTATTACAGCAGGCACATCGGAGCACAAAACAGCATGAGCATGCGCTAAAGATCGCCAAGCAGTCCAAAAGAAGTCTATTAGCCAGTTTGCCAATGTACGAAGCCATGCTGGATGCCGCCCTGGACAGTATTATCAGCATAAATCTGTTTGGAGAAATTATCGAATACAATGCCATGGCTGAACAAATGTTCGGTTATTCACGCGAGTATGCACTGGGCAAGGCATTGCACAACCTGATTATTCCTCCTGATATGCGTGCCAAGCACCTGCAGGGCTTGCAACACTGGCAGCAAAGGAGCCTTCAGAATGTGCCATTTTCTGTGCGTATGGAAACGATAGGACTGCACGCAGATGGTTCAATCTTCCCGGTGGAATTATCCATCACCAAGGTACAGCGGGCGGATACTTTCTTTTTTACCGGCTTTATCCGCGATCTGACCGAGCACAAACGGTCCGCGCAGTTGCTGGCAAAGAGCGAAGAAAAATACCATCACCTCTTCAATAATGCGGCCGACATGATTCACGTCGTGGGTGCCGACGGGTGTATTCTGGATGCCAATGCCACCGAGCTACAAGCACTTGGCTACGACCGGAATACCTTGATCGGCAAACCTTTGCTGGAGATCATCGCTCCAGAGCTGCAATCGAAAACATCCACGATATTACAAGCCCTGGACGAGGGCCAACATACCATAAGGTATGAGTCGATATTGATTTCGGCTAGCGGCCAGCGGCTCCCTGTGGAAGTACGTGCTACACCACAGCGACAAGATGGTAAACTCACCCAGATCACAGCCGTCATTCGCGACATTACCGAGCGCAAACAAGCAGAGGAAAAACTCAAGGAAAAAGAACTTCGATTACGAACATTTATTGCTGTCAATCCTGTGCCCACCCTCATTTCCCGCAAATGTGACGGCATTATCCAGTATGTCAACGCCGCACTGGAAAATCTGCTGGGGTTCTCCCAAGAAATACTCATTGGCCACAAGGTCACCGAGATTCTGGTTTCCCCTGAGTTAAGAGAGGAACGGTGGCTGGCGCTTACCCAGGCAAATGCCCTTGAAGACCAGGTAATTGATGTCAAAAAGAGCGATGGCAACAGTATTCAGAGTCTGGTGTCTCTGGCCAACCTCGAATTTGATAATGAACCCAGTGTCATGGCCACCTTGAGTGACATTACCGAACGTATGCAGCTTACTGCACAATTATCACAAAGTCTTGAAGCCACGATTCAAGTCATCGCCCGCGTTGAAGAAGCACGTGATCCCTATACTGCTGGTCACCAATCCCGTGTTGCCGAGTTGTCCTGCGAAATCGGCCTGGCTATGGGACTGGACTCAAAGTTGGTCGAAGGTCTGCATTGGGGTGGCATGATTCACGACATAGGAAAAATTCACCTGCCATCAGAAATATTAAGTAAACCCACCAAGCTGACCACCCTGGAATATGACTTGATTAAGGAACATGCCCAGATCGGTTATCAAATTCTTGAGAACATCAAATTTCCCTGGCCGATTGCTGACATCATCCACCAACACCATGAACGCCTTGACGGCAGCGGTTATCCGCAAGCTCTGCGGGGAGAGCAAATCTGCTTACAGGCCCGCATCGTCGCGGTAGCGGATGTGGTGGAGGCGATGGCTAGTCATCGTCCTTATCGGCCTGGCCTAGGTATTAAGAAAGCCTTGGCCGAGATCAGTCGTGGTCGTGGTGAAGTGTATGATAGCCAGGTTGTGGATTGCTGCCTGGCACTGTTTACTGAAAAGCAGTTCAGCTTTACAAACGTACAACCGAGATAAGAATTGTAGCGAGGGGAAACCCAAACCCAGGGTAAACCTGACACGATTGGTTGCGCACCCTCCATGGTGCGCCCCCGTTGGGCGCACTGCGTGCGACCAAATTCATTCCCGATGAATTTGTCATGGGGTATTCGCTCCCAACAGTCGTCACCACGCATTGGTTACGAAATCGGCGCGGGGTAGAAAGGCCGACGTATCCGGCGATCCGCCAACCCCTGCCGAACGGCATGCATCGATGATCCGATATAGAAGGGTCTGTTCGGGCCGGTGACGCTGGTAAAGGCCAGCGTCCCGGACCTGGGCTGTCATTCGCTTAAGAAACACACCTATTCGGTTAAGAAATCAGGAAAACTGCTCCCTCAGTCCGAAAACCGATAGTAAAATATCAAGCGTTACTCCTTAGTCATCGACACCAAGCAGGTCAACGCCGTGCTACACCGCACTGGCGACATAACCAACAACAAGAACCGAAAGAATCTGTTTTCTACAGCAATCAGAAAGCCGAGCTGCGTCATACCTATGCCCAGAACCGTTACGAGGAGCTGACCGGTTGGGATGTCCGGCCATCGGCGGGCCGGATTCAAAGGCGCTGTCACCGGAACAGCGCGAGCTGGATCGTGATGCTCGGCTTACAATTAGCCGGGAACTTGGTCATGAACGTGAGCAGATCACGACGGCCTATCTGAGCCGATAACTAGGGAAAAAAGGGGTAGAACAGGCTTTCTTATTAATCGATGCGGCGTTATCGTTTCATTCTGTGAGCTAACTACTGCCTTAATGAAAGGATCCTTACATAACGCGCAAGTGCCTGGAGAATTATGAAACGCAAGGCGGGGGAATACGTGACACAAACGGTAGCAGGTGAGAGTTATAAAGCCTATTTACCTGCACCACTGCCAGCGGACCCACCCCTGGCCCTGGATACCGAATTACTGCAACGGATGGATCAGGCCAACCGGGCTCTGGGCCGACTGGATGGTATTGGTCAGTTCTGGCCGAATTCTGGCCAATTTCTCAATCAGCTCTTGTACCAGTATGTTCGCAAAGAAGCTGTCCTGTCTTCCCAGATCGAGGGTACCCAGTCGTCTCTTTCCGACCTGTTGCTCTATGAACTCGAAGAAACACCCGGTGTGCCGCTGGATGATGTTGAGGAAGTATCCAGCTACGTCGCCGCGTTGACCCACGGGCTGGCTCGATTGCAGGAGGGTTTCCCCTTGAGTCTTCGCTTGCTCAGGGAAATCCACGGCATCCTGCTGGCCCAGGGTCGCGGGGCCGACAAAACGCCGGGAGAGTTCCGCCGCAGCCAGAACTGGCTCGGTGGCACCCGCCCCGGCAATGCCGTGTTCGTACCACCGCCGCCGGAACGGTTGATGGATTGCCTGGGGCCCTTTGAACATTTTCTGCACGATGAACCGGAACCCATGCCGTCACTCATCAAGGCGGCGCTTGCCCACGTGCAATTCGAGACCATTCATCCATTCCTCGATGGCAATGGCCGCCTGGGGCGCATGCTGATCACGCTATTGCTTTGTCATGATAAGGTGCTTCGTGAACCATCCCTTTATCTCAGCCTGTATTTCAAAATTCACCGCACAGAGTACTATGACCACCTGCAACGGGTACGCATCGACGGTGACTGGGAAGGCTGGTTGCGGTTCTTTCTAATCGGTGTTACGGAGACCGCGACGGAGGCGACAGATGCGGCGCAAAATATCTGGGTCTTGTTTGATGAAGATCGGCGGAGAATTCAGGAGCAGGGCAAGATTGCCGGTACCGCTTTGCGTGTACACGATTTACTGCAACAACGACCGATCATCTCTATTACGGCAGCCTGTAAGGCCTTGGAGCTTACCCATCCCGCAGTTAACAAGAGTCTGCGGAAACTGGAGGAAATGAATATTGTGAAGGAAATCACTGGGCGTCAGCGTAATCGCCTGTATCTGTATGCATCCTACATGAATATCTTGAATGAAGGACTGGAGCCGCCTGCAGGTTAACAACATGTTTCTAAATATCGCTCGTCAGGTGCACAAACTGTTACAACCGGTGGCAAAGCGCCTGCAGGCAAATATTAAGGTAGTGGAAGTACCACCGGGGCCCCCGGTAATGTCACCACTGGTTGCAGAAATCTACGAACCCGATCACAACGAACAAATGCGCTGCTGATGCTTGGTGATGTGATTTACCCCGAGGGAGCTGATTCCACCACCGATCCAAAATGGCAATATCGGGTATTTTCACTCTATAGTGGACGCTGTCTCGGACAGCCTCCTAGATACGATGTTTCCCTACACGGTCAAGGATTATCTGCCAGATGCTTTTGGAAAATCAGCTCGCTGGACCATCGCCATGGGCCACCACCCACTCAAGGCTGCAGGCCCTGGCGGGAGGACGCCACAAGGGTGGTGGTATTGGCGGCGGTGCAGCCCTAATCCATGCATTGCCTGGACTCCAGCGTCCGCTCCAGTACTTTTGCCACGGCCACGAAGCCGAATACTGCGGTCACATAACTCGCCGCACCGTAGCCCAGTCGACAATCCAGAGACAGGCCGCTGATACCCGGCTTGCAATAATCAATATGGCCATCCGCTTGCGGATAGCGCAGCTGTTCCGTTGAAAAAACACAATCTACTACAAAATAACGGCGCAGGTTTTTGCTGAAGCCGTAGTTGGCGCGCAGCAGTTTGCGGACTTTGGCGGCCAGCGGGTCATTCCAGGTCCGACTCAAGTCCCTGACCTGTATTTTGGTGGGGTCAACCTGGCCACCGGCACCACCGGTGGTAATGATACGGATTTTCAGTCGTCGGCTGTGGGCAATCAGTGCTGCCTTAACCCGGATACTGTCGATGGCATCGATGATGTGGTCATACTGACGATCGTTAGTAATGATCTCTGCAAGGTTACGTTGGGTGAGAAAATCATCAATGACCTCAACACTACAATCAGGATTGATATCCCGGACTCTGGCTTGCAGCAGCGTTGCTTTTTTCTGCCCTTCGGTACTCAACAAGGCTGGCAGCTGTCGATTGATATTGCTGGCTTCCACCGTGTCGTAATCGACCAACGTCAGTCTACCTATGCCGCTGCGAGCCAAGCCTTCGACCGCCCAGGAGCCAACTCCACCGAGACCGATAACGCAGACATGCAGGGCCTTAAGGCGGGCTATGGCTGCCTCACCATAGAGACGGGAAATACCACCAAAACGCTGCTGCCAAGGGTCACTGGCTGGCTGCTGGATAGTGGAGTATGGTTCAGTGAAGTCGGAGCACATCACAGGTATTACTGCACACAATATCGGCCAGTGCAGCAGGCTCGAGACCACGCAGCTGGGCCAGACAACGACCGTATTCAGGTAGAAATTCCGGGCTGTTGCGCTGATCTTGATGACCGAAGCCGGACAGATCGGGGGCATCGGTTTCCAGAACCAACGTTGCTAAGGGCAGATCCCGCACCAGTCGCTGCAATTTGCGTGACTGCGGCAGGCTCAGCATGCCGCCAAAGCCAAGTTTGAAGCCCAGATCATTATATTGTCGCGCCTGCTGCAAACTACCATTGAAAGCATGCACAATACCCCCACAAACATCGGCCTGGCGCAGTATGCTCAATGCTACATCATGAGCCTTGCGTACATGCAGTAGTACCGGTAATGAGGCTTGATGCGCAATTGCCAATTGACAACGAAAAAAATCTTGCTGGGTGCTCCGATCCGGAACAGGTTTATGAAAATCCAGTCCGATTTCGCCGACCGCGATCACGGTAGGGTCATCCAGTGCCCGCTCCAGAGCAATGAGGTCTTCTTTGGTATGTTCATCCTGAAACATGGGATGTAAACCCAGAGCGGGATACAACGCGGGGCTTGCGGTGCAGCAGTGCAGTAGCTGCGACCAGCCACGACGAGTAACCGCCGGGATGACCAGCTGTCTGACCCCCAGCGCTTGAGCACGTTTCAGCACCAGTGCGCGGTCAAGATCAAACACGGCCAGATCAAGATGGCAATGGCTGTCGATCCAGTGAATCCGGGGCTCTGTCATGTGCCGAGTCGAGCCATTTGCTTATGCGTCTTTACGCTCGATCAGTTCAATGGCATAACCGTCCGGATCCCTGACAAAGGCGATCACCGTGGTACCGTGTTTCATCGGTCCTGGTTCACGACTGATCAGGCCGCCAGCAGCACGAATCGCGTCGCAAGATTGCTGAATATCGCTGACACCGATAGCCAGATGGCCAAAGCCGTCACCAATCTGATAATGATCAGTATCCCAGTTCCAGGTGAGTTCAATAACGGCCTCGGAGGCTTCAGGGCCATAGCCGACAAAGGCAAGGGTAAAACGTCCTCCAGGATAGTCCTGGCGATGCAACAGGGTCATACCCAGAGCACCGGTGTAAAAGTCGATGGCACGGTCCAGGTCGCCTACCCGCAGCATAGTGTGTAACAATCGCATCGTATTCTCCTTAAGAAAAAAAGGGGTCAGAACCCTTTTTTAAATAAAATTCCATAGATATCAATATTATAATAGATAAAAAGGGCTCTGACCCCTTTTTTATACTTTACTTTGTCGGTATCATTGGCGCGGCAATAGATTGCAAGAACTTGATGGGACAGAAAATAACCTTCAGAGATACCTCTTCATGACTGATACAACACGATATGTCTTACCGACGAACCAGACGCCGAAATTCTGGTACAACATTGTTGCCGATCTGCCTGTGCCACCGGATCCGGTATTGCATCCAGGAACCGGAGAGCCGATCGGTCCCGAGGCCCTGGCACCATTGTTCCCGATGGCCGTCATTATGCAGGAGGTCAGTGCAGAACGGGAAATCGAAATCCCTGAGCCGGTACGAGAGATCTATCAGCAATGGCGCCCCTCCCCCTTATACCGGGCCCGAAGATTAGAGAATGTGCTCGATACACCTGCCAAAATCTACTATAAATATGAAGGTGGCAGCCCCTCCGGCAGCCACAAACCGAATACCGCTATCCCCCAGGCATTTTATTCCAAGGCCGAAGGGGTCAAAAACCTGGTAACGGAAACCGGTGCCGGCCAATGGGGCTCTGCGCTGTCACTCGCTGGCTCTTTTTATGATCTTGACGTTGAGGTGTTTATGGTCAAGGTCAGCTACCAACAAAAACCCTATCGTCGTGCTTTTATGGAAACCTTCGGGGCCAGGTGTCATGCCAGTCCCAGCGAGCTAACCGAGGTGGGTCGCAGTATTCTGGCCGAACACCCGGACAGTACCGGCAGCCTCGGCATCGCCATCAGTGAGGCTGTGGAAATGGCTGCACAGCGGGATGACACCAAATATGCACTCGGCAGTGTACTCAATCACGTGCTCCTGCATCAGACCGTGATTGGCCAGGAAGCCATGCAACAGATGGAAATTGCAGGGGATTCACCGGATATTATTATTGCCTGTACCGGTGGCGGTAGTAATTTTGCCGGACTGGCCTTCCCTTTCCTGGGCCAACAGCTACGTGGCGGCAAACAATACCAGTTTATTGCCGCCGAACCGGCCAGTTGCCCAAGCTTGACCCAGGGAAAATACACCTACGATTTTGGCGACACCGGTCATATGACGCCATTGGTGAAGATGCACACCCTGGGCTCCACCTTTGTACCACCGGGTATCCATGCCGGTGGCCTGCGCTATCATGGCATGGCTCCGCTGGTCAGCAAGGTGGTCGATCTTGGACTTGTCGAGGCACGGGCCTTTCATCAGCTGGGCTGCTTTGATGCGGGCATCCAATTTGCCCGCGCCGAAGGGATTATACCGGCCCCAGAGTCAACTCATGCCATCAGGGCAGCGATTGACGAAGCACTACGTTGCAAAGAAGAAGGCAAGGGCCAGACGATCCTCTTCAATCTCAGTGGCCACGGTAACTTTGATATGCAGGCCTACACCGATTACCTGGGCGACCAGCTTAAGGATCATACTTTTGACCGTGATCAGGAAGAAGAAGCGCTGGCAGGCCTGCCACAAGTAGGCCTTGCCTGACACCGCACCGGACCACCTCATGAGGAACCTGTTTTCGGACGGGCTCCTGGAAGGCTACCTGGAACAGCCTCCTGGTCAATCAGGCGCTGTGTGAAAAACTGCAGAAGTTCAGGCTGTTGTTCCCAATTGCGCAAGAATCTGCGCAAATCTCGTTGCCGGGCATAACGCCAGCGAGGTGAGTCGGGTCGGTACATACGGGTACCGTCGAGATCGATCAGGGCCGGACCGGTGGGGGTCAAAAGGATATTGCTGGCTTTAAGATCGCCGTGGGCAATGCTGTGTTGCCGCAGTTGATGCAACAGGTTCAACAGCGCCTGACAAACCGGCCGGGTCGTTTCAGTCAGGCCATGCCGGAGCAGGTAAGCACTGCAGATATCGCCGTCCAACCATTCCGACAATAACCAGCTGCGACGACGCAACAGGCCAAAACGCTCTTCCACAATGGCTATTGGTTGTGCCGTGGCGATCCCCAACTGCAGCAGCTTGGTTGCCATATTCCAGCAATGGCGTGCCCTTGAGCGACGCACACTGCGCTTTAAGGCATAGCCGGGATTACGCAAATGGTATTGTTTAATGACAAAATCATCTTTTTCGATCGTCTTCCTGACAACACTGGTGGCGTGATCGTGTTTCAGGATCTGCACGTCAGGGTCGCAAAACACCGAGTTGGGGTTGCGACAAACAGGCAGTAAACGATCCCGCCCCGGGGCCAGTTCGATATGCAGGTTACGATAGCGCTCCAGAACGGAATCTTGTTGCAAAAATTTATGCCGGGTTGACGGTAACAGAAGATGTAGCTAACTGTGCCGATTTGCGTTGTTCTGTGTGGTATAAATTTACTGCCCGCCGTCTAACACGAGCCCAGAACAAACGCTCTGTACCAATAATCTGGCGCAAGGAATTACGCCGGTAACGGCGCATAAACCGAAACAGATCGCGCTGGCTAAGTCCCATGTCCATGCTCGAATAATAAAGACCGGCGATGTCCTTGATGGACCATCGTTTAGGCGTGCTGCGACGTATTTGCATGCGATGCAGGTCAATCAAGAATACCCTCGGAGTGTTGGAGTTGCCCATGTCCGCACAGGAAAGCAGGAAATGGCATAGATAAAAGTCCCTGTGGTTTGCCCCGTTGCTGTGAATCGCATGGGCAATATCCGCGAGGCGGTTAATCAATGAGCGTTTGAACACCAGGTCCTGGCCCCTGAGCTGCTTGCCAACCCAGTTTTGACGGCAAAAATCCTCCAGGCTAATAGTATCTGTCAAGTCCTCGGTCAACATAAAAGATTGGCGCCTGGCGGGATTCAAACCGGTGATACCATAACCTGCGGCAGTGAGGGTATCGACGCCGATACGTTTTAAGTGATGAATACCGTGCCATTCATTTCTGGCACCCAATACCGGGAGTCGCAGATAGGACAGATTTTTAAAGATTTCCGCCCAACCGACACCAAAATGGGCCTTGAGAAAATACTGTTTGCCACCAATTGCCGTCTTTACCGTACGTCGCCCTGGTGCCTTTCGGACACTTTCTCCATTGATATGAAGAATGGTTGACAGGCTTGATTTCTCAGGCAGAGCGTGGCGAATATCCGGCCGAAGGTACATATTAATGGGTAGGTTTTCGTGGTTATCGATTTGGCAATGTACGTTTGCAGCATCCGCTTGCTGCCTCTCGGTCGACCAATGTTCAATCTGGTCCATTGCGGCCTCAGGCATTTGATACAGGTCACCGTTTTGTGCATAGCGCAAGCCATTGTGTTGCCAATATTCGCGCTGTGGCGATTCAAGCATCTGTAGTAAGCGCTGATTTAATATCGATTGCTCAAACGGGGAATGCAGAACACTGCCGGCATTTGCACGTTCGATATGGGGAGCATAGCCACATACATCGGTTGCCAGTACTGGCAGTCCTGCAGTAATCGCTTCCAGGAGCACAGTCCCGGTATTCTCATGGTAGGCTGGGTGAATAAGTAAGTCACCGGCAGTCAGCAGACATTCCACATCGGACCTACCACCCAGAAAAATAACCTTCCTGTCGACTCGATAGCGTCTGGCCAGCTTGCGAAAAGGTACTTCGTTATCTTCTCCAATAACCAGGAGTCGGGTATTATTTCTCAGCTTGTCAGGTAAGCCAGCCAGGGCCAGAATAGCGCGATCAAGGCCCTTGGTTTTAAAGCCCGAACCAATAAATAGCAATACCTGTAACTTTGCATCCAGTTGCAGTTGCTGCCGGGTTTCTTTTCTTATCGGGACAGGGTCTTTCAATAGTTTTCGATTCGGATCAAGTGTCGGTGGCAACAGGTGAAAACGCTCTTCCGGAGTCAGATAAAATTGCTGATAAACAGATTTTTCCCGCTCAGAAATAGACAAGATGCGGGTTTTTGATTGTAGGCCAAACACGGACTTCTCAAAATGATGACGGTATTGGAAGCGGGGTGTAAGTCGGTATAAGTGGCCATATTGAGGTGCGGCGCGGCCGATATAACAATAATCGGCACCATAATAGATATCCAAACCCGGCATTTTGTTAAAACCGATCACAGCATCAAACTTTTGGCCAAGCAAGGCATGACGCAGGTGGCGGTGGAATAAGGCACAACGGGAGTGGTTGGTCAGCGCCCGTACCGGTAGAACATGGACGCTGGCATTCTCGCAGGGTTTATCCTGCCACTCTCCGGTAAAGATATCGACCTGATGCCGACGTTGCTTACAAACCTGGAGAATCCGCAGCATGTCACGTGACAGGCCGCTATAAGGGAAGTGCTTGTATAGGCAAAAAGCGAATTTCATCACCCTATGATACCGCTGTCGGTAGCTGCTGGCGAATCAACTGTTGTAGTGCCGCAAAAACAGTGGCTGGTGCCAAAGCTGCGCCACATGGAGGGTACTGACTTTTCGAAATTATTTGCTGGCACTGTCGGTGTAGACAAGGTGCACAGGGATAAGAAACCGCCAGGTGCCGTTGCCCAGGGCCCACGGTGCCGGTTCGCTGTGGGTCGGTAGCCAGGTAAAGACTGATACAGGGCGTACCCACTGCGGCGGCGAGGTGACCGGGGCCGGTATCTACCGCCACTGCCGCGGTATTTTGCACCAGAACCTGCGCCAGTTGACCAAGTGAAAGGGCCGGTAGAATGGTTGCATCCGGGGTATTCTCGACAATCGCCATCGCAACCTGGCGTTCGGCTGGACTACCCCAGGCACAGTACACCGGATAACCGGCAGCGGACAACAGACTTGCCAGGGTTTTCCAGGAAGATACCGGCCATTGCTTGGAAGGCCAGGTAGTGCCATGGAGCAATACGATACCTGGTTTTGAGTAGACCCCTGGTGGGAGCACTGCTAGCCGTAATGGATCGATACCATATCGGGCATCGGCCTGTGGCAGATCATAGCCCAGGGATTGGCTAAAAAGACACCGCAAACGCCGGACCGCATTATACTGCCACGATACCGCTATTTTATTGTTGTAGATGAGTGAGGCCAGAGGTTCGCGCGCAGATTGGCGATCCAGGCCGGACACCCTGCCTTTTGCGGCCAGGCCAAGCAAGGCGCTTTTCATTAAGCCCTGGGCATCGATAATTTGGTCATACCGCTGCTGACGCAATTGCCCAAAAAATTTTCTCAGATCACCAGTAAAACCACTTTTCCATGCGCCGTCTTTCCATGCGTTGCGCCAGCGCCGTAGAGCGACCGGAATAACCCGGTCTACGGCTGGATGCCAGCCCGGAATTTCGCTATAGTTTTCTTCCACCAGCCAGTCAATTTCCAGTTTTTTTCCGGATGTAGCAGCATCAGTGATTGCCGGTAGAGTGTGCAGAACATCTCCCAATGATGAGGTTTTAATGATCAGCAGACGCATGTTCAGGGGGCTTTGGGAGTTGTTCCAACGCTTCGATCACCTGTTGCGGCACCAGTTTCTGCAAGCAGTGATGGTGCTGCAGAGGGCATTGACGCTTGAAACACGGGCTACAGTCCAACATTCGGCGCAGTAGTACACATGATGTACCCAAGGGTGGCGTAGTATCGGGGCTGGAAGAGCCATAGAGTGCGACCAGTGGACGCTGCAGGGCCGCAGCGATATGCATTAATCCGGAGTCATTGCTGACCACAGCCTGACATAGTGCCAGCATGTCTATGGCTTGCAACAAGCTGGTTTTGCCGCATAGATTGGTTGTTGGTACCACAGATTGGACCTCGATCTGTTGTGCGAAAGCGGCATCCCGACCGGAACCAAACAACCATATCGACCAGCCGCGTCGGCTGAATTCACGGGCAACAGTGGCGTAATGCTCGGCGGGCCACTGCTTGGAAGGGCCAAATTCCGCCCCTGGACACAAACCTAAAACAGGTTTCGTTGGGGCCGTGAAATCCAGAGCACGCAATGCCTTGGCCTGTGTGGTAGCCGTGCTCCGTAATCGTGGCCAGGGTAGATCAGCCAATTTAGGCACAGGTACGCCCGCCGGAGAAGCCAATGCGGCAAACCGCTGCACAGTTGTTGGCAAGGCTATTTTATCCAGTTTGCGTGGTTCAGTCAGCAACAACCAACGCTGCTCACCAAGATAGCCTATACGCTGAGGGATACCCGCAAGAGCAGGGATAAGTGCAGATTTCCAGGAGCCCGGAAGGACCAGTGCCTGGGAAAAGTGCCGTTTGCGCAGTGACTTTGCCAACCTGAAACGGCCTGGAAAATTCATCTCACCATGTGCGAAGGGCAGTTCGATGCCACGATCAACACCGGGCATGCGGGATACGAGCGGCAAGGTCCAGAGTGGTGCCAGAACAGCAATCCGGGTGTCTGTTGCAGACTTGATTTGCTGGATCAGACTGTGACACATGACCATGTCGCCAACCCAGGCCGAACCCACCACCAGAGTGCTGTGGGGGTGTGTCATGGTTATTTATGAGGTAACGATAAGTAAGTTTTAGAAACCACCGGGGCTGGCTTTTTTCAGGGTATATAACGTACCGCAGTAGGGACAGCGCACCTCACCGGTTTTTTCCAGCGGCAAAAACACCCTGGGATGTGAATTCCACAAGGGCATGCGATCAGTCGGGCAGTGTAACGGCAAATCTTCGGCACCGATTTCCTGACACGCGAACTGATTGGGTTTATCAGCAGCTGAAGCCGTCAGATGAATAGTTTGGATGTTCATATGGGCAAACCTGTGTAGAGTGGATTATAAAGATACGCGTCGTACCGTCAGACAAAATCCAGCCATTCATCATGAGTACCTTCACCTTTGACACTGGCAAAATACAGTTGCTGTGCCTGTTCGGTAATCGGCCCACGGAAACCCTCACCAATCTGGCGATTGTCCAGCTCACGGATAGGCGTGACTTCGGCCGCAGTGCCGGTAAAAAAAGCTTCATCAGCGATATACACTTCGTCGCGAGTGATCTGTTTTTCGATGACGGTAAAACCGACTTCTTGCAACAGTGTCATGACGGTGCGGCGGCTGATACCATCCAGTGAGGAAGACAGTGATGGGGTGTAGACTGTGCCGTCTCGTACGATAAAAATATTTTCGCCACTGCCTTCCATCACGAAGCCCTGATGATCCAGAAACAAGGCTTCATCATAGCCGCAGCTAATCGCCTCCTGTAATCCAAGTATGGAATTGATGTAGTTTCCGGAAGCCTTGGCCCGGCACATGGCGGAGTTGACATGGTGGCGTGTGTAGGAGGAGGTTCGGATCCGAATGCCCTGGGTCATGCCTTCTTCACCGAGGTAGGAACCCCACTCCCAGCAGGCGATACCAACATGGGAAGATAATTTGTCAGCGCGCAATCCCACACCTTCGGTACCATAGTAAACCAATGGTCGGATGTAAGCAGATTGTAGCTTATTTTCCCGAACGACCAATCGCTGTGCTTCATCGAGTACATTGGCATCATAGCGAGGTTTCATGCCCAGTATTTTTGCAGACTGAAGTAGGCGGCGACTATGGTCATGGAGTCTGAAAATTGCCGTTCCACGAGTCGTCTCATAAGCTCGCAGACCCTCGAATACGGCTACTCCGTAGTGCAACGAATGAGTAAGAATATGTACATTGGCCTCACGCCAGGGCACGAGTTCACCATCCATCCAGATCACACCGTCACGATCAGCAAAAGACATCTTCTTAAACTCCGGTAATATGGGTTCCACAGCACAATCCTGCCGCTGTATGTGTGTGAAGTATACCGAAAACTGCCAGTCCTTGGGAATGACTGTTCAAACCTCAGCCACGGCTCACGGATCACGGAATACCTGTTCCCAGGCTTGTACAATCCGCTGTCTTGAGCAATCAAGGCCAGGGTCTTCGACTAGGGGAGGTTTTTCGTGCAGCTTCAAGTGTTGCTCCAGACCTAAGTAGTTACGGTAGGTTTCACGCAAGGTACTGGCTAAGGTAACGTCGATTGCCCCTGTACTCGCCAGTGCATCCAGCAGATCAATAGTACTGCGAGGGATAATAACTTGTGGCCATCGAGCCGCATACACCAGCACCAGATATTGCACCATGAATTCGATATCAACAATACCGCCACTGCCATGCTTTAGATCAAAACATCCAGCTGAGCTGCGATCACGATGCTGGCGCATTTGTTCGCGCATCTTGCAGATATCTTTTCCCAGCCGACGGCGGTCGCGACTCTGACACAACACTTTCTTGCGTATTTTCTCGAAACGCTCCGTCAAGGAGGTCTGTGCTCCCAATACGCGAGCCCTGACCAATGCCTGGTGCTCCCAGGTCCAGGCCTGCTGCAGCTGGTATTGCGCAAAGGCATCAAAACTCGTGATTAAGGTACCGGAATTGCCGCTGGGGCGCAGGCGCATATCCAGCTCATAGGTTTGTCCACCCTGGGTGCGCAGGGTAATCAGGTGAATAATACGTTGTACCTGGCGGGAAAAACGATATTGTGTCTGCGCTTCATCCGTATTCTCCTCACAGGTTTCGTACAAAAACACGATGTCCAGATCGGAGCTGTAACCCAGCTCATAACCACCGAGCTTGCCATAGGCAACGATCGCCAGTGCCGGCAACGTACCATTTGCACAACGTTGTGGCAAGAACTTCTGTGCCAGGGAGTGCCGGGCCAATACAATGCATTGACAGAGAATCGCTTCGGCGATGACTGCCAGTTGTGTGCCGGTGCATTGTGGCGGGCGATTGCCGGTAATGGCAGTGATGGCTTCCAGCAATACCTGGCTGTGACGAAATTCCCGAAGGATCTCCATGTGTGCTTCGACATCATCCGATGCCACTGTTGCCAACTTGGTGGTCAACAGATGGCTCATGTCGACAAAACACATACTACTATTGGCTTCTGGCAAGCCAGCCTGACGTAACAGATCATCGAGGACAGCGGGGTGTTGGCCAATCCAGTTGCTGATCCAGGGACTGGCAGCACAGATGTTGCAGAGCCGTTGCAGCGCCATCGGTTGTTCCAGGAGTAGTGCGAAATAAACGGAACGGCGACCAATCGCGGTGATCAGCCTCAGCAGTCGCAATAAGGTGCTTTCAGGGTGTGCTGTTGTGGCCGCAGTTTCAATGAGGCGTGGCATCAATCGGTCCAACCGTTGTCGTCCCCGACTGGAGAGATTGCGATAGAGACTGCCATTGCGCAGCACCTGCAGTTCATGACAGATTTTTTGCGGGTCGGTGTAACCGATATTCCGCAATGTCAGAGCAGTGGGATCATCACAGTGACCATCCAGCCACAGCGCAGTCAAGGTCTGTACATGATGGCTGTCCTGCTCACCCTGGTAGCGAAAAATACCAGCAAACAGCTGTTGTACCGCATCACTTGCCTCCCTGAGGTGGTGCTGGAAGGAAGCCCAGTCATTGGCACCCATGGCATAGGCTAAACGTAGCTGTTCTGTCGCTTGTTGTGGTAATAACTGGGTTTGCTGGTCTCGCCACATTTGTAGACGATGCTCGGTATCACGTAGCAATCGGTAGTGATCGAGTAGCTGTGCTGCAGTCACAGCCGGCAACAGGCCGGTCTCGACCAATGCATGAAGCGCCCGAGGCAAAGAACAGGTTTGCAATGTCGGTTGTCGCCCTCCATACACCAGTTGCAAACTTTGGGCGATGAACTCGATTTCCCGGATTCCGCCGGGCCCAAGCTTGATGTTGTGCTCCATACTGCGGCGTTTGAGCTGCCGCTCTATGAGTGCCTTCATCTCCCGAATCGATTCAATGGCGCCAAAATCCAGATAACGGCGATAAACAAACGGTTTTAGTGTGGTCAGCAGCTGACGGCCGCTTACCAGGTCTCCGGCTACCGCTCTTGCCTTGATCAGAGCATAGCGCTCCCAGTCCCGACCATGACCCTCGTAGTAGTGTTCCATAGCCTCTGTACTCAATACCAGTGAGCCACTTTCCCCATTGGGCCGCAGTCTCAGGTCAACCCGAAAAACGAAGCCATCCGCTGTGACCTCGTCGAGATAACGGACGAGCTTGCGAGCTACGCGGGTAAAATATTCATGGTGGCTTAGAGCCGCGCCCTTATCGAGCGAACCTTGTGCAGAATAAGCCAATATCAGGTCGATATCTGAGGAAAAATTCAGCTCTTTACCACCGAGCTTTCCAAGCCCCAGAACGATAAGTTGTGGTTCGACGCCATCACTGGCTAGCGCGGCTCCGAAGCGTTGCCGAATCTGTTTGTGAGCAAATGCCAAGGCCACTTGCAAACAGGCATCAGCCAGTTCGCTTACATCAGCAACGGTTTGCTCCAGGCCAGCTGCCAAACACAGGTCGTTCCAGGCGATGATGAACATCTGCTGTTGCCGAAATTGTCGCAATGCCCGTATGAAGACTACCTCATCGGTAGCGTCTGCAACGGCCAGTTGGCATTGTGCAAGAAGTGGTTGCCGAACAGATACGCCGGCATTGGAAAGTGTGGGGGATACCTGTAGTAGCAGGCCAGGGTTATGTTGTAGCAAGCGCCCACAGAACTCGCTGCAACAGAGCAATCGGGGCAAGTGATCGATATTTTGTTGAATTCTGGTGGTGCCGTCCGACAAGGTCTGTGCGGACAGCTGCTGCAAAATGGATCGCCAGAGGATCAGTACTGGCTGCTGCAGGACTTGTGGTATCCGCTCGAGTACCTTGTTGAAGCGATCGTCCATTGGGCTCATCTATCAATGTGGCCGGTGTCAGCACTACATCATACTCTGCATGGTCTCACAGGGGACGCCACTTTCAATGCTGCTGACCCATGAGACATCGTGTACAATCCGCGCCCACAGCGGCATCACGACTTGGCGTGTTCGAACAATCGACCAGGGATATGACAACAACAGATCACGGTATAATATTGAAGTGACAGTAGCATCCCCTCTGAATTTACCACCAATGCCACCACGCTGGCAGGGCCGGTTTCACAGTTACCACAGCCTTAAGTGGTGTGGCTGGATTGCCAATAGCTACTGGTCTGATAATCTTCAAGAGCAGCTTCAGTGTCCCGAGGCACTGTTTTCTGAGCAGAATCTGATTTCCTGGTACAAGCAGGGACGCAATCGTCTGGCAATCGTTCATTGGCCGACAATACCCAACACAGGACTTCAGGTGGTACTTAAGGCATACGGCACCGGGGATTGGCATACTCGTCTGCGGATGCTATTCCGACCCTCTCGGGCTATGCGGCACTGGCAGCGTGCGGCTGAACTGCAAGGGCGGGGTATTCGCACCCCACAGCCGGTATGGTTGGCCGTCCCACAGGGACGACAGTACAAGGTAGTGTATCTTGCGGTGGAATCTGCACCACCCCACCTTCGGCTACGGGAGTTACTACGAGCCATCGGCCCGGAAACGGCAGAAATTGATTTTTCGGGTCACAAATTAGCCGTTTCCGATCTGGTCACGGCACTTGGCCATTATGCCCGCGATCTGCACGAGGCCGGTGTCGCACACCGTGATTTTTCCGGGGGCAATATCCTTATTCCCGAAAACTGGAATGGTAACAGTGAGGGATTACTGAACGAGTTTATACTACTCGACATTAACCGGGCACGACTCTTTGCGCCTGGAACCATTGATATCTACCATCGGATACAAGATCTGGAACGTATCTCACTGGTAGAATCACAGCAACAGCATTTTTATGAGGCCTATGCCGATGGCAGCGCTGAATTATTGGCCCAGTGGCCGCGCTATCAGCGCTACCGGCATAGTTACCTACGGATGCGAAATACACAAAATCCACTCTGGCGATTTGTGCTGAAAACATCGACCTACTGGATTCGAACCGGTTGAAATTTATTTCATGGAGCATGTAGTGGCGACAGAAACAGGATGGATTCATACGCTGTTCAATCACAGGGGTTTACGGCGATTTTTGTTGAAGGCCAGGGTGCCGTTAGTGTTGCTGTTACTGATTGCCTGGCCCTGGTGGGTCAAACCACAGTTGATCTGGTACGGAGTCGGTATTAGCACCATTGGAGAAGCATTACAGTTGTGGTGCTTCGCCTGTATTGAAAAAGAGCAAGTGCTGACCATTCGTGGCCCATACCAACTCTGTCGTAACCCCATGTACCTGGGTCGTTATCTGTTGATATTGGGATTTATCGCTACAACCGGTAGCGTGATGGCTATGTTAGGCTATACGATCTTGTATTACTACTACATGGTCAATCGGGTAAAACGTGAAGAGCCGGTTCTGGAAGGGGTTTTCGGGGAGCCCTATCAAGCCTATTGCCGGGATGTCCATCGTTTCATGCCGGGACGGGGTCGCTTTGAGCGGACCAACTTTGGTTTTTTTAACGGACAAATTATGTTGAGCAATCATGGTCACTGGAATCTTCTTGCCGCCGTGCTGGCCTATGTTTACCTGCTGACGATGCTGCGCTGGGCGGTGTAACGGAAATAGTGCTCCAGGCGATTTTCTGGCGGTGTCTTGCCCTGTTTGGCAAAAAAGAAGGGGCGCAATCGCGCCCCTTCTGAACCTGCCAGAAAAAAGGAAAACTTATTTCCAGTCTTTCCGCATACCCAGGCTGATTGCACTGGTGCTGGGGCCGACATTCGGGGATTGGTTTTCATACTCAGCCCAAACCCGGAAGGTACCGGTCAGCTTGTGCTCTACACCGAGCTGAAAGGCGTCATCATTGGTATTATCATTGGTGGAAAATCCGGCACGAAAGCGGGTTTTACCAGATTTAAACTGACCAACCACATGATAGGTCTTGATGTCGGAGCCGACAGCCTGCTGCTTGCTCTCACCATTGAAAAACAAGGTGGCATTACCAAAGGCCAGTGCCAAGGTTGCGCCAACCAGGTCATTGTTACTATTAACCTGATCAGAGATATAGCCTAAGCCCAAGGTAGCAGGACCGAAGGAAAACTTCGCGCCTACATGAACCTGATCTACACCCGTCTGGTCATTGGCAACGGTAGCATCGTAGCCATTCATCACCAGTGCGATCTGACCGCTGAACATATCAGAACTCGGTGCGGTGTATACCAGGGAATTGCTCAGACGAAACGGTCCCTGATAAAATTCGGCACCGGAGGCATTATAGACATCGAAATCACCGAGGGCATTGTAGTACGGGCCCCACTGCTGACCCAAGGACACCGAACCGAAGGCACCTTTGATGCCGACATAGCCAAGACGACCACCGGTCACACCACCGGAGGTGGCGGTATCAATCTTAATTTCATAGCGGGCGAAACCTTTCAGACCATTACCCAGGTCCTCAGTCATTTTGGCGCCGATACGTGAACCAGCATTCTTGACTTTGCTGGAGGTTTTGGTGCCATTGTCTGCAATGGACAACTGGTCACGCAAGCTGAAGTAAACACCGGATGCGGCATAAGTCGCCGAAACCGGTGCGGCAACGGCAGCGGCAACTGCCAGTGCGAGTAGTTTTTTGCTCATTTGCTTATCTCTCCTTCGAAACGTTTAGATTACATGAAATGCAGTGGTATTGTACCGCCACGAAAAAAAATCGCAACCATTATTTGCGCAAAAACAACAAAAAATTGCATGTGTTGTATAATAACAACAGCGGGCTGCTTGCATCTACTGATTCTGTTCTATATTCAGGTCTATGACTTAAGGCTCAAGCGACGAGAGTAGTCGAAAGGGTTATACAATCCGTTACTACCTGCAAAACCAAAGGTGGAGCGATTTTACAGAAAAGTGTGGCAATATCCACATGATGAAATCTACTCTCGGCCTCTTGTAGACGTCGCTTTTGCCGAACACTGAGAGACTGTGGTATGTTGCAGCGCTATGAAATGCAACAGAGAAAATTTACAGAAAAGGCTCAGGATGGCCCGGCGTGCGGGTACGAGGGATGAAATGTGACGCTGGCTGATTCATTTCTGCAAGCCCTGAACCTGTTGTTTTCCGGCGACTCACAGTTGTGGGAGATTATTGCTACCTCTTTTGCGGTGTCGGGGCAGGCGGTGTTGCTAATCACGCCGCCTGCCCTGCTACTGTCCTTTGTATTGGCTTATGGCCGCTTCCCCGGCCGCAAGCTACTGATCACCTTGAGCAACAGCCTGCTGGCCCTGCCGGTGGTGGTTATTGGCCTGTTGCTGTACCTGTTGTTCTACAGCCATGGCCCCCTGGTGAATTTACAGCTGTTGTTCAGTCGTCCGGCTATGGTTATCGGGCAAATGATCCTGGCCTTTCCCATAGTGGTGGTCATGGCCCACAGCCACTTACAAGGTGGTGATCGCAGAGAACTGGAAACGGTTCAGACATTGGGCTCCGGGCGCTTGAATATGATATGGACGTTATTTGTTGAGCATCGCTACGCTTTGCTGGCGGCGGTACTGGCGGCATTTTGCCGGGTCATTGCCGAAGTTGGCAGTTCTCTATTGATCGGCGGCAATATCCTTCACTATACCCGCAATCTAGCAACAGCCATTGCTATGGAAACCGACAAGGGCGCCGTTTCACAATCACTGGCATTGGGCCTGGTAGCGCTACTATTGGCACTCGGCTTGCAATTTGTAGTCAGCCATTTTCGCGGCTCCGGAAGAGTGGAGTGATGACAAAACCTTTACTGCAGCTAACTGACCTGCGTAGACGGTTGGGCCGACGGGTGTTGTGGCAGATCCCACAATTGACCGTTCCTGCTGCAGGCAGTCTATTGCTACGCGGCCACAACGGCACCGGCAAAACGCTGCTACTTAAAACACTGGCCGGCCTTGATAAACTCGATTGTCAGGCGTTGCAACTACATGGGCTGAACGTGGCACAATCGCGGTGGCAGCAACAGCTGCGCGCTGTCACCGTCTATGTGCATAGCCAACCCTGGTTATTTGAGCGCACAACCCAGAGCAATATTGCCTATGGTCTGCAACGCCAGGGATTGCGTGGCAGCCATTTGCGTGAACGAGTCTGGGAGGCGCTGGAGTGGGCGGGCTTGCAGGATCTTGCCGGGCAACGGGCACGCCAGCTTTCCACGGGACAACAGCGCTTGCTGGCTATTACCCGGGCCTGGGTACTGCAGCCTGCCTTATTATTGCTGGATGAGCCACTTGCCGGCCTGGATCAAATGGCTCGACAACAATTGTTGGAGCTTCTTGGCCATCTGGCAGAGGAGCATAGAACGGTGCTGTGGACCAGTCATGAAGGGGTCGCCGATGCAGGGTGGGTTGATGAAATTTGGCAGCTTGAAGACGGACAGTTAAGCCGGGAAATCTACCGCGGTCGGCAAGCGAGCGCCGTGGTTTCATTTCACCGCCCAGCCTCCCACATCAAACTATAAGCCGGCTCGTGACGGCGCATGCTACTCACCTTGGCAGAGAATACCGATCCTCCTGTCATCCATCACGATGGCGGGGTAGCTCCGTCAGACAACAGCCTGATATTCACTCGCCGCAACACTCAATACTCGCCAGCCATAATCGGCGAAGGAAAAGCGAATCAGGAGTTGCAGGCTATGCGGATCGGGCCGGTGGATGATCACCGGAGCCTTGGCCAGGTGACTGGACAGTACCCGCCCGGAAGGAAAGGCGGTATTGCCAAGATCGTAGGCACAGAGTTTTTGTAGCACGGCCAACACCTGTGAGCCGGCAAGCTGCAGACAGGAATAACCACCGGAATTATCGACTACGGCGGCATGCAAACCGCGAAATACCGTCTCCGCCCGCTCAATAAAGGCATCCTTTTCTGGCAGCGGCAACAACAGCAGGAATTCATCAGGTGAAACCCATAGCAAGGTCCGCTCTCCCCCGCCATTCGTGGAGGAGGAAACCGGCTGCGGCAGGGACAAGTCCAGTGTTGCAAGTGCCTGCAAAAATACCCGGTCATCGTTATTACCACGGAGTACCACGAAACCCCGGTCACGGCGCTCCTTGACCGACCAGACAGTCCCGCTACGGTCAAGCTGTCGCTGTGCCAGTGGCGTCCGGTAGGCATTCTCTATCGTTGTTTCAGCCATCCCGACACGCTCCTTCCGGATCATAAAACAGGGAGCTGGTGATGCTTGCCTCCAGCGTAGTCCCTTTGGCGGTACGGGCATAGACGGTTTCTCCCATTCGTGCACGACCGCCCTTAACCACAGCCATGGCAATAGAACGATGCAAAATTGGGCTCATATAACTTGAAGTAACATACCCCTGCATCTCTTTGCCCTGCGGTTCATTGACCAATTGGGCCCCTTCTGTCAAACATTGTTGCGGGTTTATGGTCAGCAAGCCAACCAGCTGCCTGCGATCCTCACGCAGCATGTCTGAGCGACTCAACGACCGTTTGCCAAGCCAGGGAAAGGTCTTCTTGCGACTGATAATCCACTGCATACCGGCATCCACCGGGGTCATGGAACCGTCCGTATCCTGACCAACAATGATAAAGCCCTTTTCTGCCCGCAATACATGCATGGCTTCGGTCCCATAGGGTGTAATCCGATCCTTGGCACCAGCACTTAATACCTGCTCCCAAATATAATGCCCGTAATTAGCCTGCACATTGATCTCAAAGGCCAGCTCGCCACTAAAACTGATGCGCATAATGCGCGCCGGGATACCGGCCACCGTACCGGGACGCCAGTGCATAAAAGGAAAGGCTTTATTATCAAAATCACAATCCGTACACAGCCGCTGCATCAAGGCCCGACTTTTCGGGCCAACCACCGCCGTGGTCGACCAGTGATCGGTCACTGAGGTCAGAAAAACCTCCAGTTCCGGCCATTCGGTCTGCAACCAGCGTTCCAGCCAGATGAACACCCGGGCTGCACCACCGGTGGTCGTGGTCATCAGAAAATGATTTTCATCAATGCAGGCGCTAACCCCGTCATCAAAAATCATACCATTTTCATCCAGCATCAGCCCGTAACGGCAGCAGCCAGGAGCCAGTTTTGACCAGGCATTGGTATAGACCCGATTCAGGAACTCACGGGCATCCCGACCCTGGATATCAATTTTACCCAGCGTCGAGGCATCCATAACTGCCAGCCCCTGTCGTGCAGCCAAGCATTCACGCCACACCGCTGCATCAAGGTCTTCCGTCCCTTGTGGATAATACTGTGGTCGCAGCCACTGGCCGACAGTTTCCCAATGAGCACCTTGTTCAACATGGGCAGAATGCATCGGGGTATAACGCTTCGGATCATATAAATCCCGGCGATTTTGCCCCACCAAGGCAGCGAACGTGACCGGCGTATACGCCGGGCGAAAGGTAGTAGTACCCACTTCAGACATCGACAGGCCCTGGATTTGTGCTGCGATTGCAACACCCAATACATTGCCGGTCTTGCCCTGATCGGTACCAAAGCCAAGGCCGGTGTACCGTTTGATATGTTCGATACAACGATAATTTTCCCGAATGGCCAGGGCAATGTCATCGACAGTGACATCATTTTGCATATCAATAAAAAGCTTGTTGTGCCGTTTATCCGGAGGGGGCACCATGAACAGGGCTGCAGTATGTAGGGACTGCGGTTCTACCGGCTCGAATGCCGTGGTTTCCAGGCCCAGGGCCTGGATTGCCTTGACCCCGGTGAAAGCCCCATCCCGTCGGCAGGCATCCACAGCACTGTGACCATTGAGGGCGCCGGCAGCAAAACGGCCCGCCTTGTCCATGGCCGGCATAAAAGCCAGCTGCTGCTCATCCCAATGGGGTTTCGATCCGGTATGACAATCCAGATGAACCACCGGATTCCAGCCGCCGGCGACAGCCAGCACGTCACAGCGTAGATTCGTTATTGCCGAGTGATCGACCCACCATTTGCCCTGTTGCAGACAAATGGGAGCAATGGAAACACTTTGTAATACAGCATCTCCCGTAGCGGACTGGACCGCATGACCAGGGAATAGAGGCACACCATGTAACGCCTGCGTATAAGAATCAGCTATGTCCGGCCGGCAGTCAATCACAGCCTGCAGTTTCAAGCCGGCTGCTTTCAAGGCCACTGCAGCCTCAAGCCCACTGTCGTTATTACAAAACACCACAGTATTGTCACCCGGGGAAACCGCGTAACGATTCACCCAGGACAATACTGCCGAAGCCAGCATCACGCCCGGCAGGTCATTATTGTGAAAAGCGATCGGACGCTCATGTGCGCCAGTCGCAAGAATAACCTGTCGGGCACGAATTTTGTGCAGGCGTTGCCGGTTCCGTTATTGCTGTTTTAGCTTCACTCGCTTTACCTTGCGTAGGCGTTGCCTGTTCAGATTTTGATGTTACCGCTTCAGCAGATTTTGCTTGCGTGGAAACGGGTTGTTCTGAACTGTTTTTTTTCGCCTCGGATATTTTTGACGCTATCTCTGATGATATCTTTGTAGACACTTTGCTAGATTTTTCAGGGGGCGGTTTTTTATCTACTTCAGATTCAGTGTTTTTTTCATCCGTTTTTACAGAATCAGCATTCACTGGCGCATCATGTTTCCACATAATATCAGGACCAATTTTTATCTCAATGGTCATATCTGAATCATCTGGACTAGTGTTATTTTTTGATTTATCCGCCATGGTACTGGCCTCACCCTCCTTTTTG
>ENA-ORDP01000287-ORDP01000287.1-marine-sediment-metagenome-genome-assembly--contig:-NODE-287-length-34302-cov-4.858031_pt1 | contig 34302 bp, 40 predicted proteins | sample MGYA00248627_ERZ508539 | MGnify/ENA primary metagenome ERZ508539 (study PRJEB26208, sample SAMN05571518) | marine sediment metagenome | biome: deep sea; feature: Hydrothermal vent; material... | reverse complement strand
GTGAAACTCCAGCTGAAACTACTCAAGAAGATGCTACACCAGCAGGCGTAGGAGGTGGTGAAGCACCATCTACTCCTACTGAAGGTAGTCAAACTTCTGACCCAGCTCCCGAAACTCCCAACGAAGGTGCAGCACTGCAAGGTGAAGCTCCCAAGGAAGGAGAAGCAGGATGGGTGGGAGGACACTCTGTTTAATCTCAAAAGAGTAATATAAAAAACCGCCCATACTTTGAGCGGTTTTTTAGTTTTAATATTATGACTATAGACTTAACCTTGTTATTGCTCTCACTCTCCCTCTAATACCCATCACAACACCCACGAGAGTGAATATAACACTTACAAATGTAGTTAAATCTTCGTTACCTATCAATGAAATACCGTAATAATAATTTAATATATTTACCATAAGGGACAACGCTGTTATAATTTGTCCTTTAATAGTCATACTGTCATACCACTTTTTTGTTTCCATATAATATGTCCTTTAGAATGTCCTTTATAAATTACGACCTTGATTTACCCCTTATATATTCAGCTATTCTGTCCGCAAGCATAGCGACTTGTTCAGCAACATACTTGATTTTATTACTAAGTTTAAGGACATCTTTAGCATATATATTGTCCATAACGGACATAGGGTCAATAGGTGTCCAATAGCCGTCCTTTAGAATTTCAACCTGAAAGTGTAGGTGGTCGCCAGACGACCAGCCAGTATTGTCTGCCCAGCCTATCAGTTGTCCTGTTGAAAGTTTATCTCCAACCTTGGGAGCGTATCCTAATAAGTGTTCATAAATTGTTCTATATTTAGTGCCATTTATATTATGCTCTACACGAACATCTAACCCTGAGCGTGGATGTGTGTCTATAAAATAAACAAAACCATCTCTAGCACAATATACTTCTTGTCCGTGCCACGCACCTAGGTCTAATCCTAGATGTCCTTTCTCTCCGTACACAGACTTAAAACCAGTAGGAGGGTTATTCCCATCACAAGTAATATATTTATTATAACCATCAGTAGAAACACACGCTTTATTTTCGCCAAACCTTTGATTGATAATGAATGGTTTTAATGGTTGATATATTTCTTTTTTTGACATATTTTATATTAACCCTAATAATTTTAACAATAATTTACCTTGGACTAAGCCCATACCTGCGGTGAACGCGATAATACCAATTAAGACTATAATTATGCGTTTAACTTTCCCATTAGTAAAAGTTACTTGTGTAATTATAGTGTCCAGTTTTTCATGCACTTGTTCAAACTTCATATCTAGTTCTCTATTACTATACGGTTGGTTTGTCATGAGTCTCTTCGTGTTTAATATTAATGCTGTTACGTTGTATAAAACCTAAGAATAAAAGTATAAAGACTAGTATATACCACATAATCGATAGGTTCTTATTTAAAATTTCAGCCAACCCAGTAACTAAAATCATCACAAAAAACATAAACTCAAACGGATTGAAAGTAGAAACTATTTTCCCTATAGAACCCCCACCTGAAAGAAGTCTTTTAACAGACCAGCCTTGTGTCGGTTCTTGTGTGTTATTTGGAATATCTAAATCTTTAGTAAGCATATGTTTATTATATCAGTTATTTTAACTTTCGCGAAGTGCAATCTGCACTATATATTCAAGTTGTTTATCTTCAAGTAGTATAGGCGCGCTGACCTGAAAGTCTGTGATAAGTACCTTATAGGCGTTGTTTATAACCGCATTATCATTATGGGATACTGCTACAGTACCTCTTACTCCCCTTGAGCATCCTGTAAAGGTTGTTGGTGTCTTGCCTGTGTAGAAAACTTCCTCATCGTCAACTTTCAAACGTCCTTGTTCTGGAAAGTCCCTAGTATCATCAACAGTAATTGTAGTTATAGAATTGTTCAGCGCTCCATTTAATAGAGTGGTTGCATAATCAAGGTCTTGAAAATCTAGTAGTGACTTTGTCCACCATGCCTGTTCAAGCCTAGATTTTAACTCCCTACCTGTAGTTTCTACTAAAGAACCATCTAATGTTTTCAGTCCATCTGCGCAGTTTATTTGCAAGTTCCACTGTTTTGTATATATAGGAACTGGTACATATTGACAAGCGAAGGCTTCGATAGTTGGAGTGTTAGAACCACCACCGCTTAATATGAACTTCAACTTCATTGTCTTTGAAACTATTGCACTGCCAAACAAAAAGGATTTACTTACCGAAGCGCCACCATCCACAGTATATGAAGCTGAACCAAGGGAAGTATAGGTTTCCCCGCCATCGATAGAGTATTGAATCTCTATTGACTGACTTGCAAGAAACTTCTTAAAGTTTACCGTGACGGCGTAAAATAACTTATCTATTGAAGGAATGTCTGCATCAAAGTTTGACGTAGTTATAAAACCAGATGTTTGATAATCGTTAATCGGAATTGCATCAAATTCATCAGCAATTACACCACTACTATCTTTGCAGACAGCTAAGTTTCCAACATTACTCATCGCGAGAATATCAATATTAGTTACGTAAGCTACTGGTGGTTTGATGCCTGAAAACAGAGCATCATTATTATCTAGTTGCCATATCTGGTAATCTGAACTGTTGTCATCTATTACAAAATAAATACTTTCAGAGTCCTTAACCACACCACCAATAAGTAAAAAGGAGGTATCTGTGGAACGTCCGACTTTGTGAATCTGTGATATGGTTATTCCGTTATATTTAAATATAAAAATCCTACCGTATACAGCACCCCCACTTAACCCAATTATATATAAGTTACCGTCACGTTCTATAAGAGACGGGTTACCATTAAATAAACCAGAGTTAAAAGTATATATGTGTACATACGCGTTTGTTCCAATATCATAAGCCCAAAGCTGAGTATGAGTTGCTGATGGTTCTATGTATGTAAAATATATTCTATCTCCAATAAGAACTAATCCTTTTTTGTTTCCCCCTTTAACTCCGAAAGAAAATAACGCGGCTGAAGTTATCCCAAGAGGAAAAGCAGACTGCTTTAGTGTTTGTGTTCCTGAAGCTACATCATACTCATATATTCCTATTCCCCATATAAATTCAAATAACTTTCGATTGGGTGTATATGCGACCAATCCGCTTATACCAGAACCTATATTTAGAGTCCCAACATCAGCAAACGCGCCGCCTGTACTTTTTTTAAGCATAGAAACACCAGACCCTGTGGTCTTACATCCAATATACATATCTCCATCACCCAACTCTGCGGCAGATAGTATTTTTTCGTTAGCACCTACATTTGTATCTTCCCAAATCAAGGCACCACTATATATGTTTACCGCACACATTTTTTGGTCAGTATTATTCCTACCCACAATCATAAATGTTCCATATGGATTTCCAAAGTCATACCACTCTCTACTTTTAGAACTTGGAGAACTTACCGTATTAAGTTGTCTCCAATTTAACTTAATACTCCCAATGTCACCTGGTTGCGTTGAGACAGTAACCCCTTCACTATCATAAAACTTAGCATCATCTTTCCACGCGTCCTCAAGTTTATACCCCCCACTCCAATCAGTCTGTGCCCAAAACCACCAGAAAGAAAAGTCAGTATAATTTCTATCTCCTGATGCAAAACGATTACCATAAATAGGTGCTTGTGTTTGTTTGTATCCTGGACGACTTGGCGCACCCTGAAGAAGTAATCCTTGACCATCCAATCCAATGTGAAATTTTCCTTTGGTTTTTATATATGTCATAGTGTCTAAGGTCTACCCCCCCCATTAAGAAACTGAGGTATAATCCTTGGTGGTTTGGCTGGCTTTAGTTTCGCCTTCTCAATTTCATATAATCTATCAAATCTATCCGACATCATAATAAGTTCCTGAAGTGGTGTCCGTGAAGACTCCATCGTCATTTTTGATACAAGTTCAACCACATATTTATAACGATAACGCCATAAACGAGCTATCGCTCCGTACTCAATAATTGTCATAAAGCGGTCTTGAACATCAATAGTATCGGTCACAGCAGTACCTAGTGCATATGTTTTTAGTCCACGTATTTTTAATAGTTCACCTGCCACACTAAAGGCGTCTCTATCCCCAAGGTATAGTATGTTATTCTCTCTATCGTATCGCCAGTTAGCGAAGTTCTCAACAGTTACCCAGTCTTCTGATGTGCCAGTTCTATACCAGAAGTCATACACAGCAATACATTTTGGATTACTTGTAACTAAAGATAATGACAACATATTCGCTGTTGTTAGAAGGCTTGTGTCTACAAATTCCTTCCAGAAGTCATCACCGAGAGATTTAATCACATCATTTATTATTTGAAGCCACCCTGTATCAGTGATATATACAGCACTTGAATCAATGGAAATCACTACTCCATTTGCTTGAGCTGTTGTCGTTACTAGTGTTCCTGTTTCTTTATCAAGAGTGTAATCAGTTGTTTCAGTTTTATCAACACCACCAAACGAAACAGTATAGGTTGCTGTTTGGTCAAGAACTGGATATGTATCTGCTGGCATTTGAAAAATTGTAGTTGTGCCGTCTGCTGTCCAATCTACGTGTGTTCTTCTCCTCGTATCTCCTACTTGGTTTCTTAGTTGTGTTATATAATCTGCGTATGTCATATATATATTATACTACTTTTTAATAAATTAACGAAGTGATGTTCCTTGACCTATGTCAGTATTGTTGTTTTTGCCTTCCTTAACTTCATCACGTGTACCTATTGATAGGTTAATATTCTTATTCAAACCGAATATAAGACCCTTAGCCCTCATAAAGAATGCCCACACATCAGTTATTGTTATTGTTTGAGTCAATACCTTACCTATTCGTTTGGTTATTATGTCGGTGATTGCAATAGTTTCAACAAAGACATTGCCAATTTGGCGCACAAAACTACTGGTTATACTAATGGTTTCTGAAAATGTCAGTATCATTCTTTTTGTGAATATCTCAGTTAATGTCAATAACTCAGATAATGTCTTTTTTGCCAACCTACTCATTGTGTTTGTATCAGTTACAACGACTATTTCAGAGAATGTCTTACTAAACTTATTCAATATAGTATCAACAATAGTTAGAGTTTCTGCGAAAACCTTTTGAAGAGTCTTGACTACCGTATCAACAACCACAATTGACTCAGAGAAAGTCTTAATCATAGAACGAATCATTGTCCCAGTGATTGTTATCGTTTCAGATAGTTGTTTGACTGTACTTTTTAATACACTTACAGTCGCATCAACAACTGAAATCGCTTCAACGAATATCCGCCCAGTTTGTCTGATACTTGCATCAATAACAGTTATAGTTTCTACAAAGAGTTTTGTGGTGTTGATTGTTTTAATCATTGAGTCAACCATCGTAACAGTTTCAGAGAAGATTCTATCTGATAGCCGTGAGATTGTATCTGCTACTGTGAGAACTTCTGCAAATACCTTTCCCACCAAGTTTGATATCGTGTCAGTTATAACGAGCGATTCTAAGAATGTCTTTACTTTGTTGGTTTGTGTTATAATGCTATCAACAAGTGCGATAGTTTCACTTATAACTTTCGCCGCGACCTTTGAAGTTGATATGTTATCAACCACTGAAACCACCTCACTAATTATTCTTTGAGTTTGTCTGAGCATAGTATCAGCAACTGTGATTGTTTCTGTGAGTATTCTACTGGTGATGTGGTATATGGTATCTGTAACTGTAACGGCTTCTGAAAGTATCTTGCCTGCTGTTTTTAGTATTGTGTCGGCTACCGATACTACTTCAGAGAATACTTTCGCTGTCGCTTTTGAGAGTGATACAGAATCCACCGCGTTTATACTCTCAGATATTGTCATCCCTACTTGACGTATTATTGTGTCTACCGCGGTTATAGTTTCGGATAAAATTCTCCCTGTAATACGTTTTATAGTATCTGCGATTGATACCACCTCACTAAATATCTTAGTTGTAACCTTTGATGTTGCTATTGTGTCGGCTAACGCGACAACTTCACTGAAGACAGCTTGAAGTTTCTTTATTATTGTATCAGTGATTGTGATGGTTTCTGATATTATCTTTGATGCTAGTTTAGAGGTTGTAGCTGTGTCGGCTATGGATAGTATGTTGGTGAGGATTTTGCCAAGTGATTTTTCAACTGTTGAGTAATAAACTGTTATGCGGATGTGGTCTACATATTGAGTTGAATTTACACTATAAAGTGAACTATAACGACCAACAGAAATAGCAAAACCAAAGAGCGAATTATTTATATCAGCTGGTGTCCAAATTTCTCCCCATAAATAGAAAGCAGAACCATAAATAAAGTATGTATCAGTTGTAGTCCAATGTGTTAAATCAGAATTATCAGTAGAGCCAACCACTCCTCCTTTAACAATTCTTACCGCTTTGTCTTGTCCGCCACCACTTGATGAATCAGCTTTCTTTTCAACTTCGACTTTTATACCATTGATATTTGAGTTTATAGGAATATTAAAACCAAAGTTCGTAGCTTTTAGATAGTTACTGGATGTTCCAGCTATATTAGCTGGAATAATACTTGTAGCATATACATTATCACTTACTTCTGCATTGGTTGGATTAGACCATATATAATTACCAAATGATGTATCATTAACAACAGTCCCTGGACTCATTACTCCAGTATTTTGTATCTTCCCATCGATTACCCTGACACTCTCTAAAAGGTTTTTACTAGTCTGTTTTATAAATGTACCGACTGTTGTTATTGATTCTGAGAATGTTCTAGTTGTATTTATCAACCTAACAAAAGTATCAACTATTGTCATAATCTCTGATAATACTTTCATCATCGCTGTTTTGATTATATCGGTTATGCTTATGGTTTCTAATAGCACTTGTGTGCGTGTGTATAGTGAAATCGCACTATTATATTCTTCTGTGATTGCTGTAGTATTAGGGTCATAACCATCAAAAGATAAACCTGCAGTCTGTGTTCCTGCCCCCGATAAAGTCCTCCTTGCAACTGCTAAATTACCTCCAGCGCTCCACAATGTGCCATTATATTCTTCTGTTGTTGCATATAAAGTAGAAACAGCATCAGTCCCACCAAAAGATAGACCAGCAGATTGAGTTCCTGCTCCTGCTAAACCTTGCCTTGCAACTGCTAAATTACCTCCTGCACTCCATGTAGTACCGTTATATTCTTCTGTTGAAGCTAATAGAGTACCAGCACCAGAAACACTCCCTCCAAAACAAAGTCCTGCCGACTGTGTACCAGCTCCAGCTAAAATATATCTAGCTGTAGCTAAAGCACCTCCTGCACTCCATGTAGTACCGTTATATTCTTCTGTTATTGATGTAGAACTGCCTACATTTCCACCAAAACTAAGTCCAGCCGATTGAGTACCTGCTCCTCCTAAAATTCCTCTTCCTGATGCTAGGCTTCCTCCAACTGACCAAGTTGTACCGTTATATTCTTCTGTCGTTGCTACAAGCCAATAACCACCAAAAGATAGACCTGCTGTTTGTGTTCCACAACCTGCTAATTGATATACTGCTGTATTTAAACTTCCCCCTGCTGACCATGAAGCTCCATTGTATTCTTCTGTTATCGCTAAATTAGAACCATTATTTCCTCCGAAACTCAATCCTGTTGACTGTGTACCAGCCCCAGCGGCAAGTCCTTTTGCAACAGATAAACTACCTCCAGATGACCAGACACCTGGTACAGATTCATTTGGTATAATATCAATAACTGATAACGCTTCATAAAATATCCTACCAACCATTGTTGAAATAGAATCAACTGTTGCTACTGCTTCACTAACAATCTTTGAGAGCGTCTTCAAACTAACTATGGTATCAACTATTGTCATCGCTTCACTTGATATTTTCCCTGTGATGCGTGAGATTGTGTCCGAGGCTGTGAGGGCTTCGGTGAGGGTTTTGGTGTAGGCGGTGGATGCCACACTATGTACTACTACTAATTTGGGGTCGTTTGATGTGCCTGTGGTCTCGGCTTGAGAATATCTAATATAACTTGTTGTACTATTTGCAATAGCAATATTTTCGAAGTCATGCCCCTCTCTTGCCCCAAACTTACTTATTCCTGTCTTAGATATATTTGCGATACCACTCGTATTGAGAGTAAAGTCAGTATATGTGTTTATACTTTGTATTGTCATGTCAACCTTTCCGAAGTCAATACTACCCACCTGATTATAGTCACCATTGACAATGGCAGTATTTGACGCAGGAGAAGAAGAAACAATCACAATATATGACTGCGCATCATTACTTCCGTCAACAACATTTAATGTATACATACTTAAGATTGCACTATCTATAGTATCTCCATCTGGAATTGAAGATGTATCAAATAATATAAAAGAACGATATATATCATATGCAGTGCCATTGTGCCTTGACAGAGGATATGTTTCAGCTGCAAGAGCATCATACGAGTTAACTCCAGAGGCAGCATCATGAACGGTTGCCCATGATGAATTTACAGCTGATTTAACAAAGCCATCAACGGATGTACTTTCAGGGTCTGCATCAGGATAAAAAGTAGAAGTAGTATTTCCTATTTTTCTCTTAATTACTCTACCAAACTCTTTTCCTACGAGAGTTACATTATGTGCAATAACTTGTCGTATTGCTTCGGCTGGGTCTTCTCGGAGGTGTCTATCAGGTATTATTTCTCCCGATAAAACACCAATTCCACCCTTTCTTACTATCGTTCCATTGGGGTCGTCTACGAGAACAGGAGGATTGTAGATTAAAAACCTTTCTATCTCTACAGTGCCGTCTTTTCCAAAACCGAGTTGTTTTCTACCTTTCCACGCTCTTGCAAACACCTCTACACCACCTGTTATTTTCTTAACAGACCGTATCTCTACTCTTACGCCGTGTTCCTTACTTTCATATCTACCTTCAATTTCTGTCTTTCTTTTCTCTATTTCAATGCCTTTTATTTCGGCTCGTTCTCTGGCGTTTTTGTGTGCTAGAAGAGTTTCTATCATAATATTATCTTCTTATCCAAGAATAGTTTTCTCTCATTTGAATCGTTCGGCAAGACTTTCTTCAGCAAGCCCTTCTCTTTACATATCTTTAGCGCCTTATCCAACTGCCCAATGAGGTTGGCTCTTTCACTTGGACTACCCTCTTGCATCGCCATATACTGACCAATGAACCGTTTGGTATAGCTAATTAGTTGGTGTTCATCACAATCTACTAAAGAACTACTCATATCAGGAACAAGATTCTCCTTGATTGTATGCCATTCTTTTATTTCTCGTATTCTATCTTTCGCAGTTTTTGTTTGATTGAGTGAGATAAACTTTTTTTTCTCAATCTCTATTGTCAGAAGTTCTATTTCTAAATCATCTGTTTCACTTTCGACCTTTCTTTCAAGTTGTTTAACTTCAACTAAGTTTTTACGATACTCGTAAGACAACATCACTAACTCATGAAACATTACGTTTTGTTCTCGAACTGACTGCCAGTATTTAGAGTCAGGAGTGGGAAACTTTAAGTCATTTAATACCGAAACTTCCATCTCGGTTCGTGTTCTAAACACTTGTGAATGAAGAAAGACATCATATAGTTCGTCCTTTATATCGTCCAATACTTCAAAGTCTCCACTTTCAAGTATGGCGCTATCTCTTAACATATTAAGTGTTGTAATATTGTAATTCATATTGTATATATCTTATTATAACAAACAAACACCCCCACCCCTAACTAAGGGGCGGGGTGCTTTGTCTGCCAGTCCCTATAAGAGTTAAAGACTAGGAAACGCTAAATTTCCAGGTAACTTGAAGGGAGTCTCCACTTACTACGTTCACAGCTGAGAATACTTGTCTTGCGGCAAGCGTTCCTGCTGAAGCAGCGTTTAATACTCCTGACTCAGTAACAGCTGCTGTCCCTGTAACAGAGAAAGTAGTTTGAAGCTGAGCAGTATCATTAGCAACGGTTGTTGTTACTCGTGATGCAGTAGAGTTTACTCTTGCTAGTCCCAAAAGAGTTAGTTCAGTTCCGAGAGCAGTATCACCTGCTGCTGCAGCAACAGCCCCAGTTCCCACTGCTATGTAGGTAAAGGCAGCTTCACCACCTGAGCCGTTGATTCTTGATGCTACACCAGCTGCGCCAGCGCTAACAACAAGGTTGGCGATTATTCTACTGTCTGACCAAAAACCAGTAAAAAACTGAATACGTAAACCATACGCTGAAAGATAGTTTAATAGTCCATACTTAACTTGACCACTAATATCAATCGGGTTTGGATTTAACTTCCTGAAAAAGCCAACTATCATACGACCGAGAGCGTTGTCGGTGAAGATACGCTTCGTATTGCCTGCTTTATCACGAAGAACATACTCAACATTCTGGCAAATAGCCACTTTTGATTTTGTTTTATTCAATGAGAATGTGCTCATAATGTTATTTCTTTATCGATTAAATCTTTTGCCGACTCGACATTTTTAAGTTCCTCGGCAAGTTTCGCACTTTTATCCGCTTGTATTTTGTCGATATCAAGCGAATGCACGACACGTTTAAGGTCTTCCTCAATATCCTCCATAGAGGTTGAAAGCGGATAACCAAAACTTTTTTCTCCAATTACAATTGTTTCACCAACTGCAATAGACTCATCATCTATAACAAGTTCTTCATCCTCATTTTCTTTCAGGATGTCAACTTGAACATTTATATATGATTCGTTATCAGATTGAGAATACCCTTCTGAAACTTTTTTAACTTTAATTGAATGTGACATAATGTTAATTTGCTAACTATCCACGACACTTAATCTAAGAACAAATACAACTCTGCACCAGTCCCCGCAATGGTGACTGACAAACCAGTCCTGAATGACAAACCTTGTTCGCCTGGCAACATTGTTGATTTGTAGTCATTCGTTAGCGCTTTAGTAGCCACAAGAGGTGTACCTGTTTGTGTCGCTGCATCGTAAATAATAGCTGAAGAATCAGTGGAACCACCAACTAAAGTTATCCCCCGAAGTTTGCTACCAGCAATTACGCCTGCAATAGCATTTCCTGAAGATGTAACTCGTAGTGTTTTCATAATTATTTACGATTATCTAATTGGTAATATGCTGTATTCGACTGATACAAGCACTTTTCCGCCTGCCGTAGTTTTCGCGGTAAGAAGACGAAAGTGTGAGTCAGCTGCAATGTCTTGGTCTGTGTCGGTAATTACCCCAGAATCATACTCAACATTAAGAGCATCTGATGCTGTTGCAGTTAAAACGACAATAGTATTGCCCGATTCATCCTGCACTGTAATTGTACCGTTGTCAGTACCACCAATAGCTTTGACCACAACCGCCTTCACTCGATTGATTCGCATTTTAGCAGCTGTATAAATCCTGTTTTGTGCTTGTTCGCCTGCTTCAAAAGAAACTAGCGCAACAATAGGAGACGGCATATTTAACCCATCTTCTGGAACTGGATATACTTCTGCAAATTCTTTTGTTTGTGCCATAAAAGAGTGTTTGTTATTTCTAATAATCCCCAAATGGGGTCTGGTTCTTTAAGGGGAACCAGGAAGACCACAACTTTTTATTAACTCAAGTTATTGTGATAAGCGAATGCCTCTTTAGCATTTCTGAACTCTGCTGTGTACTGACCAGTTACTTGGGCTTTCCAAGTACGTCCAGTTTTAGCTAATTCTTCTGCCCTCATTGAATCGTTTCGTAGAGGTAACAATCTTATCTTATTCAAGTCTCCAACAATCGCCACGTCATCTGGCATCCAAGGGTCTACTATAACATCGAGCATAAAGCCGAGGTCTGAGACAAACTTGTCTACTACATAACCAGCTACGGTTGAATCGAATGTACTCCTTCTGTTTGCTTGGTCAAATGCAGAAATTTTCTGCTTCAACGCACCACTAACAAGAACGAAGTTTGGAGAACCACCGTCATCCCAAATTCCTTTTACCATTGCGTTAATAACGGTTGGAGTAATATTTTCAACAGTTGTTGTTGTATTACCACCAGATGCAGATGTAAATTCAAGAAGTCCACCCATCGAACGATAGGATGTATCAGAACCACCGTCTGCTGATTTAATACCAAGAATTACGGACGAATCAAGCTCACGCTCAATTTCCATCATTCTACGTGCAATTTGAAAAGTAAACTCATCTGCAACTCCAGCTTGAAGTACAGACCTCATTGTGTGAGAAATCTGAATACCTCTTTGGAAAATTTGCGTATAGTTTGTAACTTTTGTTCTTGCGCGCGACTCATCTGTAGGGGCGTCCTGAGACTCCTGTGTAGGATGAGCAATTATCTGAAGTGTAAACGCAGCCGCGTGAGTTTCACCTGAGGTAGAACCGTAACCGCGAACTATAGTAAGGGTATCTGTTGAAATACCAGTAACTTGGATTACTTCTGTCTTACCAAGCGCTGCATCTTTGAATAATGTACCAACCTTAAATCTTGTACCTTCCCCAGAAGCAACTGTCATAGATGTTTCTGAAGTAGTAAGTGTTCCAGCCGCATCGTTGGTTGCTGTGGCTGTATTTGGATTAAGGACATCTTCCATCCAAGAGTGAGTGGTTTCTGTGGCTTCGCCACTAATACCAATTCTTCCGATAAAAGCAGTATTATCCCTTCGGATAATTTCCGCTAATTCGTTAGAAAGGTCAAGAAACTCACCAGCACTTTGGTCAAAGGAAGACAATCCTGATGCTGAAGCTAATGCCATAAATTTATTTATAGTTAAGTTTAATAATTTATCCGACTAAAAATGATTTACTATTTACCTCCTTGTCGTTTAAGACCCACTTTTACCATCCCTGAGATTGCTCCCTCGATGTTGGGGTTTTTACGAGCTGATTCATACTCCGCGTCTGGAGTAGTTCCGCCTAATGGATTTATCCCGCCAGATGGAGGTGTTACTGGCTGATTTACAGGCATATTACCTTTATCATCAGTAGGTACTTCGTTGGGTTTTGGAAGAGGTGTTGCCTTCTCTATTGCCTCAACTTTCTTCACTAATTCTTCTTTTACCAATGAAATTGCATCTTCAGCATCTAGTGCGTCTGGTGCAAGCATGGGCAAAACTGATAAAGGATTTGTGGTTAATAGATTACGTAGAGTAGGGTCTGCATCAAGCGCTTTCCTATAGGCTGGGTCTGCTGCAATTGCAAGTAAACCTCTTTCAGCCTTACGGTCTTCGGCAACTGCGGCTTCCGCTTTTTCATCTTCGGATGGCGGAGTTGCTGGAGCTTGTTGCTTAAAATGACTTCCTCCTTTACCTATTACTCTATCATAGCGGTCTGCCTTACTTTGGTTACTTCGAGCACGACTCGCGTCACGTTGCAACTTTTCATGTTCCTCTTTCGTCAGTGTAACACTCGTTGCTTCGCCGCCTTCTGGAGGAGTTGTCTCTGCTGGTTTCTCAGCAGGAGTTCCGCCTTCTGGTGGTGTGTTACCCTGGTCTGCGTTAGCAGGGGTGGCTACTGGAGCTACGGGAGGTGTTCCGCCTTGATTTTGCTCTGTAGGGGTGGCTGCATTAGTCATAATTTTATATCTTTATTTTATATTATATAAATAATCTTACAAATACAAGTAGGGTCGACTTCCCACTCGCTTGTTATCGTTAATTATTATACCACACATATAATAGTATATACAATAAACATTAACTACTAAAATATATATCAGCTAAAAAAACAGTACCGAGAACCAACATTACTATCCAAAAACTTGCATCAGGACTCATATTATCTTGTTTGATTAAATGGTAAACGTATGTAGTCACGTTTTAATAATTCTTTCGACCTTGACGTTGGCTTCCCTTGAGCTGACGCTTTTGCCCATCCGTATCCACTTTCTAATATGTTTTGAAAAAGATTTCTATAACTTGCACCACGAACAACCCCTCCAGTGATAGTATAGAGTGGCATACCTGGCATCATCGTGAATAAGTATTCTTCAAATACGGTAAGCATGGCAGTATCAGACAATAATTCTCTAGGAGTTTTTCTTGCGCGAAAAGGTCTATTGGTTCTTGGGTCTATTTGATATGGGTCTTCGGGGGTTATGGCAAGTGCCTGTAATGAGTTTGAAACAAATCCCAGTGGGATACCTCCAATTAACCCAGTATTACCACCAAACAATTGACCACGCCCAACTGCATTAACAGTATCACCAAGTTGCTCCCACGCAGTAGTATAAGCCAACAAACTATAAAACATATTCTTCTTTGTCTTTCTCCACTTAATACCTTCGTCAGTACCAGCCCAATTCGCAAAGTTTACCCAATTATTTATGACAACCAACCTGCTCGCAGGAGAAAGACTTCCAACCCACCTGGCTGTTATAGCAACTGTTTTGGCTTGAAACCTAAAAGGAAACCAAATAAGATTTAAAGTTTTTATAAGAGGGGACGTCTGAAATCCTTTTTTATAATGAATAGCTTGTTGAACTGTATCTTGCATCTCTCTAACTAATCTAGGATTTTTATAAATCTTATTCCCATTTTTCATAGTATATGCTGTTGCCTCCTCAAGTGTCATACCAAACTTTTGTGCCATTGCTTTACTTATTTTCGCCGCAGTCCCCATTGTCCAACCACCCATAGCACGTATCCAAAGACCTTCCATTTTACCACGCGACATTATTTGAGAAGTTGTCTCAATCTTTTTCGCAGCAGTATTTATTCCCATACGCTCACGAGCAAATTCTGGAGAATCTAAGACATCCTCAAGGGCTTTCTGTGTGTTGGGCAAGATATCATCTCTCGCGATAACAAGTTCATTAAGTTTGGGTTCTTCTGTAATTTTCTGTAAGGCGTATTTAACTTCATCTAACCTTTTAGATATCCTACTTGGGATAAGTTTAGCACCAAAACCAGCCATCGCTTCTGCTCCTGGAATAAATCGTGCATCTTTTGTAATTAACGATGTCATTAATTTTGTTTCAAGATATTCCTGTGCTTGAAAAAGAAAACTTAACGCACTTTGATAACGCATATAAAATGAAGCCTTTAAAAAATTATCATAATGCCTACCAAATATAGCAAAATCAACACTTGAAGCCCTCATAAGATTAACAAGTTTTTCTCCAGCACCAATGACAGATGCTGGTGTTTGTCTCAACGACTTCCTTGAAACACTATCAATCACCTTTGCAACATCTTCTGCAAACCCAAAACGAACTAAATCTTTTCTTGTAATATCAAAAACACTGATGGGTCTAAATGCCTCAGCACCTTTTAATCCAATTCTTTCTCTGAATATTTGATTACGATGATTTCGCAAAAACTCATACAATTTTGAAACTGGTATTGAAACATTTCTAGTTCTACTTACCACACCCTTTGTTGTGGTTACAGCAATCGGCATTTTTAATTTAATTGTATCACCAAACTTACCCCCAATGGTTTTAATAGCATTCTGAAGAAACGACTGTCCGAATACAAACTCATTAGCACCTTCAATAACTCCCTTTGTAGAGAGTCCAAATTTATCAAGCACTTTCCCAAGGTATGTGCGTTTGGTTTCTATTGCTGAGTTTGGTATATCAGATTTTGTTATTTGTGTTCCAACATCAGATTTTGCTTTGTTGTATATGTCTGTGAGTTGGGATTTGGTTTTGATAATATCAAGATTGATTACTGCTGTATGTGTTACTGAAATCTTATCAGTGGCTCTGACATTATTAAATATAACAGAATCATACTCCCCTTGTTTGGCTTGTTTAATTATCTCGTTTGCCTTATCTGGCAAAAGAACCTCATTTTTAACATCCACTATTTTAGGATTTTTTATATCCAAAAATGAATTAACAACCCTTGATGTCCCCACATCCTTTCCAACGATTTTAGCTAGGTTAGACAGACCTTCGGCAGTTCCTTCAGCTTGTATCCTATTTGATGTAAACCATATTCCTCTAGTATTTGAACCCTTTCCGCTTCCAACAAAAGATTCATCAAAAGAATTAAAATCTTTATTTGTCCCGTGGTAAACCTCTGTTTGCCCACTAATAAACTCCTGCAATGTCTTCCCCCCACTCACCGCTTTCTGTGCTGATTGTTCTATTGGAGATGCTGATGATTTAGTATTACCAAGAACATCAGAAACATGACTCACTTTTTTACTAGTAGGAGCGGCTGCAATACGATACCCAGTCCCTTCCATTTCTTTAGCAATATCTTGTGCTTTTTTACTCCATTTTACAAAAGAAATACTTGATTTTTGGGAAGATAATGTGGTAATGGCTTTTTCAAGATTAGAAATTGAACCTTTGTCGCCATACGCCTTACGTAAAACATCAGAATACTTCTCCCAATCCCTACCATGGACTTCAGTCATTAGTTCATCTATTTTATCAAACACCATAGAAGTTCTACGCATTGGGTCTGATTCTTTTATTGTGCCTGCGACTTCTTCAACAATAGTTTTTATATTAGAACGAACATCTGTTACCATAGCATTCGCCGCTTCTTTTGAAATTACCTTAACTGGAACAAAATTACTCCCAGTCAGGTCACGAAGTTGTCTAACTTTTATATCTGACTCAACATATTTGTTAAAATCGTGAAACAATTGGGTTGGTGTAAGATTCGCAAAGTCAGATTGACGCTTCCAGTCCATCAATGTACGCAGTCTGTTATCAAGAGTATTTTCAAGACCTTTTTCGTTTACAACCGCCTCTAACCACCTCTCCAAACCAAGTGCAGTCTTTTTATTTTCCTTAACCAAGTCAACCCCAAACGCCTTAGCCACAGCGGTTTTCTCTCCTGTCCCAAATATAAATCTACCAACAGGAGCGCCCACTTTTTGTGTACTCCGTCCTAGTTTATTTACTGGATGATAAATAGCATCAGCAATTTTAATTTTTTTTGATTGTGAAATTATAGACTTTGCGATATCTTGTGCTGTCGCTTGTGCTATTTTCACTGCAACTTCTGGTTTTACTCCTTGCTTAATAAATTGATTAGTTACAACCTCTGCAACTTTCTCAACTTGACCGTTACGAACAACATCTTCAATAACGTTATAAAATGGTTTGGATGTTTTTCTATCTGAACCAAACCAACGTTTAGGATTAAACGCTCCACGAGTAGTAGACAACGCCGAGTCAATAGCCGAAGTGTCTACTCCAGCTTTTACCGCTTCTTTCATAGCCACCTCAGTAGCACTTCTAGCCGTTGAAGTAATTCCGCTTTTTAAAATAGCACCAGCTCCAAGACTAGCTACTCCAAAAGCATCAAGTGCAGCAAACAATGGATGAGCTGTATAATAGTCTATACTTTCTTGTTGAGCTTTTTTACCAAGAAAACCAGCAACACCAGCTATATCTTTCCCAGTTTGATATACTCCTTTAGCGGCACCAACCACTACTGTTTTAGCAGCACCAACTGGGTCTTGTACAGCCTGAGTACCGAGTTTGGAAACTCCAGTTATAACACCATACGCCAATAATGAGGCATCATTTACAAACCTACCTGCTATAGACTTTTTATCTAAAGTAGCAGTATTCGTCTCAATATTCCTACCAAAAATCTTAGGTTGTGTAGGTTGGGGCGGTGAGTATGTTGTTGGTTCATATCCAGATGCTGCTCTCCTCGCCGCCCTACTCGCTCTTAATTGTTGTTGGGCATCGTTGTACATAGTTATTGTGAATTAAAAAATGATTTAACTCCTCTAAAAAAAGACTTTCCTTTATCTATAATATCCGAAGGTGAAGAACTTATACCCACTGCATCTTGTGGGGTATTTGGTTTGTTGGTTCTATTAAAAAAGTTTTGCTTTAAGTTATTATTCTCAGGGTTCTGCTTGTTTGTTGGTTGGTTAAAGAATGACGCTTGTTGTTGTGTGGACTGAGTAGGTTGTTGTGTTGGTTGAGTGGCTTGTTGTGTAGGGATGGTTGGTTGTTGAAGCATAGGAGTAAAGTTCAGTGGCGTAACATCACCACTTTTTAATACTCCTTGTGCAAATCCTGAGTCAACACCAACCGCATTATTTATTTCGTTATTGAAATCTTTTTGAAGCATACCTTGTGCCTTGCTATCAACACTATAAATTTTACCTTCCTTAGAAGTAAAAAACATTGTTTGTTGCGGAGTTCCATTTGAATCAAACCCAGTAAATCCTTTAAAAAACTGTCCAGGTCGTATGGGGGTTGATTGCTTGGGTGCAAAATCTGATAAATTTAAACTTCCTGGAGTATCTTTGTAATTGCTATCGTTGCTTTGTGTACTATCAAATCGTAACGCAAAATTAGCATCACCAGACCAGACCCTACTTCCAATACGTGCATTTATTTCTCCATACTGATTAGTTGAAAATCTTGAAAATACTGGAATATCTCCTCCTCCATAGTTCACAGATGATTCAGTTTGTTTATAATTTTTAGAACTCAACCCCTGTGGTAAGTCCCCTATAGGCGCAACACTAATACCAAATACCTGACCATCGTTCTGATTAGCATCAACAAATACACCAAAACCCTTTAGAGCTTTGTTTTGCGAAATTTCACCATTAAGAAGGTCATTATTAAGCCCCTCCATCATTCTATACCTATTATATAATTGGAAATAATAACCTTCAAGGTCAGCCGAAGAATCTCCTTTCATTTTTTTCTCATCAATAGCATTAGAAACTGCAAATACAATCTGGCGTAACTCTGCTGTTGTGTCTGAAACTACTGTCGGGATATCAAACATAGTGTTACTTCTAAATTGAGTAGTGGGTGTTATATAAAAAGCTTCTCTCTCGTTTATTTTAAACTCACCTACTGTTTTATTTATCTCACTTTTTTTAGCCTTCAACTTTGCTACCTTATTTGAATATCCTTGTATTAAACGTTGAGCATCTAGCGCTTCTGATTCTTTACCTGAGTATTGAAACTGCGAAAGAATCTGTGCAGCTTTTTCATAACCCCCCATTAAGTCACTATTTTCTGAACGCTTAATAGTCAAATCAGCTAGTTTCTTCGCATTTGAGAAGCCACTTGAACCTACTGTTTGAAATGTCCTTGCTTTAAATATTGCCATATTATTGTCTTAAAATATTAAGTAATTTAGTATTTTGCTCAGCATTGCCTGTGTAGTCTTGAATTCCTTTATTCGATGCTAGTTTTGTTCTTGCCGTCAATGAAGAGTCAGCACCAGTCGACCTCAGGTAATCTACAATACTCGACCCAGTATATTTAGACTTTGGTACATTCGTATTTGGTGATATGTTTTGTGGTGTCGGCGTTGGTGTTGTGGTCTGTGGTGTTGGTGTGGGGGTAGGTGTAGTTTGGGTAGTACTTGCTGGAAGTGTTACTTCTTGCCCTGGGTTAATTAAATCTGGATTCGCCTTAAACTGTGGATTTAAATCAAGCAGTTGTGTCAATCCAATTCCAGCATTCTGAGCAATAGTCGAAAGTGTATCTCCTGCAACCACTCTCTGTGTGTTATTACCAGTAGGAGTCTTTATATCAGTTGGGGTTGGGGTATTTTTTATGTCTGGGATATTAACATTAACTTCTTTTGCAACCTTGTCAGCAGTTCCAGGTTTTATTAACCTACTCTGCTCAAGACCACGTACTCGTTGGAATAGTTGAGATGTATACATTTCAGTATTTACACCATATTTTTGTCCAAGGTTTTTTAGCTGGTCTATACCAACCTCAAACTGGAGTGATGTTTCTGATGAATCAATAACCTTTTTTGCAAACTTATCAACCGCATCAACCATGACAGCAGCTTGAGTAATATCCACTTTGTTTAAAAATGGAGCAACTTCTGGTCTTGTTTTCAAATCATTAAATACACTGAGTGTGTCATCTAGTATAGCTTGGGGTGGATAACCAAATCTAACCACGTTTGTGTCAATCTTATCTTGTGTAATTTTTTTAATCTCATCAAAAAAGTTACCAAAAGTTTGAGACGTCCCAGCTAAATATCCGTCCCTTTCTTTACTCCAGAACTCCTGCGCTGAATTGTAAGAAACATTTCCAATACGAACTGGTTTTGAAAAGTCCGACTGACTAACTTCTTTATTGATAAAGTTCAACTTCTCAAGTGGAGACATACCGCGTGTTGAACTTTGAACTTGAAAATCTGATAAAGAATTTTGAACACGAACACCAAATAACTGAGACTCAACTGCTGAAAGAGTTTCATTATATGCTGTTACTTCATCTTGGTTATCTGAAACAAGGGCGCTAGCTCTTGCACTTTTGATTTTACTAAGTACATCTTTAAGAGAAGATTCTGTACCATCAAACTTAGCTTTTTTAACTTGATTGCTTAGTATTATATCATGATATTGTTTAACGTTTTTTTCCGCCGAAGCAATATTACCTTGAATTTCAACACGTAAATCGGGGTCAGTTACATCACTAATTGATTGCTTTAAGTTATTAAGATATTGCTCCTCGTTGATTTTACCAGAACTTAAATCTCCCAAAGCTACAGCGTATTTCTCTCTATACTTATTAAATCTTGATAATTTCTTAGTGTTGGTAATTGATTTTTCTAAATCAGCGATATAAACAGCATCGCTAAACCCTGATTTTTTCTCTGACTCAAGTTGTTTTTGACGAAGGCGAACTTGTTCATTGTAAGAAAGCCCATCAGAAATAGCTTTTTGAAACTCCGCTTCTTTAAGTGCACGCTCCTCACGCCTTATACTGTGAGCAGCTTCAATTGACTGTGATACCACAGATTGAACATTGATTGTAAATTGTCGTCTTAGTGTAATTGCCATAATTTTATTGTTTTACTGGTGGCGCTGCCCCATTACGAGAAGCCACTTGTTGGGCTGCTCCCTGAGGAGAAACAGGTGACGCCTGCCCTCTCATCGCTGATGGATTCATTCCTGGTTGATTTTGAGATTCATTTGCTATTGGTGGTGGTGCTCCATTTATTTTTCCACCAGGGGGTGCCCCTTGACCTCCTCCCTGTTGTTGTTGCTGTCTTTGTTGAGCAATTATCTGTTCAAGAAGTCCTGGTTGTTTTGCAATTTCAGTAGCCAATATAGGGTCTTCTAACTCCTGTTTCATTAACTTTTGTTCCTCAGAAGGATTTGATATACCAACGTTACTTTGGGTTGTTGTTAGGGATTGAATTTTAGCTTGGAACTTGTTAATCTCATCCGAAACACTTCTAAGTAATACTGAAGAAATAAATACATCAGTTTTATAAAAACCGTTGATAATCATCTTTGAGTTTGGTATATAAGATTCTGCTTGAAAAAGTATTTGTTCGTTAAGATTCTTGAATGCCTTTTCCCACCACCCTTTACGTAGTGAAATCTTGTTATTTACACCCTGCATAATCACAGAAAGTGCGCGTCCCGTAGCTTGTAGCACCTGACTTCCAGGGTAAAGTACTTGGTTTAACCCTGATAATGCAATAATATCGTTCTTTCTATCATCAAGGTAGCGTTCCATAGCAACAGTTTGCCCTGATTTAGGCATCGCCTGGATGTCTCCATCCTCTCCAACTTGATAAATTACAATCTGACCAGAGCGAACCTCTGAAAGATTATCGAGATTTTTCCCCCAGTAAGTAGGTTTTGTAATTTCTTTAATTATATCAGCAAGGTCTGAAGCTCTCTCATTATATTCTTGCTGTGGGTCGAGTTCGTGTTCAATGTCAGCTGTTCCTTTGGGTTCACCTGGGAGATGTATATTCGGTATAAAATGCAGTGGCACATAACCCCAGTCGTGTTTTATGTACTGTATAATTTTTGAATCAGCATTTATCATAAGCTGATATTCTTTATCATCCCAATATTCTTTTATTGTAACCATAGGAATATTTGAAGGTTCTACAATATTTGTATTTTCAACGTCTCGGTCAGCTTGAATAATTACGTTGGCTGATTCAATCTCTTTTTTAAAAAGTTTTTTCGCTTGTGTGACTGGGACTCTATAGTGTTTTATGAACCCTTGAATCTCATTGAAATTATCATCACTCCAAATTACTCTAATTGTTTCGGGACGCTCAACGTTCCAATATCTAATTCTATCAAAAGATTTATTCCCCTCATCATCAACCTTAAAAACAGGAATCGCTCCAAATATAAAAGTATCACCACAAATTGAACCTGTTCGCGCTCCTCTTTGGAATACTAAACCAAGGTCGTTATCTTCATGAACAGCACTAAGGAGTTTAGTCCGCCCCTCAGCTAACGCTCTTTCAAACTTATCATCTAAAATAGATGGTGGTGATGTCATTTGCGGAGCTTCGTTGGTTAAAAACGCAGTCATGTTTTCAACTATTGTAAAAATATAATTATAAGTACGCATAGTTCCACCCCCTTCTTTTCTATAACTCCATTGTTTCCCTTTATAAAATTCTCTAAGAGCATTATAACCAGAATATACACCATCACCGTATACACGCCTTGTCCAATCAAGGCGAAGTTCTGCTTGTATTTTATTTATATATTCACGCAACTCCTTAGAACGTGTAGTATCTACATTCTCTGTTGCTTCTTGCCCTTCAAAAAAACTAAATAATCCCATAATATAAAACTTTATTTAAATATCTGAACCTGTCTACCCCTACTTGGAGCTTCTTGAACTTGTGCTTGATAACCTGCTAAACGACTCATCTCGACCTTTTTAAATTGCTTGGGGAACTTTTTAACGATATATGAAACACCCATCATTAAAACCATTACGTAATCCTGCACTAACTTTTTGTCATCCAAATGATAAGCTCCAAGCTGATTAGAAAGGTCTTCAATATAATAAGAACTTACCGAACCGAACTCTAAATTCTTTTCAATTACAGCTCCATCAACTTCTGACTCGTAATAGTCCCTACCTAAACTCATCTCTTTTTTTAAAAGCATCAATGCTTCATCTTTGTCAATGTTAAATGCTCTAGGTTTTAATTCATGAAGCATCTTCTTTATAACAACTCCACCTAGTGCTTTGGCATCCATAACAAAATATGGATAGTGAGCAGTCACCCCATCTTCATCGTACCACGTGTACGCTTCATATAAAGTACGAAGAAGCGCGAACTGCATATAAGGCGAACCCCCTCTAATAACTTCATGGTTCACTATATTTATTTTACCACCTACAAACCAATTAGTATAGTCCATAATGTAAAAAACTGACTCATCTCCAGTATCAGACATCCCCCAGTCAGCTATAAGCATATAGTTATTATTATTTTTACACGCAACCTTCCCTGAAAGTCTCCACAACTGCTCTATTTCTGCTGGGTCAAAGAACCTTTTGCCACCAGATATAAACTCCCCGAAGACAACCTGCCTATATTTCTGTTTATCTGTAGCCAATAAGTCGGCTTTAGCGCGCTCACGCTGTATTTGTGGTATAAAAATGTTGTCATCTAAGGTAGCGTTAAGCGCCCACCATCCCTCTCTACCCTCAAATCCAAGTTTTACTATATGTAAATAATATTGATGGGACTGAGAATCAACCTCGGGTGTTGAAATTAAATCAAGAGCAACTCCATATTTAATTAAACGTGACATAATCTTCGCTCCTAACTCGTTTTCTAAGTGCATTGACTGAGCGCATTCATCATAAGAAATATATCCAAACTGTGCCCCTGCCAATGATGCTGCTTGGTCTTGCCCTGTTGGTACTGTATAGAAAACAGACTTGTTTCTAAAACGAAGTTCTCCGAGAGTATTATTTTCTCCAACCAAAAAATCTTTCATCAAAACGTGAAGTTTATTTATTCTTTTTTTGCCATCCTCATCTATTATAAAGCGCTCCTCTAAAATTTCTTTTACATAATTAAAACATTGCTTCACCTGTCTGGAGTGGGGTGAAATATTCAAAGTTTGATAGTGGGCTTTATCAATAAGATTTTCCTCAAGCTCAAGACCGACTTTATAATAACAAAACCAAAGATGCTTCACTGAAATCATTACCGTTTTCCCGACCTGATTTGATGGGCATGCTATGTTACGTCCAAAAAGATAACCTCCAATATCTACAATCGCATCATCAAATTTTTCTCTCCATAAAGAACGAGGAGTTGTAGTACGTTTCAAAAACTTTTTCTGAAAATTATTAAGAGGAACTCCAAGTATCTCTTCCGAAAACACCACAATGTCATTACGTCCACGTTGATTTAACTCCAATAATTCAACTATCTCACGCTTAGCTTCTTTGGGTAACGTTGAAATTAAAAAATCTTTAATTGAGGTCTGCCACTGCTGGTTGTTCATCTTGTTTTGTATTTAAAGAACCCTTTAATAAAGTCATGTCATTATCTGATATTCCGCCAGCTGTACTCCTGCGAACTAAGTCCATAAGAAAACCAGCTGTTTCTCTTTTTTCTTGGCTCTTCCTTATATTGAGCGCCTCCTTAGTGTTAACTGCACGGATAACATAATTAAAAACATTTAATATGTAATGTCGCCTTTTAACAATAACTTCATCCTCATAAAGGTCTTCGTGTCCTTGGTCATTTTTTAACATTGTCATGGCATCATTCATTAACTCCCCCGCAAGGTTCCGTGCCCCATCACCAAGTTCATTATCTGTAGGTATCACAAATTTATTATCTTTATCTCTTGTCCTAACTGCTATTACCGCAGGAGAATCCATTGTCATTTTAGCCACCTCAAGTTTATATATAATCTCAGCATCCCAAATTCTTCTCCACCTTCTAAATTGTTCTGGGTAGGGGAAAAAAGTATCGGGTTTAATAGATTCATTAAAGCTAAGAATAATATCTCTGGAGGTGAGGTCGGGATTCGCCATCTTTTTTTCATAATAATATTCTTTAAATGGCGTAATTAAATCACGAATATCAGATATTTTTTTATAGTGACCATCAAAGTTCTCCCCGTAATATTTAAAGGGAGATGCAGCGAGTTGTTTTTTAAGAACTTTCGTTTCTGTCATGTCTTTACTATATCACATTTATAATATATAATAAATAATATATGAGTTATCCACTTTTGAGTAGTTGTTTTTTTTTACACAACTGATATAGTGGAGAATATTACCGTTATCCATTAAAAAACAATGACTACAAAAACTACCCACAACTCAGCACTTATCTTGACACAAAATTCTTTTTATGAGAGTATTGAGTTGTTGGTAATTGTGGTAAAACTTGTTAGTTTACAAGTTGGATATTTTGTAATAACAAAAATCCCTGCCTTTTATAGGTAGGGATTTTTGTGTCTATTCTTTATCTTGTTTTGAGCTCTTGGTGGGGAGAGAAAACCCCACACCAACAGCCAAGAGTTCAAAACAGGGAAAAGAATAGAACCTTTTAACCCTGCTATGAGATTAAAGTAAGTCTAGCTTGCTTCTCACAGATACAACATATGTAGGTGACTCACGAGGTAGCGCCCCCAAAGTATCACCTACATATAACAATATCATAGTAAGTCAATCAAAGTCAACTAGTATATATCGTAGTTCCTCTGAAGCTCCTAGCGTTCACACCGAATGAACGTGGCTATCCCCACCAAATAGGGAGTAGGAGTTTCAGAGGGGTAATGATACCCCCAACAGAGATAGCCCCTTCTGTAGACCTTATTTGGTAGGCGAACCTACCAGCCAACTAAGGAAAGATTGAACATTCCACGTGAGTGTTTAATCCAGAAGTGTAGTAAATGGTAGGATTTTACGCCCCTGATGCTACTCCGACAGCATATCGGAGTCCCTTATGCCCAACTTGGCAAAGCCAGGAAAACGTAGAAGTCACTGAATAGGTTTGTCTAAATTCCTTTGCCTATTCACACACACGGTACGCGGTAAAATGAAAGTCAGTTCTTGTTCCCTCTCTAATTTCTGGGAGAGTAAGAACATAGAATGGACGAACCAGCGATAAAGCAGTTGAAATCACTGATACCGATAGTTAGGATGAATTCTGTCCGAGAAACAACGGAATAAACAGAATAAGACTAGTTACCTATAACACAGGTGGCTTTTACCCCCTCTCGCCCTAGTCCCAAAAAAGAAAGGATTGGGCGGGTTTTTGTTTGTCTTGGATGGGGAGTCCCCCTAGGTGTGAGAATTGTGAAAATGTAAACTACCCCCACCCTATATGGCGTTTAGGATAATAATATAGTGATTTATACGGGGATATGTTGGGCGGGGTTGGTGTGTTGGGTAGTGTTTGGGTTTTGTTTAGGGGAGGGGTTGGGGGTGTTTAGAGGGTTCTCCCCTTCCCCTCCTCACTCCCTCTCACCACTATACATTCTTATACATTCCCGCCATACTATATAAAATATAATGCTACACATTTAATACATAATCTCCCGCATTTTGACATAATATATATATTGTGTCCTATTGCAGTGTATACCATTGACAACAGATGTATAAAAGAATATACTAACTTGTAGTATATTGATACATTGATAATTATTACTAGTTATCGCGAAAGGGTTGAAGAGTATACAAAGAAAATACTAAACTATACCGACTCAACTCAAAACGCTTCTACTTGTTATTATATATCAATGTATACCCTTAGGGGTTTGCTCTTTGAAAATTAAATGAAATATAATCCTCTTGTTTTTGGTTATGGTATTGTGGGCTGGACAATTAATAATACTACTTAATAATAAAAAATAAAATGAATAATCAAAAAAAAGAGAAAATAAGACAGATAGCCGTAAATAATGATGATATGGGTATAAGTTCCATAATACTGGATAACCTTGAATATACAGACAGTGAAACAGCTAACGCCTTTATTGAATATATACAGGAGCGTATATATGAGCAGGATATTATATATTATCATAAAGCGATAGACTACCTAGCCACCAACGATGCTTCTTTAAATAAAAGTATAGAGATTGCTATCAATCTAGGTGTTGATATTGAGAAAATTAACAGTGAATTACTAGCGACAATACTATATCAAGATACCCTACAGGATGAACTAAACACCTTAACCAGTGATATCACTAATGTATTTGATGAGTACGGGGAAGAGTTAATCTGTACCCACAATAAATGTACTAAAATACAGCAAGGTGACGGAGAGTTTTGTGGGTTACATAAGTAATATCAATTATGAATATATTAAAAACAATTGGTGTTATCATACTAACAGTATCACTACTGGACTTACTAGGGTTCACATTCTGGGTACTTTCTGAGCAGTTACCAGTAGATAGCTTCTATATAGGAAGTATTACTTCCCATATACTAAGCTACATAACAAGATAGATGAATACAATACCATAACTGAAAACAAGGGGATTATAATACAATACCGTGTACTTTTCTTATATTGTAGTGTGGGCTGAACATAATAACAAACACTATGAAAAAAAAATATATCACCGTTAAATTTGACGGCTTGGAAATACAAGCAAAACTTGATGATGAAGGTGTTATCTTGGATGTTTTCAAAGATGATGAAGTAGTAGCAACGAACTGGAAAACATATAATGAGTTTGGTGTAAAAATTACAACACTATGAAAACATCAAAAGACAAACAAACAATACTCGTGGACTCTGTAGCGTTTCATAATGGATACGGCGAACCTTTCTATTTTTTGAAAAGTATCAAAAAAACAAAAAGAAAGTTGCAACCTATGACAGTGCTACAATTTCACCGAAAGTACATCTGGTGTAATCTGTAGCCATTTACTAGCACGCACGCAAAATAATATCAAAAAATTATGCGAACATCAAAAGACGAATTTTGTAATCTTAAAAAATAAATTTATGCTTACAAAGATACAACAAAAAGCAATTAAACATCCGTGCCCGCATTGTGAGGACGGACAATTGCACGAAGTACAGGGACTTGAAACAAATGAAGGAATAAAAGAGAACTACTTGTGGTGTAACTCCTGCTTACTTTCAATGGACAGTAGCGGAGGATATACAACATAATTATAAATCACACAAGCAGTATAAGAGAGGTACACGGTATTGTATTAAAAAGAGATGTTATGTTTTGGTGTGATATTGTGCGGGCTGAATAATTAAATAAATATATTATGCAAACATTATCACAAACAAAAAACAAAATTGAAACACTAACAACAGCGAAAGCAAAAGAATGGAGGGACTGGGGCAAGCAAGCATATAAATCAACCACAAGGTTAATGCGGAGCAATCATCACCACCCCGACTATGACACGTATGAGAAGTGCGAGAAAATACATAACAGATATGGCGAGAGTTATATGCTGGAGGACAAGCGGATGGATGTATTGCGGGTAAAATGGGGATATTCTGATGACGCAATCACGCAAGCAATAATTCTTTTCAAAGAGGGTTATAACGCATCGCGCAAATGGTACTCACGCGAGGATGAAAAACAGCAAGCAATCATTGACGGCTATAAGTCAATCTTTGACGAGGCTTCAAAAATCGCGTACGCCGTAGATGTATCAGATATAAAAGACAGCTTCCCTTGTGGTAGCGCGCACTTATATCTACAACAATATGCCGAGGCGGAGGACTTATACAAAGCGTTGGGACACTTCAATGACTCAAGTACAGATGTTTTCAAGCGAAAACTTCCGATTGATATGCCAGTGTACGGTCAATGTATATCATTTGACGAGCGTATATGCGCAGAAGTGAATGAGTTTTTGCGAAACAAAGGAGTCTTTGCAAGCGTTTATTCTTGGATAGATTAACAATATAACTTAAAATATATGGATATTATTGACATAGAAAAAATACTTGTTGAAAACGGTTTCATAAAGTATAAGCACAAAACAGGGTACGAAGTATGGAGCAAGGAGGACTTATTCGCCACGGACGATATGAAAGAATGGTTCCTTGCCTAGTAGATTATTAAAAATGTTGCACACTTATCACACCAGAATATAGCATCTCTTAATTGTTCTTTTCTTTCTCTTTCCTATAACGCTTTTGACTGTGAGAAGTCAGACAACCTAGCTAGAAAAATTACGCCGTGGGCAACGTCTATTTTTTCACTCATTTTATAGGTGGTACGCTCCCTTTACTCAAAAGGGTAAATGCTTAACAACAAACCAGCGTGCTAGATAGGAAGGAGAAAGAAGAGAGTAATCTCTTCACTGGACAATATGGGGTGTTAATTGTGTGCCCCGATTGTTCAGCCCCCCTTTTATAACGTGTAGCGGGTAATCGTGCGATTGTAAACGGAGGGTTGAACAATTAAATTTGTCCATAGTATCAGTGGCAATAGTCGCAAGCCGAATTATTATTAACAAGCACTCAATTAACATATGATAAAAGCAAACTTAATCGGATTCAATGACGAGCAGTCAATTGAAACAATCCGAGTAGCAAACCCCGAAGAACTTAAAACTCACGTTGAGAAAATGTTTGAGGGTAGGGCTGTTGATATCGCGAATCCATCACACTCCAGCAATATATATGACGTGAAAGTTGATGGACAAAAGCGTGGAGAGATTGAGGTAATTCCTGAGTAATATGGATGAAATAATCAAAACACTAGCCCCATATATTATTTTCACACCAGTAGTGTTGTTTATTTATTGGATTATTAAAAATTGAATGGATTTACTATTGAATTACTAGAGAAAATAATAAGATAAACTATGAATGATAAATTAAAATGTTTATTGTGTGGAAAGTTATATGACCATCTCGGTTCTCATATTTGGCACGGACACCATATCACAGCGCGTGAATACAAAGAAGAATTTGAACTCCCATACAATATGTCTTTAATCTCTCATTCTGTATATTTGAAAAAGAGTGAAGCGTTTGAAAAGCATCGTGAAAAGTATGTCAAAAATCTATTGAAGAATGGAAAAAAGTATCAATTCAAAAAAGGGTGTTCTGGAGTGCGGAGAATAAGCCAACACGAAAGGAATACAATCCTTGAACGTATAGAAAAAGTTAATAAAAGTAAAAGAAAATTGATTCTATGTCCTGTTTGTCGGATGAAATTTTATCACCTTGAGAGTCATTTATTCAATAAACACAAGATGTTATCAGTTAAAAACTACAAATTATGAAAAAACTCTACTGCGATGCTTCATTTGATTGGAAAAGCACAAACCAGACAGACGAAAATGTTGTCCGTGGCAAGATTGCTGTTTCAGATGGAAAAGATTACAACGTAGTTGAGAAAGTCGCCATCGGTAAAGTACCAAAGTTAAAGCAGTACAACAATATACTTGAATTATTTGCTATTGGTAGAGCTATTGAAATAGCGATTGAAAAAGAATTTGGCGCAAGCCGAGCGGAGCAAGGAGGCATCTTATCATTGTGGAGTGATTCACGCGTAGCTATAAGTTGGGCGCACAATGGAAAGATAAATCCCAAAGTATTAACCGAGGCACATACGAGCGCGCTTGAATATGTACTTCTGATGAAAGAGAAATACAAAAGTGAAGTGCAATTTAATTTTATTCCTAGAGATGATAACCCCGCGGGGCATCTGCTTGAAAAAGAATTAAAGCGGGAGAAACCACATACTGTATGAACAAAGATAAACAAATTAAAAATATAATGTTTCATCTTAGATTGAATATATTTATTGGTATCTTCTTAGGGCTAGTTATTGGATATATAATTTTTTAGTTATGAAAACACCAGAACAATATAGAATAAAAGATGGAGTTATGGCTACAAGCGAATCTGACGGCAACAATGGATGTTTTGTAGCTGACTCAATCCTCGGCGGGCGTGAGCTTGGTATTATCGCAAGTGATGGTATGGGCTGGGAGCACGTCTCAATTTCTGTGAGACAAGGCAGTAGTAGTCGTACTCCGAACTGGGTTGAGATGTGCCAAGTAAAAGATTTATTTTGGGATAATGAGGATTGTGTGATTCAGTATCACCCGCCCAAGAGCGAGTATGTGAATAATCATCCTGATGTGCTTCATCTGTGGAAACCAGTCGGCAAACAGATTGAAACACCACCTAGTATTTTAGTAGGAATTAAATAAAAAATATGACAAACGAAAAAATAATTGTACCAATTTCAGAATCAGACGCTCAAGACTTGATGAGTGGCGATGAATTTAATTGGACATTTGAGACAGACAAAGGTCAATTGATAGATGTTTGGCTGAAACCAGAAACAGAATAAAGATTTAGAATAAAGTTATGATTAGAAAACCCAAAAATTCAGTTGAAAAAACACACGGCGCACTTATTGAAATGCTTTCGTTTTGTGATTCTTGTAAATCTATTAAACTCAAATATAGAGACGGCAAGATATTTTGGCAGTATTCAGTTGTTTGTTTTGACAATTTACCCAAGGAACAATGTTTTGCTTGTATGAGAGATAAAGTATAGTATGAAAAAAACAATCATTAAAGTAATAAATAGCTGTGAGGGAAAAACATCAGAGAAAATCGCTGATGCAATTCTTGAAAACTTTAATGTGCAGAAAAAACCAAAAGTTGACATTGAAAAGTTTGAACAGTTCTGGTCTTTGTATCCACGCAAGATTGCAAAGAAGAATGCTCTTGTTGCGTGGTCGCGAGTTGAAATGACCAATGAATTATTTGCTAAGATAGTTGAATCTGTAAACACTTACACAAAGTCAGAACAGTGGATAAAAGACAACGGTCAATACATTCCACATCCATCAACGTGGCTTAACCAAGAACGTTGGAACGATGAGCTTGATGTAATTACTAGCACAAAGTATCCAAGTTAGATTTATGAATAATAATACATTCACACTGCCAAATTGGAAAGAGAGCTGGGAAGAAAATGTTTCCAAGGTTATTCCAGCACGATTTCAAGATTCTATTTACGAACACGTACCAAATAATATACAAAAGATATTTGAAAATATGCGTGAAACCAGAAAGGGGATGTTCATCCACGGCGAAGTTGGAACTGGTAAAACACACATTGCATACGCGCTACTCCGCAACGCTCCAAAAGTGGGTGTTCGTTGTCGTCTTATAAATACAATTGAGTTATTTAAAGATATGCGTGAAGATATAAGACGTAGTGAATATGATAAAAAGTACCCAACCGAAACAGCGATGGAGTATAAAGGAATTTTAATTCTTGACGACTTGGGTGTTGAAAAAGCAACAGACTTTGTGGTTGAAAGTTTATATCTTATAATAAATAAAAGATACAATGAAATGCGCCCAATAATTTTTACTTCTAATTTTAATCTTAATAAACTAGCTGACCGCGTAGGAGATAGAATACCATCAAGAATTTTTGAAATGTGCGAGATGGTTGAGTTAAAAGGTGAAGATAAACGTTTAAAAAAGTAATTGTTTCACAAATAACAGAAAATAACAGAGCTATCCGCAGTCAACTATTGACTATACACTATAAGTAATGATATAATTACCTTATATATGAATAAGACACTATTAAAATCTCAACCCAGAAAATTCATCTCTTTATATGAGCTGAAATCTTGTCCGCAACATATTTTTTTATTATCTCACTGGAACCCAACTCACAAGGTCGATGAGTGTGGTGTTAAATTACAAGAAGAAAAATTAGAAACTAAAATAACTAAAAAAATGTATTCAAAAACTGATTATAATGACGTTGATTTAATATGTATTTGTGGTAAGTCTTTTATATGGCTTGCTGGAGAACAAGAATTTATCAACAACCTTTTTGCGAATGGTAAAATTAAAGAAATAATTGAACCAAAACGTTGCCCCGCTTGTCGTAAGAAAAAGAAAGACCACTTTAATAAAAGTAACTAAACCTATAATATTATGTCGTATTTATATCAAGAAGCAGAGAAGTTTATAAAGGATATGTATTGGAGCGAAACCCATGATAGGCGTTCATCACTTAAAATAGAAGACCTTGTGAATGAGAAACTTGTTAAAGATAATAAAGAAAAAGACCCTGAATACTTTTCTCATCGTGAAGGAGTAATTCACGCGTCTTCTATTTATGGATGTCTTAGAGGAGTGATTCACGAAATGCTTGGCGCTAAACCAAGTGAAGAATATAGTGCACGACAACTTGGAATATTTCAGGCTGGAAACCTTTTTGAAGACTACGTGGTATCTTCTCTTGGTGATAGAGTTATTGAAGGTCAAAGAGAGTATGTTTATAAATACAAGAGCATTACCCTTGTTGGTCGTTCAGATTATATTATAAACGATAATGGAATCATAAGAATTGGAGAAAATAAGTCAGTTCACTCAGACTCATTTTGGTATCGCCAACGTGAAGGAACTCTTGTCGCTTGGCAGAACCAAATCCAACTTCAGATATATATGTGGTTAGAACGTGAATTGTTTGGAAATGAATGGGAGGGTATTTTCTCTTATATATCAAAAGACGATTGTACTGTTGAAAGTGCGCCAGTGCAATATAATCCACGCATCATTAACGAAATTGTAAAACCAGCCCTTGAGATAATTAACGAAGCGTATGAAAAAAAAGACCCGAACATCGCCCCACTGCCATCAATGTCTATTTTTAATGAGGTGAAGAGTCAGTGGCAGATGAATTGGCTTGCTAAATATTGCAATTATCACAACCATTGTGCTGGTGCGGGTTGGATACTTGAGGCGAAGGATGAAGTGTTTAGAAAGAACAAGGAGTATAAAGCTACTCACCCATCCACTCCTAAGAAAAGAATAATAAAGGAAACAAACATTAGACCAGTAGAATAATAAATAGATATGAAAATCCACAACGATACAATGAAAGAATTTGAGGACTTTGAATATAAACAAGGGTTAAGAATGGCACTTGGGGATGGATGTACTGAAAAACTCCTCGCCTTTATAGACGAACACTTCATAGACCGCAGAACACTTGTGGAGGAGGTGGAGAAGATGAGCATCAATAATCTTAATATCAATGAAATGTCAAAAAAGTTTGGTGTTTATGAATATCAAGAAAAACAAGAAGCTCAAATAATTTACAACCAAGCCTTAGATGACCTACTCTCACTATTAAAAGATAATAAATAGATATGAGCAAAGAGTATTACAAAGAACTTGAGAAAAAGAAACAAGAAATGAAAAATTCAATATCATTAGCTAGGAAAGTTATCTCCAGTTTCAAAAAAATCAATATGAAAACAACAAAACATACGAAAGTACAAATAATATACAAAAATCATAAACCTTATGGTTTTAGAGATGATGAAGGTTTCTTATTATTTTTTACAAGGGTTTCAAAATATGGTGGACAAGAGGATAGATATAGAGAAGAAGTAGAAGAACAATATAAGTTTGCAGATAAATTAAAAGACTTTATAGAAAATGACGAATTATTAAAACAAGCCCGTAATTTACAAATCAATAAATAAGATATAAAGAAATAATATATGGAAAACAAACAACAATGGGAAAATGAGTTTACAGAATTATATGTAAAACTTCTTCCAGATAAATGTAATGGAGAAGCATTTACAGGCATCAAAAACTTCCTCCGCCAAAAGCTAACCGAGGCAACAGAGAAAGCATACACGGAGGGTCTAA
>ENA-ORDP01000286-ORDP01000286.1-marine-sediment-metagenome-genome-assembly--contig:-NODE-286-length-34333-cov-4.172589_pt1 | contig 34333 bp, 45 predicted proteins | sample MGYA00248627_ERZ508539 | MGnify/ENA primary metagenome ERZ508539 (study PRJEB26208, sample SAMN05571518) | marine sediment metagenome | biome: deep sea; feature: Hydrothermal vent; material... | reverse complement strand
AAAACAAACCGGTCACCCTACTCGTCGACACGACGCCCGGGCGTATGTTGCTGGCCGAGGTTCTGCCGCGCGATCCCAATGTTCCCTTCAGCCTGCTCAATCGCCTAATCACCAAGAAGGACATCTCCAACGCCATCGACGTGGTCTATCGTTTCTGCGGGCAGAAGAAGACAGTGATCTTCGCCGACCGCATCATGGGCATCGGCTTCACCTACGCCTGCAAGGCGGGGATTTCGTTCGGCAAGGACGACCTGGTGATTCCTGAATCCAAGGAGGGCCTTGTCCACGAGACCGAGGAAAAGGTCAGGGAATACGAGATGCAGTACCAGGAGGGCCTGATCACCCAGGGTGAAAAATATAACAAGGTGATCGACGCCTGGTCCCACTGCACCGACCAAGTGGCCGACGAGATGATGAAAAAGATTTCAACCACCGAGCCCGGTGAATTGGTTAACTCGGTCTATATGATGGCCCACTCCGGCGCTCGCGGGTCGGCCGCCCAGATGAAGCAGCTCGCCGGCATGCGCGGCCTCATGGCCAAGCCCTCCGGCGAGATCATCGAGACGCCGATCATCTCCAACTTCAAGGAAGGCCTGAGCGTGCTGGAGTACTTCAACTCCACCCACGGCGCCCGCAAAGGTCTGGCCGATACGGCGCTGAAGACGGCCAACTCGGGGTATCTCACCCGGCGCCTGGTGGATGTCGCCCAGGACTGCATCGTTTTCGAGGAGGATTGCGGCACCAAGCGCGGGTTGACCGCGCGCGCCGTGGTCGAAGGCGGCGAAGTGATTTCGCCGCTGTCCGAGCAGGTTCTCGGCCGCACCATATGCGAGCCCATTAAGGACCCCGCCACCGGCAAGGTCCTCTTCAAGACGGGAACGCTGTTCAATGAGGAAGAGGTCTTGGTGCTGGAGGAAAAAGACATTGAAATGGTGAAAATCCGCTCGGTGCTGACCTGCGAGTCTTTGAGCGGAACCTGTTGCTCGTGCTATGGCCGCGATCTGGCGCGCGGGACCAAGGTTAACGTCGGCGAGGCGGTGGGCGTGATCGCCGCCCAGTCCATCGGCGAGCCCGGAACCCAGCTCACCATGCGCACCTTCCACATCGGCGGCGCCGTTCAGCGCGGCACCGAGCAATCCAAGATCGAGGCCAACTGCGACGGCGTTATAAGTCTGCGCAACTGCACCACGGTTAAGAACAGCGCCGGCATCCAGGTGGTCATGAACCGCAACACCGAATTGGTGCTGCTGAATAACCAGGGACGCGAGCGCGCGCGCTACCGCATCGCCTATGGCTCCAAGCTTTTGGTCAAGGATAAGGCGAAGGTGAAGCTAGGCGACAAGCTCGCCGAATGGGATCCTTACACCCTGCCCATCATTACCGAGAAGGAAGGCGTCGTTAATTACGTGGACTTGCTGGAAGGCCTCTCCATGACCGAGCAGGTGGACGACGCCACCGGCATCGCCAGCAAAGTGGTGGTCGACTGGAAGCAGCAGACAAAAAGCGCCGATCTCAAGCCGCGCATTACGCTCAGGAACAAAAAGAACGAGGTCATCACCCTGGATAATGGGCTCGAGGCCCGTTACTTCATGTCGGTGGACGCCATCCTGTCGGTGGAGAACGGACAGACGATTCACGCCGGCGACGTGCTGGCGCGCATCCCGCGCGAATCCGTCAAAACCCGCGACATTACCGGCGGTCTTCCCAGGGTGGCGGAGCTGTTCGAGGCCCGCAAGCCCAAGGACTTCGCCATCATCAGCGAAACCAACGGACGCGTCGAATTCGGCAAGGACTATAAAAACAAGCGCCGCATCGTCGTCGTTCCCGAGGACGGCAAGAAGGAGCCCCACGAGTACCTGGTGCCCAAGGGCAAGCATATCGCCGTCCAGGAAGGGGATTACGTCCAGGTCGGCGATTCGCTGATGGACGGCAATCCGGTGCCCCACGACATCCTGAGGGTGCTTGGCGTCGAGGCGCTGGCTAAATACCTCATTGACGAGGTTCAGGAGGTCTATCGGCTGCAAGGGGTCAAGATCAACGACAAACATATCGAGGTGATCGTCCGCCAGATGCTGCAGAAGGTGGAAATCACGGAACCCGGCGACACCACCTATCTGGTCGGCGAACTCGCCGATAAGGTTGAGTTCGACGAAATCAACCTCAAGACCAAAAAGGATGGCGGCAAACGGGCCAAGGGCATCCCCATTCTTCAGGGAATCACCAAGGCCAGCCTGCAAACTCACTCGTTCATTTCGGCGGCTTCATTCCAGGAAACCACCCGGGTGCTCACCGAGGCCGCTGTCTCGGGCAAGGTGGACAGCCTTATCGGCCTTAAGGAAAACGTCATTGTCGGACGCCTTATTCCGGCGGGAACCGGCGGCGTCATGAACCGCATTCGCGAAGTCGCCGCGTCGAGGGACGCCAAGTTGGCCGCGGCGGCGGCGAAGCTGAGAGAGAAGCAAGAAAAGGCGCTGCCCGCCGATCCCTTGGCCGCCGCCAGCGCCGCTTTGGCCGAAGGGGTGGCCGCCGTTGACGCCGAGGCCGCTTCGGAGCCCAAGTAAACCCTTGGGCGCACTGAATGGCCCGTGTGTGAAAACCGCGGGAAATAGCGATTGTTTTGCTTGACTGGCCTCCGGCGCGTGAATACTATCCGCCCTTCTCCAATTGGGGCTGGTGGTGGGCCGTCCGGTCTAGACGCAGCGCCGCTTGAGAATTGAAAAATTAGATCTACGTCCTTAACGTCGGATGCTTAATCTCCGGAAGGGCGATTTTTTGCCTCTTTGGTTAAGGGGCATTGTTTCATGGCGGCTTTTTTTATAGCCGCCGCAATGAGTGGAGTGGGCTTAAGGAATGCCGACCATTAACCAGTTGATTCGCAAGCCGCGAAAAAGGCCTATTGAGCGGAATAAGGTTCCGGCCCTTGAGGCGTGTCCGCAGAAACGCGGCGTTTGCACACGCGTCTATACGACGACGCCGAAAAAGCCGAACTCGGCGCTCCGTAAAGTCGCTCGCGTGCGCCTCACCAACGGTTTCGAGGTCACCAGCTACATTCCAGGCGAAGGGCATAATCTTCAGGAGCATTCGGTGGTCATGATCCGCGGCGGCCGCGTCAAGGATCTTCCCGGCGTCCGCTACCATGTCATTCGCGGCACATTGGACACCCAAGGGGTGTCTGATCGCCGCCAACGCCGCTCCAAATACGGCGCCAAGCGTCCCAAGTAGAGGATTTATAAATGTCGCGCCGTCACTCAGCGGAAAAACGAGTCTTTCTTCCCGATCCCAAGTATGGGGACAAGGTGGTGACCAAGTTCACCAATTGCCTGATGCTGGACGGAAAGAAGTCGGTCGCTGAAAGAATTATTTACGGCGCCTTTGACATTATCGGTAAAAAGTCCGGTCAGGATCCCTTGGGCCTCTTCCACGAGGCCATCGACAACGTCAAGCCGAGCGTCGAGGTGAAGTCGCGCCGCGTCGGCGGCGCCACCTATCAAGTGCCGATCGAGGTCAGGGCCGAGCGCCGTCAGGCCTTGGCCATCCGCTGGATCGTCGATTTGTCGCGCAACCGCTCTGAGAACACGATGACCGAGCGCCTTTCCGCCGAATTGCTGGACGCATCCAACAACCGCGGCGCCGCCGTCAAAAAGCGCGAAGACACACACCGTATGGCGGAGGCCAACAAGGCCTTCTCCCATTATCGCTGGTAGTAAATTGGGCGTTATTGATCATGGCACGCACAACCGCTCTCGACAGCTACCGCAACATCGGCATCATGGCTCACATCGACGCCGGTAAAACGACGACGACCGAGCGCATTCTGTTTTACACGGGGGTCTCTCACAAGATCGGCGAAGTGCACGATGGCAATGCCACCATGGACTGGATGGAACAGGAACAGGAACGCGGCATAACCATTACCTCGGCGGCGACCACGTGTTACTGGAACGATCACCGGATCAATATCATTGATACACCGGGGCACGTCGACTTTACCATTGAGGTAGAGCGCTCGCTGCGGGTACTGGATGGAGCCTGCGCCGTGTTTTGTGCGGTAGGGGGCGTAGAGCCACAGTCGGAAACAGTGTGGCGTCAGGCAAGCCGCTACCAGGTGCCGCGGATTGCTTTTGTGAACAAGATGGACCGTTCAGGGGCTGATTTCCTGAATGTGATTGGTCAGATTCAAGAGCGTCTGGGTGGCAACCCGGTTGCGATGCAGCTGAACATCGGTGCAGAAGAAAACTTTAAGGGTGTTGTAGATTTAGTGCGCATGCAGGCCATCTACTGGAGTGAAGATGACCTGGGTGCGACCTATGAGGCGCACGAAATACCTGCTGAATTGCAGGAACAGTGTGCCGAGATGCGCGAAGCTGTGATCGAGACGGCTGCGGAAGCGACAGATGAGTTGATGGAGAAATACCTGGAAGACGGTGATCTCAGCAACGAAGAAATCATGGCTGGTATACGTGCGCGCACACTGAAAAACGAGATTGTACCTTGTTTTTGTGGCTCGGCCTTCAAGAACAAGGGTGTTCAGGCGATGCTGGATGCGATAGTGGATTACATGCCGTCACCGGTTGATGTGCCGGCGATTAAAGGTGTGATTGACGAGGATGATGACGCTGAGGTTGAACGGCATTCTTCGGATGAAGAACCTTTTGCAGCGCTGGCATTCAAGATTGCTACGGATCCGTTCGTCGGAACCCTGACATTCTTTCGTGTCTACTCCGGTGTCATCAAGTCAGGAGATTTTGTCCTGAATCCGGTCAAGGGCAAGAAAGAGCGCATTGGCCGCATTGTACAGATGCATGCCAATAGTCGTGAAGAGATCAAGGAAGTACGCGCCGGCGATATTGCGGCAGCGATTGGTCTGAAGGATGTTACAACGGGTGACACGCTGTGTGACCTGAAAGAAGTGATTACGCTGGAGCGTATGGATTTCCCGGAACCGGTGATATCTATTGCGATTGAGCCTAAGACGCAGGCAGATCAGGAAAAGATGGGGGTTGCCCTGTCCAAGCTGGCCCAGGAAGACCCGTCGTTCCGTGTGCATACGGACGAAGAGTCAGGCCAGACCATTATTTCAGGCATGGGTGAACTGCATCTGGAAATTATTGTTGATCGTATGAGGCGTGAGTTTAGCGTTGAGGCGAATATCGGCAAGCCGCAGGTGGCTTATCGTGAAACCATACGCAGCGTGGTTGAACAGGAAGGCAAGTTTGTACGCCAGTCCGGCGGTCGTGGCCAGTATGGTCATGTCTGGCTCAGGATTGAGCCACAAGAGCAGGGCAGTGGTTATGAATTTGTTAATGACATCGTAGGCGGTGTCGTGCCACGCGAGTACATCCCGGCAGTTGACAAGGGTGTACAGGAACAGATGCAAAACGGAGTAATCGCGGGATATCCCGTGGTAGACGTCAAGGTTACCTTATATGACGGTTCCTACCATGATGTGGATTCCAGCGAGATGGCATTCAAGATCGCCGGCTCCATGTGTTTCAGACAGGGGGCGGCCAATGCCAGCCCGGTACTACTGGAACCGATTATGAAGGTAGAGGTGGTGACACCCGAAGATTTTATGGGCGATGTCATGGGCGATCTTAACCGCCGTCGTGGCCTGGTCCAGGGTATGGAAGACTCGACAGCCGGCAAGATAGTACGTGCAGAGGTGCCGTTAGCCGAGATGTTTGGTTATGCAACTGATCTGCGTTCAGCGACGCAGGGACGAGCAACCTACTCAATGGAATTTGAGAAGTACAAAGAGGCTCCGGCAGCAGTTGCTGAAGCCATTATCAGACAATAAGTTGTTAAGTGTAATAAACGCCTAATAGTATAAAGCGTAACGAACAGGGGTAATCGCCGTGTCCAAGGAAAAATTTGAACGTACGAAACCACATGTCAACGTGGGAACGATTGGTCACGTAGACCATGGCAAGACAACACTGACCGCCGCGATCACCAAAGTGATGGCCGAGCTGCAGGGTGGTGAATTCAAGGCATACGATCAGATCGACAACGCGCCGGAAGAACGCGCGCGTGGCATCACGATTGCGACGGCCCATGTTGAATACGAATCCCCGAACCGTCACTATGCGCACGTTGACTGCCCGGGACATGCTGACTACGTCAAGAACATGATCACCGGCGCTGCCCAGATGGACGGCGCGATACTGGTTGTTTCAGCAGCCGACGGCCCGATGCCCCAGACCCGTGAGCACATCCTGCTGTCGCGTCAGGTAGGCGTACCGTACATCCTGGTATACATGAACAAAGCCGACATGGTTGACGACGACGAACTGCTCGAACTGGTTGAGATGGAAATTCGTGAATTACTGGACATGTACGACTTCCCGGGTGACGACACACCGATCGTAATCGGATCAGCCCTGAAAGCACTGGAAGGCGACACCTCAGATATAGGCGTCCCGTCGATCGTCAAACTGGTTGAAGAAATGGACAGATTCATCCCGCAGCCGGAACGCGCCATTGATGGTGACTTCCTGATGCCGGTAGAAGACGTATTCTCTATTTCCGGTCGCGGCACCGTCGTTACCGGTCGTATAGAGCGCGGCGTCGTCAAAGTAGGCGAAGAAATTGAAATCATCGGCATCAAAGACACCGCCACCACCACCTGCACCGGCGTAGAAATGTTCCGCAAATTGCTGGATCAGGGTCAGGCAGGCGACAACGTGGGTGTCTTGCTGCGTGGCACCAAGCGTGAAGAAGTTGAGCGTGGACAGGTACTGGCCAAGCCCGGCAGCATCACCCCGCACACCAAGTTTGAAGCCGAAGTGTATGTATTGTCCAAGGACGAAGGGGGTCGACATACCCCGTTCTTTAACGGCTATCGTCCACAGTTTTACTTCCGTACCACCGACGTAACCGGAGCGTGTGATCTGCCGGAAGGCATAGAAATGGTCATGCCGGGTGACAACGTCAAAATGGTTGTCAGCCTGATTGCACCGATTGCGATGGAAGACGGCTTACGCTTTGCGATACGAGAAGGTGGCCGTACGGTTGGCGCCGGTGTTGTCGCTAAAATTATCGAGTAAATATTATGGCTACTGGTAAACAAAAAATTCGTATTCGTCTGAAAGCATTTGATCATGGTCTGATCGATAAATCAGCGAAAGAAATTACAGAAACGGCAAAACGCACGGGTGCACAGGTTGTTGGCCCGATACCGCTGCCAACCAAGAAAGAGCGTTTCACAATATTGATTTCTCCGCATGTAAATAAAGATGCGCGTGATCAATACGAAATACGCACACACAAACGTATGCTGGATATTGTAGATCCAACAGACAAGACTGTCGATGCGCTAATGAAGCTTGATCTGGCGGCCGGTGTAGACGTACAGATAAAACTGGGTTGAATCAAACATAGCCGACTATTCGGCAAAGTGTGACTGGAGTACAAAATGACTATTGGTGTAGTCGGAAAAAAAGTAGGCATGACACGCATCTTCACTGAAGACGGTGTATCTATTCCTGTATCCGTGATTGAGGTTGAACCGAATCGCGTAACACAGCTGCGTAACGTCGAAACAGATGGTTACCGTGCATTGCAGGTGACCACCGGATCGTGTAAAACATCACGCGTAAACAAGGCAGCTGCCGGACACTTTGCGAAGTCAGGTGTTGAGGCGGGTCGTGGCTTGTGGGAATTTCGCCTGGACGATGGTGAAGGCGAAGATCTGGAAGTGGGTGGTCAGGTTCATGTCGATATCTTCGAGCAGGGCCAGAAAGTAGACGTTACCGGAACATCCAAAGGTAAGGGTTTCCAGGGCGTTATTAAACGCTATAATTTCCACATGCAGGATGCGACGCACGGTAACTCATTGTCGCATCGAGCACCGGGCTCAATTGGGCAATGTCAGACGCCGGGTCGTGTATTCAAGGGCAAAAAGATGTCCGGTCACATGGGTGATGCCCGTGTCACCACGCAAAATCTGGAAGTGGTTCGTATCGATGCCGAACGCAACATGCTTTTGATCAAGGGTGCTGTGCCTGGTTCAAAGGGCGGTGACGTCATTATCTGCTCAGCAGTCAAAGCCCGTTAGGAGTAGAACATGGATTTGCAAATGAAAGGTGGTTCTGCCGGGACATTAACTGTTTCCGACGCAGCATTCGCTAAAGAATTCAATGAAGGCCTGATCCATCAAGTGGTTACAGCCTATCTGGCAGGCGCTCGTTCGGGCACCAAGGCCCAGAAAACCCGTGCACAGGTGCGCGGTGGCGGTGCAAAACCCTGGCGACAAAAGGGGACAGGCCGCGCAAGAGCTGGTACAATACGCAGCCCTATTTGGCGTGGGGGCGGTAACGCATTTGCAGCAAGTCCGCGTAACTACGAGCAAAAGGTTAATCGCAAGATGTACCGCGTGGCCATGCAGAGCATATTATCAGAGCTTGCCCGCCAGGATCGCATACATATAGTTGAAGAATTTAAGGCTGAAACGAATAAAACCAGAGAAATGGTTGCCAAGCTCAGTGAGCTGGGTCTGAAATCAGCTCTTATCGTAACTGAAGATGCCGATGACAAGCTGTATCTTGCGGTTCGTAACCTGTACAGGGTAGAAGTTGAAGATGTGGCGGGTCTGAATCCGGTCAATCTGGTTAACGCTGAAAATGTGCTGGTAACCGTAGCGGCCATGAAGAAAATTGAGGAGCTCTGGGGATGAACCAGGAACGACTTTTACAGGTACTCATGTCTCCGCATGTTTCGGAAAAGAGTGCAAGAATTGCAGATGGCAGTAACCAGATTGCGTTTAAGGTGGCTATTGATGCTACCAAGCCTGAAGTCAAGGCGGCAGTCGAAATGTTGTTCAAGGTAAACGTTGAAGGCGTTCAAATGCTGGTCGTCAAAGGTAAGCGTAAGCGCCACGGCCAGGTCCAGGGACGTCGTAAAGACTGGAAAAAGGCCTATGTAAGGCTGCAGGAAGGACAGGATATCGACTTTGTCGGTACCGAGTCTGCGTAAGTCTTTCGGGTTATAAACAGAACAGTAACGAATAACGGCATAATAGAATGGCAATTATAAAGTTAAAACCGACATCTCCGGGTCAGCGCGGGATGGTACGTATCAAGACCGAGGGGCTGCATAAAGGTGCGCCACATGGTCCACTGGTCTCTGCCAAAAAGAGAACAGGCGGTCGTAATAACAATGGTCGTATTACCACGCGTCATCGCGGTGGCGGCCACAAGCAGCGCTATCGTATAGTTGACTTCAAGCGTGATAAAGATGGCATCGCTGCACGTGTTGAAAGAATTGAATATGATCCGAACCGCACTGCCAATCTGTTGCTGATGCTGTTCGCAGACGGCGAACGGCGTTATATCCTGGCGCCCAAAGGGGTCGAGGTGGGAGACGAGCTGCAATCCGGTCAGGATGCGGCGATTCGCGCAGGTAACTGCCTGCCAATGCGCAACATACCGGTTGGTACGCTGGTTCACAATATTGAAATGAAGCCAGGCAAGGGCGGCCAGATGGTTCGCTCGGCGGGGGGAGGTGCTCAACTGGTAGCGCGTGAGGGTGTTTATGCAACCTTACGTATGCGTTCCGGTGAAATGCGCAAGGTACTGTCTGAGTGTCGCGCCACTATTGGCGAAGTCGGCAACTCGGAACACAACCTGCGCAAACTGGGCAAGGCCGGTGCTACGCGCTGGCGCGGTGTTCGCCCAACCGTACGAGGCGTAGCCATGAACCCGGTAGACCATCCGCATGGTGGTGGTGAGGGTAGAACATCAGGTGGCCGTCATCCGGTATCACCATGGGGTGTCCCTACCAAGGGATACAAAACACGTAGTAACAAGCGTACGGACAATATGATCGTTCGTCGTCGTAAGTCCAGATAAGATCTGAGGATAGCCTAGTGCCACGTTCTGTAAAAAAAGGTCCATTTGTTGATCATCATCTGCTCAAAAAAGTAGAAGATGCCGTTGCAACCAATAACCGCAAGCCGATCAAAACCTGGTCGCGTCGTTCAATGATTTTACCGGATATGGTTGGTCTGACCATCGCGGTACACAATGGACGCCAGCATGTGCCTGTTCTGGTTTCTGAGAACATGGTAGGTCATAAACTTGGCGAGTTCGCGATGACCCGTACTTTTCGTGGTCACTCTGGCGACCGCAAGTCTAAATAACGGAGCAGAATGATGGCAACTGCAAAGATGAAACATGCAAGACTTTCGGCTCAAAAAGGCCGTCTGGTTGCGGATCAGATTCGCAACATACCCGTTGAGAAGGCGCTGGATGTACTTAATTTCAGCACCAAAAAGGGTGCAGAAGTAATCAAGAAGGTACTGGAATCAGCGATTGCCAATGCTGAGCATAATGATGGTGCCGATATTGATGAACTGATCGTGCAAACGATCTGCATAGACGTAGGGCCGACACTGAAGCGCTTCAGAGCGCGTGCAAAAGGTCGCGGCACCCGTATTCTAAAAAGAACCTGTCACGTTACTGTGACGGTTGCTGAAGCGTAAGAGAGGGACCGGAATGGGTCAAAAAGTACATCCAACAGGATTTCGCCTTGGTATATCCAAGGACTGGACTTCCAAGTGGTACGCGAGTTCTAAAGATTTTGCTGATACGCTGTTACAGGATCTGAAGGTACGCGAGTTTCTGAAGAAGAAGCTGTATCAGTCTTCAGTCAGTCGAATACAGATTGACCGTCCGGCACGTAGCGCGCATATCATTATTCATACTGCGCGACCTGGTATGGTAATAGGTAAAAAAGGTGAAGATATTGAGGCTTTACGCAAAGAGTTGACCGGCATGATGAAAGTGCCTGTTACCCTTAATATCGAGGAAATCAGAAAGCCTGAACTGGAAGCGCAGCTGGTAGCGGAAAGTGTTGCACAGCAGCTTGAAAGACGTATTATGTTCCGCCGCGCCATGAAGCGCGCCGTACAGAATGCGATGCGTCTGGGCGCACTGGGTATCAAGATCAAGGTGGCCGGTCGTCTGAATGGTGCAGAGATTGCACGAAGTGAGTGGTATCGTGAAGGCCGTGTGCCATTGCATACACTGCGTGCAGATATTGATTACGGTGTTACCGAGGCCAGTACGACTTATGGCGTACTCGGGATTAAGGTCTGGATTTACAAGGGCGAAGTATTCGAACTTGAAAACCAGTCTGAAAAACAGTCAACCAAGGCCAGCTAACGGGATAGAGTTATGTTACAGCCGAAACGAACCAAATTTAGAAAACAGCATAAAGGGCGCAACCGCGGTCTGGCGTTAAGAGGTAGTGACGTCAGCTTTGGTGAGTTTGGCCTGAAGGCTACCGGCCGCGGCCGTATTACCGCGCGCCAGATTGAAGCAGCACGTCGTGCGATGACACGTCACGTCAAGCGTGGTGGTAAAATCTGGATCCGTATATTTCCGGATGTACCTGTTACCAAGAAGCCTCTCGAAGTACGCCAGGGTAAAGGTAAAGGTAACGTTGAGTACTGGGTAGTTAAAATACAGCCTGGCCGCGTCTTGTATGAAATGGAAGGCGTGACTGAAGAGACTGCACGCGAAGCCTTTAAACTGGCCAGCGCCAAACTGCCAATTTCAACCGTTTTTGTAACGCGTACGGTGATGTGATGAAAGCTAGCGAATTACAGAGTAAAAATTTGACTGAACTGCAGACCTCCTTGATTGAGTTACTAAAGGAGCAGTTCAGTCTACGTATGCAACGTGGCAGTGGCCAGATGGGTCGCCCGCACCAGTTCAAACAGGTGCGCAGGAATATAGCCCGGGTGAAAACAGTTATGAATGAAAAGTTACGTTCAGGTAATGCATCATGAGCGATGAAAACACAGCTAAAGAAATCAAGCGCACGGTAACCGGTCGCGTAGTCAGTAATAAGATGGACAAGTCCATTACGATACTACTGGAACGTAAGGTAAAGCATCCGCTGTACGGTAAGTTCATTCGTCGTTCTACCAAGGTGCATGCACATGATGAGAACAATGAATGCAACGAAGGCGATACTGTGATGATTGAGCAGTGCCGTCCGGTTTCCAAGCTGAAAAACTGGCGACTGGTGAAAATTATTTAACGTACAGGTGCTGTGTAATCACAGCTTACTGCGATACAAGAGTTAACGGAACAAGACTGGGTTTTAACCATGATACAGATGCAATCACAGCTGGAAGCAGCAGACAATAGTGGGGCACGCCGTGTCCAGTGCATAAAAGTACTGGGTGGCTCCAAGCGCCGCTATGCTGGAATTGGTGACATTATCAAGGTCAGCATTAAAGAAGCTATTCCTCGCGGCAAGGTAAAAAAGGGCGAGGTTTACAATGCGGTAGTCGTACGCACACGTAAAGGTGTTCGTCGTCCAGATGGCTCGCTGATTCGCTTTGATGGCAATGCTGCAGTTTTGCTTAATGCGCAGCTGCAACCTATTGGTACCCGTATTTTTGGCCCTGTGACACGTGAGTTGCGTACCGAGCAATTCATGAAAATCATATCGCTGGCTCCTGAAGTACTTTAAGACGAGATAACGGCAATGCGCAAGATCAAAAAAGGTGATGAAGTCATCATAATCGCAGGTAAGGACAAGGGCCGTCGTGGCACAGTTCTACGCGTGCTAGAAGATGATCGTATATTGGTAGAAAACGCCAATATCGCCAAGAAACATGTAAAAGCCAACCCGAATGCGGGCGTGGCAGGCGGGATTATTGACCAGGAAATGCCACTGCATATATCCAATGTCATGATGTACAATCCGCAAACTGAAAAAGGCGATCGGGTAGGCATTAAAACACTCGATGATAACCGCAAGGTACGCTACTTCAAATCAAACGATGAAGTAATTGACGTTTAACAGGTTTATATGATGTCTAGATTGAAAGAAATATACAAAGACAAGGTTATTGGGCAGCTCATGGAGCAGTTCAAATACGACAGTGTTATGCAGGTTCCGAAGATCACCATGATCACGCTGAACATGGGTGTGGGTGAGGCTGTCGGCGACAAAAAGATACTCGATTTCGCTACAGCTGACATGGCAAAAATTGCCGGTCAGAAACCTGTGATACGTAAGGCCAGAATTTCGGAAGCCGGGTTTAAAATCCGCGCTGGCTGGCCAATTGGCTGCAAGGTCAATTTGCGTAAAGAGCGTATGTTTGAATTCCTGGATCGCCTGATTACAGTCGCGATACCCCGTATACGCGATTTCCGTGGCATGAACCCCAAATCGTTCGATGGTCGTGGTAATTACAGCATGGGTGTATCTGAACAGATTATCTTCCCGGAAATCGATTACGACAAGATTGACAAATTACGCGGTATGGATATCACCATTACCACGTCGGCCCCTACGGATGAAGAAGGACGCGCCCTGCTGGCTGCGTTCAACTTCCCGTTCAAGAACTGAGGTTAGATAGAGATGGCTAAACGTTCAATGGTAAATCGCGAGCTGAAGCGTAAACGCGCGGTAGCGAAATACGCTGTCAAACGCACCGAGTTGAAAGCAATTATTAAAAGTGTCAGCTCCAGTGACGAAGATCGTGAAGCAGCTGTCATGAAATTACAGAAACTGCCTCGTGATGGCAGCCCGTGCCGTGTACGTAATCGCTGTCGTATAACAGGTCGTCCACATGGCTATTACAGAAAATTTGGCCTGGGACGCAATAAACTACGTGAAGCAGCAATGCGGGGTGATATCCCTGGTCTGCGTATGGCGAGTTGGTAAAGGCAAATACAGGAAAACAGACCATGAGTATGAGTGATCCAATAGCTGACATGCTGACCCGAGTGCGTAATGCACAGTCCGCACAGAAAGCAGATGTAAGCATGCCTTCATCCAAGGTAAAGGTTGAAATTGCGCGTGTGCTTAAAGAAGAAGGTTATGTTAACGATTATCGCGTTGATAATGCCTCTGACGTTAAGCCAGTGCTCGTCATCACGTTACGTTACTATGAAGGTCGTCCGGTCATCGATACAATTGACCGTGTCAGCCGTCCTGGTCTGCGTATATTCAAACCCACATCCGAATTGCCCAGAATCAATAGCGGGTTGGGAATTGCAATTGTCTCCACCTCCAAAGGTGTGATGACAGACCGCGCTGCCCGCAAGTCTGGCCAGGGCGGTGAAATCATATGTACGGTTTCTTAAGGCAGGTAGAGCACGATGTCAAGAATCGCAAATAGCCCGGTAAGCATACCTTCAGGTGTAGAAGTTAAGCTGGACGGGCAAAACGTAGAAGTGAAGGGTCCTAAAGGCAATATGTCTATGTCCCTGCACACTGATGTAGCTGTTGAGCAGAATGACAACATCCTGCAGTTTAAAACTGTTACGAGCTCTAAAGGTGCTGTAGCAATGACCGGTACCATGCGTTCCCTGGTGAACAACATGGTCACTGGCGTCAGCAAGGGTTTTGAGAAGAAACTGTTGCTGGTGGGTGTTGGATACAGGGCGCAGGCCAAAGGTACAGTATTAAACCTGACTCTGGGCTTCTCTCATCCTATCGATTACAACCTGCCGGAAGGGGTGACAGTAGAAACGCCCAGTCAGACAGAGGTTATATTGACCAGTTGCGATAAGCAGAAACTGGGTCAGGTTGCTGCAGAAATTCGTTCTTTCCGTCCGCCCGAGCCATATAAAGGCAAAGGTGTTAAATATGCGGATGAGATTATCGTCCGTAAAGAAGCGAAGAAGAAGTAAGGTATGGCTATGGATAAGAAAAAGGCACGTATGCGTCGCGCACTGCGCACGCGCATGAAAATTCGTGAGATGGGTGTTCCTCGTCTGTGTGTTCACCGTACCTCGAAGCATATCTATGCTCAGGTAATCGAGCCCAATGGTAGCGTAGTCGTTGCCAGCGCCTCGACTCTGGATAGTGATGTTAAGGGCGGCATTAAATATTCTGGCAATGCTGATGCAGCAACTGCTGTTGGCAAGGCTATAGCAGAACGCACACAAAAAGCAGGTATCACCAAAGTTGCTTTTGATCGTTCAGGCTTTCGATACCATGGTCGCGTAAAAGCGCTGGCTGAATCGGCACGCGAAAGCGGTCTGCAGTTTTAAGGGTTAGGGATATGGCAAAAAGAGATAATTCCAATCAGGGTGACGGTTTACTGGAAAAACTGGTCAACGTTAATCGCGTAGCCAAGGTAGTAAAAGGTGGCCGTCAGTTTGGTTTTACAGCACTGACTGTTGTCGGAGATGGCAACGGTTCGATTGGCTTCGGTTATGGCAAGGCACGCGAAGTGCCTATCGCTATTCAGAAAGCGATGGAAAAAGCACGTAAAAACATGCGTAAAGTCGATCTGGACAAGAACACTTTGCAGTATTCGATCACCTCACGCCATGGCGCCAGCAGGGTTTACATGCAGCCGGCATCTGAAGGTACCGGCATTATTGCAGGTGGCGCGATGCGCGCCGTTTTTGAAGTAGTGGGTGTACAGAATGTACTGGCTAAATGTATTGGATCACGTAACCCGATCAATGTTGTCAGAGCGACCATACGAGGTCTGACAGAAATGTCCTCGCCACAGGCCGCTGCAGCAAAACGCGGTAAAAAAGTGGAAGAAATACTGGATTAAACCATGGCAAATCAGAAACTCAAAGTAACACTGGTTAAGGGTCTTAATGGCCGGTTGAAAAATCACCAGGCCAGCGTACGGGGCCTGGGTATTCGTCGGATACATCAGAGTGTTGTGGTTGACGCAACCCCCGAGAATCGTGGCATGATCAATACAGCCTGCTACATGCTGAAGGTTGAGGAAGTCTAAGATGCAACTTAATACACTAAAACCGGTAGAAGGTAGTCGTAAGGAATCACGTCGTGTTGGTCGTGGTATCGGATCGGGTTTTGGCAAGACATGTGGACGTGGTCACAAGGGACAGAAAAGTCGCTCAGGTGGCTCGACCAAGATCGGGTTTGAAGGCGGGCAGATGCCTTTGCAAAGACGCTTGCCGAAGGTTGGCTTTCGTTCGGCAAAATCTAACTTCGTAGCAGAAGTACGTTTGCATGAGCTGGCACTGGTTGAGGCGGACGTAGTGGATATGCTGGAGCTTAAAAAGGCTCGCCTGATTCCACAAAATACCAAAAAAGCCAAAGTGATTCTGTCGGGTGAATTAACTAAAGCGGTTACGATACGCGGTCTTGCAACGACTAAAGGTGCACAGGCAGCGATAGAGTCGGCTGGCGGCAAGGTCGAGGCATAAGTGGCAAAAGCACCTGCTAATACTGCTGGAATGGCCAAGTCTGGCAAGTTTACAGAGCTAAGGAACCGTCTGCTGTTTGTGGCGGGTGCGTTGTTTGTTTTTCGTGTAGGCACATTTATACCCGTGCCAGGTATCGATCCGGCTGAGCTGGCGCGTCTGTTTGATGCCCAGCGTGGCACCATACTGGATATGTTTAACATGTTCTCCGGTGGTGCACTGGAACGCCTGTCGTTGTTTGCATTGGGAATTATGCCGTATATCTCGGCATCGATTATCATGCAGCTGCTGACTGTTGTGGTTCCGTCGCTGGAACAATTGAAGAAAGAAGGTGAATCGGGTCGACGTAAAATTACCCAATATACCCGTTATGGTACGGTCGTATTAGCTACCTTCCAGTCACTGGGTGTAGCAATAGGTCTGTATGGCCAGCCGGGTCTGGTTACCATTGGTGAATATCAGTTCTATTTCACAACGGTAGTCACTTTGCTGACCGGTACCATGTTCCTGATGTGGTTAGGCGAACAGATTACAGAACGCGGGATTGGTAATGGCATTTCGCTGATTATCTTTGCCGGTATTGTCGCAGGCCTGCCCAGGGCAATCGGCGGAACACTGGAGCTGGCTCGTACCGGTGAAATGAGTGTTTTCACTGTTATCATCCTGTTTTTCCTGGTGGTAGCGGTTACGGCCTTCGTTGTTTTTGTAGAGCGAGGGCAGCGAAGGATTACCGTAAATTATGCCAAACGACAGCAGGGCAGGCGCATGTATGCCGCGCAGAGTTCGCATTTGCCGTTGAAGCTGAATATGGCAGGTGTCATACCGCCGATATTTGCATCCAGTCTGATTCTGTTCCCCTCTACTATGGGGAAATGGGCAGGTAGTGGTTCTGAATGGATCAGCGAGCTGGTAACCATGATGTCGCCAGGGCAGCCTTTATATGTGCTGACCTACGCATTGCTGATCATATTCTTTTGCTTTTTCTATACGGCTTTGGTGTTCAATTCCCGTGAAACTGCAGAGAATCTGAAGAAATCAGGGGCGTTTATACCCGGTATACGTCCTGGGGAACAAACGGCAAAGTATGTAGATGGTGTGTTGACCAGGTTGACTACAGCAGGTGCTATTTATATTACCAGTGTTAGTATATTGCCGGAATTTATGATTTTATACTGGAACGTACCCTTTTACTTTGGTGGTACATCGCTGTTAATCATCGTAGTCGTGATCATGGACTTTTTGGCCCAGGTTCAATCACATATGATGTCGCACCAGTACGAAGGCTTGATGAAAAAGGCCAATATCAAGGGCTACGGTGGTTCCGGCCTGTTACGTTAATGTTTGCCAGCCAGTGTAGAACAGGTTGATTAGGAGTTAAGAAAATGAAAGTTCGCGCTTCAGTTAAAAAGATGTGTCGAAATTGCAAGATTGTACGCCGTAAGGGCGTGGTTCGGGTTATTTGTAAGGAACCGAAACATAAACAACGCCAGGGTTAAGGCCTTTTAGGTGACTTTGTGCAGGGAACTACGGTATAATCCGTCGTTTGCCCCGGACAGCAGATTTTGGGAGATTTGGTAAGATGGCTCGAATTGCAGGTATTAACATTCCTGATCACAAGCATGCGGTAATATCGCTGACATCGATCTTTGGGATTGGCCGCACGCGTGCGCAACAACTATGCGCAGAAGTGGGCATCGAGCAGGTCACCAAGATCAAGGATCTGACCGAGGAAGAGCTTGATAAGCTGCGTAATGCGATCAAGACACTCACGGTTGAAGGTGATTTACGCCGTGAAATCAATATGAATATCAAGCGGTTGATGGATCTTGGTACTTATCGTGGTATTCGTCATCGTCGTGGCCTTCCTTTACGGGGCCAGAAAACCAAGACCAATGCGCGTACGCGTAAAGGTCCACGTAAAATGATCAGGGGCTAACCAGCATCCTGCCAGTACAAGAGATTATCAGGTAACAAGTTATGGCCAAAGCGGAAGTACGCAAGAAGAAGGTGAAGAAGAACGTTGTGGATGGTATTGCACACATTCATGCGTCATTCAACAACACCATCGTTACGATAACAGACCGTCAGGGCAATGCGCTGGCGTGGGCGACCGCTGGTGGCTCCGGTTTCCGTGGTTCACGTAAAAGTACACCTTTTGCGGCCCAGGTTGCTGCTGAACGTGCCGGTAAGGCGGTTCAGGATTTTGGTATGAAGAACATTGAAGTAAACGTCAAGGGCCCGGGTCCTGGTCGTGAGTCAGCGGTTCGTGCCCTGTATGCAGCAGGTTTGAACGTGACCAACATTGTTGACGTAACCCCTATTCCTCACAATGGATGCCGCCCACCCAAGCGGCGTCGTGTGTAAGTCGGAGATCAAGCGTGGCTAAGTATACTGGTGCAAAATGTCGTTTGTGTCGCCGTGAAGGCACAAAGTTATTCCTGAAAGGCGAAAAATGCTTTTCATCAAAATGCTCAATTGAAAATCGCCCTGTCGTACCGGGCCAGCATGGCAGTCGTCGTACGCGTTTGTCAGACTATGCCTTGCAGCTGCGTGAAAAGCAGAAGTTACGTCGTACCTATGGTGTACTGGAACGTCAGTTCCGCAGCTACTATAAAGAAGCTGCACGCCTCAAGGGCTCTACTGGTGAAAACCTGTTGCAGTTACTTGAATGCCGTCTTGATAATGTGGTTTACCGTATGGGCTTTGCAGCCTCGCGCGCAGAAGCACGCCAACTGGTCAAACATAAAGGCGTTACGGTAAATGGTATACGTGTAAACATTCCCGCATTCAACGTTAAGGCAAGTGATGCTATCAATGTAAATGAAGGCAGCAAGAAGCAGGCACGTATACAGTCTGCTATGGAAATGGCGCAGCAGCGCGGCATTGCCGACTGGATTGATGTAGACGCCAAGAAACTGGAAGGCGTGTTCAAATCAGTACCAGAACGTAGTGAGCTTCCACCCGATATCAACGAGCATCTCGTTGTCGAACTGTATTCCAAATAAGTAGACTGAAGAGGACAGGAAATGGCATCTGTTTCAGAATTCCTAAAACCCCGTGTGGTAGACGTTTCAGTTAGAGATGAACGTCACGCTAAGGTAACACTTGAGCCGCTGGAACGCGGATTCGGACACACGCTGGGTAATTCTCTTCGTCGCATCCTGCTTTCATCACTGCCAGGTTGTGCAGTCGTAGAAGTGGAAATCGATGGTGTTTTACATGAATACACCAGTCTTGAAGGCGTTCAGGAAGATGTTATCGACATCCTGATGAACCTTAAAGGGCTGGCAATTATTATGCATGCTCGTGATGAAGCGGAACTGACACTGAAAAAGAGTGGTAAAGGGCCAGTGCTGGCCAGTGACATTACGCTGGATCACGATGTAGAAATCATTAACCCTGATCATGTTATCGCCAACCTGAACAATGGCGAGCTGAACATGAGGCTTAAGATTGAGCGTGGCCGTGGTTATGTACCGGCGCCTCAACGTGAAGCGGCAAGTGATGAAAATCGTGCTATTGGCCGTCTGCTACTGGATGCAACCTATAGCCCGGTTTACCGTGTTGCCTACAGTGTAGAAAGCGCACGCGTCGAACAACGTACTGACCTTGATAAGCTAATGATCGAGCTGGAAACAAATGGCACGGTTGATCCGGAAGATGCCATTCGCCAGGCGGCAGGCATACTGCAGGATCAGCTGTCAGTATTTGTTGACCTGAAGAGCAAGGAAGAAGAGCAACCTGAAGAAGCAGAATCTGAAATTGATCCGATCCTGCTGCGTCCGGTTGACGATCTGGAACTGACGGTTCGTTCCGCAAACTGTCTCAAGGCAGAAAGTATTTATTATATCGGTGATCTGATACAGCGCACCGAAGTCGAGTTACTGAAAACCCCGAATCTGGGTAAAAAGTCACTCACCGAGATCAAGGACGTACTGGCATCCCATGGTCTGTCTCTGGGTATGCGTCTTGAAAACTGGCCACCAGCCGGTTTCAAGGACAAGGCGTCTGCGTAATTTTTTGTTATTGTAAGAATTGAATAAGGGTTAGCACGATGCGACATCGTAAATCAGGGCGACAACTAAATCGCAACAGCAGTCATCGTAAGGCTATGTTCAAGAACATGGCTAATTCACTGTTCGAGCACGAAGTAATTAAAACTACCTTGCCCAAGGCCAAAGAACTGCGCCGGGTTGCAGAACCGTTGATTACGCTGGCTAAAGAAGACAGTGTGGCTAACCGCCGGTTGGCCTTTAGTCGCCTGCGTGACAAGGCAGCAGTCGGCAAGCTGTTTTCTGATCTGGGTCCTCGTTATAAGGAACGCCCAGGTGGTTACCTGCGTATCCTGAAGTGTGGTTACCGTACCGGTGATGCTGCGCCGATGGCCTATGTTGAGCTGGTTGATCGTCCGATCGCTGAAGAAGAAACGGAAGCGGCTGAATAAGCTCTTTTGAAATTAGAAAAAGGCCGGGCTTGCCCGGCCTTTTTTGTGCTGTCCACTTCTTTTGGCCTGTGTACTCCCTCTCGACTCGGGTTCCAAACTTCGTCCTACCTCCTCCATCCCTGGAGTCGTCCCTCCGGGAGAGGGCTGGGGTGAGGGAATCAAAACAGGGGAACGCATTATTTTCCCCTCGTTCCCACGCTCCGCGTGGTAATGCATACCCCGCCAAGGCCACTGGACAGGTATACGTGCTGACCAAGTAAATTAGAGTCAATAACAAAGCATTATTTTGACCCTGCTGTAAACGCATCCCCAGTCTTCAACCCCAGCACATCACACGCTCGCCCAAGGTTGACCGCAATTTCTACCTGCCCATTCGAATTGGCATACCATAACGCTTGTCCAGCTGGCATGCTTGAAAAGGTCCTGGCCGGATGAATCTGTAGACCATTAACGGATAATACGGAGGACTCAGGAATGGCTGCAGAACGTACACCCGTTATCGCATTACCATAATGATCTATATAGACGACCTCGAATAGATCATTCGGGTAGTCAGCGCGAGGTGGGCGTGGATCGAGCTGTTCTGCATCCGGCATCCGGCCTGCCGACAGCATTGCCGCTACCGGTGCAAACAGATCGCGGCCGTGAAAGGTGCTGGATAAACGCTCAGGTCGCCATGTAATGCGCCAGAGCTCATGCGGTGTACAGCGCCGAGTCACCATTTCCAGCAGCCCGTTATCAGGGCCAACAAACCAGTGCTGGTCGGTGTGTAGAATCAGCGCATCACGTTCACTGCCCACACCCGGGTCAACCACGCACATAAATACCGTATCGGGTTCAAAATTCTGGCTATAGGCAGACAGCAAATAGGCGGATGCCTTAGGGTTGCACACAGGAAGATCGCTAAACAGATCGACCACCGCTGTCGCGGGTGCCTGCTGTAACAGGACCGCCTTGACCTGCCCGGTGTATGGGCCTTCGAGACCAAAATCTGTGCACAGTACAATCAATGCCTAACCCGCCCGTTAATGGTTTGTATCTCGTTCCAGCATTGGCTTCAGGTACTGGCCGGTATAGGAGTCGGGATTTTCGGCTACCTGTTCGGGCGTGCCTGTGGCGATAATACGGCCGCCTTTGATGCCACCTTCCGGACCCAGATCAATTATCCAGTCAGCCGTTTTGATTACATCCAGATTGTGCTCGATCACTACTATCGTATTGCCATGGTCGCGCAGACGGCTCAGTACCGCAAGTAATTGCTCGATATCATGAAAATGCAGACCGGTGGTAGGTTCGTCAAGTATGTACAGTGTTTGACCGGTATCGCGTTTTGACAGTTCGCGCGACAGTTTCACACGCTGTGCTTCGCCACCAGACAAGGTGGTCGCATTCTGTCCCAGTTTAATATAGCTCAGGCCGACATCAAGCAGGGTTTTCAGTCGACGTTTTAGCGCCGGTATAGCACTAAAAAAATCATAAGCTTCCTCGATGGTCATTTCCAGTACTTCGTATATATTCTTGCCCTTGTAACGGATGTCCAGGGTCTCGCGGTTGTAACGTTTTGATTTGCACACGTCGCAGGTGACGTAGATGTCCGGCAGGAAATGCATCTCGACCTTGATAACACCGTCACCCTGACAGGCCTCACAGCGACCACCCTTGACATTAAAGCTGAAACGGCCAGGTTTGTAGCCACGCGAGCGTGCCTCCTGGGTACCGGCGAAGATCTCCCGTATCGGGGTGAACAGGCCGGTATAGGTGGCCGGGTTGGAGCGAGGGGTGCGCCCGATCGGGCTCTGGTCAATATCAACCACCTTGTCTATTTGCTCCAGCCCCTTGATCGATTTACATGGCGCCACTTCCGTACTGGCGCGATTGAGTTCGCGTGCAACATAACGATACAAAGTGTCATTGATCAGCGTGGACTTACCCGAGCCGGACACACCCGTGATACAGGTCAGCAGGCCTATCGGGATTTTGGCCGTTACCTGTTGCAGGTTGTTACCGCTGGCCTTATTGATCTTTAGTATACTTTTCGTATCGAACGGTGTGCGTGACTCGGGGATATGAATCTTTTTGCGGCCCGACAGGTATGCTCCAGTCAAGGAGTCAGGGTGGTCCAGAATGTCCTGTGGTGTACCCTGGGCCACGATTTGACCACCATGTACACCGGCCCCGGGACCTATATCCAGCACATGGTCTGCACTGCGAATTGCGTCTTCATCATGTTCGACCACAATCACCGTATTACCCAGGTCACGTAAATAGATCAGGGTCTTGAGCAGTCGTTCGTTGTCGCGCTGGTGCAGGCCGATCGAGGGTTCATCCAGTACGTACATCACTCCTACCAGTCCGGCACCGATCTGGGACGCGAGTCGGATGCGTTGTGCCTCACCGCCCGACAGGGTGTCGGCACTGCGGTCAAGTGACAGGTAATCCAGCCCGACATCGACCAGAAATTTCAGGCGCAACCTGATTTCCTTGACCACCTTTTCGGCGATTTCGCCACGTTTACCGGGCAGAGTGAGCGCCTGAAACAGTTCCAGTGATTGCCCTACCGGTATAGTGGTGACCTCTGGCAGGGTATATTTATCGATATAGACATGTCGGGCCGCACGGTTCAATCGGCTGCCATCACAATCTTCACACGACTGGGTGCTGAGGTATTTAGCCAGCTCCTCGCGTACGGCATTGGAATCGGTTTCACGATAGCGGCGCTGCATATTAGTGATAATGCCTTCAAACGTATGCTGGCGTCGGGTAATGCCGCCGCGCTCGTTGAAGTATTCGAAGTCTATGATCTCGTCATCGCTGCCATGCAGAATAACCTGTTGCTGTTCAGGCTCCAGCTCCTTATACGGCGTATCGGTATCAAAGCCGTAATGGTCCGCCAGAGAACTGATCATATTGAAATAATAGGAATTGCGGCGATCCCAGCCACGTACGGCACCACCGGCCAGACTCAGGTCGGCATGGGTAACTACCTGTTGCGGGTCAAAGAATTGCCTGATGCCCAATCCGTCACAGGAGGGGCAGGCACCGACCGGGTTATTGAACGAGAACAGGCGTGGTTCCAGTTCACTCAGACTATAGCCACAATGCGGACAGGCGAACTTGGCCGAGAAAACCATTTCTTCATGACTTTCATCATCCATCCAGGCGACAGTCGCCAGACCATCAGACAGCCGCAGCGCGGTTTCGAAAGACTCAGCCAGTCGTAGTGCCAGATCCTCGCGTACCTTGAATCGGTCGACTACCGCTTCAATGGTATGTTTCTGACGCAGGTCCAGAGACGGCACCTGATCCAGTTCGACTATCTTGCCGTCGATACGCGCGCGCACAAAACCCTGGCTGCGCAGTTCATCAATAACAGCGACATGCTCACCTTTGCGTGCCTGTACCAGCGGCGACAGTAGCATCAGCTTACTGCCTGCGGGTAGCGCCATGACCAGATCGACCATCTGGCTGACCGTCTGTGCCTCAAGATCGACAGCATGATCCGGGCAGCGGGGAATACCGGCGCGCGCGAACAGCAGACGCAGGTAGTCGTATATCTCGGTAATCGTACCAACAGTTGAACGCGGGTTGTGGCTGGTGGATTTTTGCTCTATCGAAATAGCCGGGGACAGACCTTCTATATGGTCTACATCCGGTTTTTCCATTACCGACAGGAACTGCCGGGCATAGGCCGACAGCGATTCGACGTAACGGCGCTGGCCTTCTGCGTAGATCGTATCAAAGGCCAGCGATGATTTGCCGGATCCGGATAAGCCAGTAATAACAATCAGTTTGTCGCGTGGCAGCTTGACGTCTATGTTCTTTAAATTGTGCGTACGAGCGCCACGTATGTCTATGGTGTCCATCTTGTTTCCTGCAACCGGGTCAACCTGTTAATATACGCTGTCTACGCTATTTTTGGCAAAGCATTTGAGCCATGGATTACAGGTGAACCAGCAACAAGCCTCTACAACACAGACCCCGTCACACGGAATGACCGGTACAGAGAGACGTGCCACCTTCGCGCTGGCCGGGATTTACAGCCTGCGTATGCTCGGCCTGTTCCTGGTTTTTCCTTTATTCACCCTGTATCAGGACCGTATAGCCGGTGCCACACCGGTGCTGATCGGGCTGGCGCTGGGCGTATATGGCCTCAGCCAGGGCATTCTGCAAATCCCGTTTGGTATGTTATCTGACCGAATAGGCCGCAAACCGGTGATCATCGGGGGTCTGGCTATTTTCGTGCTGGGTAGCATCGTCGCGGCCACCTCCACCGATATATATGGGCTGATTGCCGGACGTGCCCTGCAGGGTTGCGGAGCCATTGCAGCGGCCATTATGGCACTGACGGCCGACCTGACACGTGAAGAGCAACGTACCAAGGCGATGGCCCTGATCGGCATGAGCATTGGCGCTTCTTTCATGCTGGCGTTGGTATTAAGCCCGATACTGGACAGCTGGCTAGGTCTGAGCGGCATCTTCTGGCTCACCGCTATTCTGGCCACATGTGGCATGCTGGTGATGGTCTGGGTAGTGCCGACACCGGTACTTAGCAAGCAGCACGGTGATGCTGAGCCCATCCCTGCACAGTTTCGTCGTGTACTCGCCAATACCCAGTTGATGCGCCTGAATGGCGGCATACACCTGTTGCACATGATTATCACCGCAACCTTTCTGGCCTTGCCGCGGGTATTGCAGGATACCTACGGCATGGCCAGTGAGACCCACTGGTGGGTCTACCTGCTAGTGCTGGCCGTGTCTATCCTGCTAATGGTGCCGTTTATTATTATTGCCGAACGCAAGCAGCGCATGAAAAGTGTGTTCCTGGGCGCGATTGCGACCATGGCACTGGCGCAGGCGGGAATGTGGTTCTGGCGTGACTCATTCTGGCTGTTTGTCAGCCTGTTGACCCTGTTCTTCGCGGCCTTTAATCTGCTCGAGGCCAGCCTGCCATCGCTGGTATCCAAAACGGCCCCCCCCGAGGCCAAGGGCACTGCGATGGGCTTCTACTCCAGCAGCCAGTTTCTGGGCGCATTTGTCGGCGGTAGTCTCGGTGGCCTGATCCTGAGTGATTTTGGCTATTACGGCCTGTTTCAGGCAGCATCGCTGATGGCCGTGCTGTGGCTGCTGTTTGCAGTCAGCATGAAGCCCCCGCGTAATCTGACCTCCCGTTTGCTGAACGTCGGCAACCTGAGCCCGCAGGAGGCCATGCGGATCGCATCAGAACTGTTAAAGATTCAAGGGGTTGCAGAGGCCGTCGTGATAGCCGAAGAAGGCGTGGCCTATCTCAGGATTAATCGCAAACAACTGGATGAAAAAGCCTTGTTGGCTTATTATGCTGTAGACAGTGATTCCGTCTGAGGCGAGCAATCGCAGACCGGTTTCGGACTGCATAATTGAAGTACCGTTAAATACATAATAGACGAGGGAAGAAACATGGCACGTGGAGTAAACAAGGTAATTCTGGTAGGCAACCTGGGCAAAGACCCTGAAATTCGTTACATGCCCAGCGGCGGCGCTGCGGCCAATATCACTATCGCTACCAGTGAATCGTGGAAAGACAAACAGACCGGTGAACAGAAAGAGCGCACCGAGTGGCACCGGGTAGTCTTTTTTGGTCGTCTGGCCGAGATAGTAGGCGAATACCTGAAAAAAGGCTCACAGGTTTATGTCGAAGGAAGCCTGCGGACCAACAAGTGGCAGGACAAAAGCGGCAATGACCGTTACACCACCGAGATCATAGCCAATGAAATGCAGATGCTCGGTAGCCGCAGTGGTGGCAGCACCAGTTATCAGCCTGATAACTCAGCACCGCAGTCACAGTCTCAATCTCAATCCGCACCCGCTGCAACAGCGCCGGATACCTTTGATGACGATATACCGTTCTAAAGATTACCCGATGTAATCATACAATCAAGCCCCTGCAAGATATTATCTTCAGGGGTTTTTTCGTAAGCAGTTATTGTCACTTGTAGCAGGAAAACTTCTGAAGCAGTTAAATGAATATTTTATTAATCGAAGATAACCAGGATCTCGCCTGTAACGTAATGGAGTATCTTGAAGCGCAAGGGCATGTTATGGATGCGGCTGCGGACGGTATTACAGGCATGCACCTGGCAGTGGTCAATGACTATGATGTCATCGTGCTGGACCTGACCCTGCCCGGTATGGACGGGCTCGACCTGTGCCGCAAACTCAGAGCAGAAGCAGGTAAGGCAACGCCGGTTTTGATGCTAACGGCACGTGACACACTGGAAGACAAGCTGGCCGGTTTCGACAGCGGCGCAGATGATTACCTGGTCAAGCCGTTTGCATTGAAGGAATTGTATGCACGCCTGTTGTCCCTAAGCAGGCGCAGTGGATTATCTGCAACGGTATCGGATAACGGTTTGCAGGTGGTGGATCTGGAAATGGACCTGGGGACCTTGCAGGTCAGGCGCGCCGGAAATCTGGTGAGTCTTACACCGATCGGTCGTCAACTGCTTGAATGTCTGATGCGCGAGTCACCGCGAGTGGTGACAAGAAGTCGACTTGAGCAGGTCGTATGGGGTGACATTCCTCCGGATAGTGATGCACTGAAAGCACATATGCACAGCTTGCGTAATGCAATAGACAAACCCTTCGACAAGCACCTGTTGCAGACGGTCAGAGGTGCAGGCTATCGCCTGGCAGATCCCGATGAAATATCGTCATAGTCTTCGTTTTCGGATTGTTTTTTCCTATTTTATTGCCAGTTCCCTGATTGGGGCGGTATTTTCGGCCTTTCTGTATATAGGGATCAGCCAACTGGAAGAGCAGCTTATCTTTGTACATATCAAGGATGAACTAAATTATTTTATCAAGCTGACCAGCAGAGATAAAACAACAACCCGGCAGACAACACAAACCTATAGCGCCTATCGGTTAAAGCCAGGCGAACCGGTACCCGGGTTTCCGAATCTCGAAAAATTATCTCCTGGCCTGCATGAGATAGAGCTGGATGAGCGCGAGGATTTTATACATATCATTGAACAGAACGGATACCGTTACTACATTATTTATGATGCAACGGCGTATGAGCACAAGGAACATTTATTAATGGCCATGCTGGCCGGTGCAATACTATTAATGATTATTCTGGGTGTGTGGGCGGCGTATCTGTTTTCGGGCAAACTGATTGCTCCGGTTACACGTCTGGCCAATGAAGTCGACGAGATAACCGGTAAAGTGGGTGAGCATGAGCTGGCAGTGAGTTACGCTAATGATGAGGTCGGCAAACTGGCCCAGGCCTTTGACCGTTATGCCAGACGCATTACACAATTCTTAAGACGTGAACGTCATTTTACGGCCGATGCCAGTCACGAATTACGTACACCTTTGACCATTATCCAGGGCGCTGTCGAGATGTTGCAGCATAACAGCCAACTGGATGAAAAGTCGCTACATCGGCTGGATAGAATCGAAAGGGCGGCTCATGACATGGGCCAGAATCTGGAGGTTTTACTATTATTGGCCAGAGAGGCAGAACAGGGTGATATATCGGATGAGGATACCGATATCGCAGCTATACTGGAAAGGCTGGCAAAACTCTACAGGGAACAGATCAAGCAAGATGCCATCGTATTGCATGTTGATATACAGTCACGACCATGCCTGTCTGTGCCATCAGCCGCCGTTCGTATTATTCTCAATAATCTGATTTCCAATGCGATCAAGTACACCGGTTCAGGGAGAGTGGATGTTGTACTGACTGACTCAACGATAGAAGTGATCGATACCGGCTGTGGTATCAGCGAGCATGAACTGCAACATGTTTTCGAGCGAGGCTTTCGGGGTAAGGATATTGATAGTTTTGGCAGTGGGCTTGGGTTATCAATCGTCAAGCGCATTTGTGATCATTTTGGATGGCAGGTGTCTATCGATAGTGCAGAAGGCGAGGGCACGCTTGTGCGCTGGGTCTTTTCAGCAGGGCAGCTAGAATAGAATTAACGCAGGCTTTACCAAAATTTAACCAGATTTTTACTTTCGCAGCGATATAGTTCATACCCACATACCCGTGCGGGTGCTCAGGAACGGCGTCGTGAGTAATGAATTAATCTGGTTAATTATCGGACTTACCGGTCAGGCATTGTTTTCAATGCGTTTTCTGGTGCAGTGGCTCAAGAGCGAGAAGCAGAAAAAAAGTATTATCCCGCTGGAATTCTGGTATTTCAGCATTGCCGGTGGCGTGACACTACTCAGCTATGCGCTCTACAAGCAGGACCCGGTATTCATCATTGGCCAGGTGACGGGTCTGTTAATCTACGGAAGGAATCTATGGTTCATTGCGCGTGAACGCGAAGCATTGCGTGAGCTGCGTAACCAGAATCAGGCCGCCTCATCTTGAGGCGCGAACGTGTATACCCGCTCATCTGGTTTATTAGCCTGTCGTTACTGGCCATCGTCAGCTTATGGGCACGGCCATTGCTGCCAGTTGATGAAACGCGTTATATCAGCGTTGCCTGGGAGATGTGGCTGCGTGGTGATTTTCTCGTGCCGTTCAAGAATGGTCTTCCATACAGCCACAAGCCACCCATGTTGTTCTGGCTGATACATGCAGGCTGGAGTGTGTTCGGTGTCAATGAATGGTGGCCACGTATACTGCCCTCACTGTTTTCTTTCGCCAGTCTGTTGCTGACCTCATGGCTGGCACGCCAGTTATGGCCAGAGCGGCCGCGTCTGGTATGGCTGGCGCCTACCATGATGCTTGCCAGCATGTTATGGCTGCTTTTTTCGACAGCGATCATGTTCGACATACTGTTAAGCTTCTGGGTATTGCTTGCTATCGCCGGTTTGTTAATGGCAAGTCGTGGGCAGCAACAGGGCTGGTTTATTTTCTCGCTAGGCATTGCCGCTGGCATTCTAACCAAAGGCCCGGTGATGATACTGCACGTGTTGCCACTGGCATTGCTGGCTCCGTGGTGGTCAGCGGCTGTTCACCAGCGTAAATGGCGCTGGTATGGCTTTTTAGTAATGTCTGTTTCTGTGTCAGTGTTACTGGTGCTGATGTGGGCGCTACCGGCGGCACGATCTGGTGGAGATGCCTATGCGCAAGCCATATTCTGGGGCCAGACTGCCGGCCGAGTAGCCAATTCCTTCGCACATCAACGTGCCTGGTGGTGGTATCTGCCAGTCCTGCCGGTCATTCTGTTCCCGTGGCTGTTGTGGCCAGCAAGCTGGAAGGGTGTTTTCCAGTTAGGCAAGCTGATGCAGGAACCAGGTGTCAGGCTGGTACTGGCATGGCTGATTCCGGTATTCATCGCCTTCTCCCTGATTAGTGGCAAGCAGGTGCATTACCTGCTACCAGTATTCCCGGCATTTATATTGTTGATTGCACGCGGATTACAGGAACCGGTATCGAGCCAGAAGCGAGGTTTGCTGCCGGTCAGTATGGTGATGGTAAGTATCGGCCTGCTTTTACTGTATTTACCAGACCAGGCCGGGCTACGTCATATCCCTGAATGGGTGAAAGACATACCATCTTTTTCCGGCTGGCTGGTTATTGCGCTGGGGTTAGTAATACCCTTTCTGGGTAAGCGCTATGATAAGCATCAGCATGTCATGTTACTGGCAGGAGGCAATCTTGCTCTGGTGCTGTTGCTCAGTGTTTTTGTATTACGTCAGGCATTGCCCAGCTACGACCTTAGCCAGTTCAGCCAGCGTGTCGCCGAGATTCAAAACAGCTCTATTCCGGTAGCGTACGTAGGTACGTATCATGACCAGTTTCAGTTTTCAGGCCGGCTTCATCAGCCCGTAGATGTCATTAGCAGGGCCGATCAACGTAACTGGATTAAGAAGCATCCCGACGGCCGTCTTATTCTCAATGGCAAGCGTGCCAATGATCCACTGCTGGGTATTTCTGAGCAGAGTATACTGTTTAGAAACAAATGGATGTTGATCGTCAAGGCAGCTTCTTTCGCCAGAGTGATGGCGCGTAAGGACACTATTACCGTTCACGGCGGTTAGTCTGTAAGGCGCAATAAACAACGTGCATTGCGCTGTATGGCTAGTAAATACCCGCGTCACTGCCAGTTGATTGTTTCTCTTCTTCAGCACAAGGTAACGTTTTTGTGTAGACGATTGTAACGGCGTGCAGCCAGCGACTAGATTTTTCTTCACATATCTGATAATTTTTATTTTCCAGATTATTTTCTACTGAAATATGAATAATCTGTGGTAGCGCGAAGGTGAGTACTAAACTTAAAGCCATAAGGGCAACTAATATTTTTTGAATTTTATCAGTTACCTTAAGGACTTTTACCATAAAAAACCCTAATACCACTACTACGAAGAACAAGCCCCCTCCAAATAGATAATAAACTCCTTTATCGAAAACAATCTGATCCCTGTTTTCAAAAATCTGCGTTAGCAAATCAATAAAGACATTAATTGATACGAATATAGATACTAGCCCTAGTGCAGCAAAAGCTGCCAGTATGCTATATATCTTAATCGGGGATGGTTGCCCCTTTATTTGGGAGTTCATCTTATGATGATTCAACTGAGTGTATGATAAGTTCAGAGCAAATGATCAAACTCACCCTTTTTAAAGGCTGATTCTACGTAGTAGATGGCCTTTTCATAAATACCCATCTTCACATCATCAAACTTTTCTTCATGTACTTCATTATAAGAGGGATGCTCATCATCGTAATACGGGTATTTTAACCATGCTTTCTTTTTTTCAATGACAGCTAGTGTAATGAGTGCTTCAGCTTCTTCTTTACTAAGAAAAACAGGGGGAGTTATATCTTTCGGAAAAACATCTTCCAGAGCGACATAGTTTTCACTGTGAACAATTGTTGCAATTAGTGCCACAAGCTCTTCTGGCATTTGTGCTTCTCGTTTAATCATTTTTGAAAAATTTCGACACAGCAGAGTTTGATTAACAATAATTCATGCCTCAATACCAATAATAGCCCATACGCGACAATAACCTGAATTACATGCCATCGTGGTAGATGGCGCAACTCTATTCAACGGTTTATTATGTGTTTTTAATTACGTCGGTATAGTTCATGAGATCTGGATTATCCTTTTCAAGATCCTTATATTGATCTTCGAGCCAGTTTTGGAGGTTTTCTAAACACAATAAATGTTCTTCGTAATCAGATACGTCTTTTATGGTTTCGCTATGAAGAAACCCCTCATTATATTTGATCGCATCATTTACGGCAGATACTAATAAAATAAGATTTGAGCTGGATACGTCTAATTTCATACGGCTACCTTTAAAACCAGAACAGCAAGCCTGTCTAGAAGTAATTTAAAGTTAGATAACGGCATATCATGGGCTGGGGCAATTGTATAATGTGTTGCGCCAATTCTTCGGTTGTATTTGTCTCTTACAATGGCCAATCCAGCTGGAAGTTTTGTACCTTTGGGTATTTTATAATACTCCCATGAGCTACCTTTAAATATGTTTGGTTTATCAAATGTGCTTAAACCCCTTGGCGATGGTTTACAGGTAACCCATTTAACATCATATTTTTAATATTATTGTTATATCGGCGGGTCGAACTTTGCCATTGGATAATATTTTATTATTATCGACTAAACCAAATACAGTCCCTTTGTCCTTAATTTTTTTTGCACGCCATAAATTTACGGGCGTTTCCTCATAATAACGGTCAATGTCACCCGCAGATATCAAAACATCCTTTAAAAGCTTATCCATATTTATTATCTCCCTTATGCATCTGTGGTATAGCAGATAGTCCTGATTTTTTGATTACCTTGTTAAGGCATACCCCGTCACTGTTGACTGGTTCCGGTTGATTACTGGAGCCGTATTACTTTATAAAAAGGGTGCGAGTGACGCAGTGGTTCCATTATAAAGAGTGAAGGATTACGCCCTGCATTTCGCCAGGCATTCCCCGACAAAAAATACTGATTGGTCCCTGGCACGTCACTTCTTCCTTAAAGTATAAGTTTTGCCCTTTGAGCCTGAATAATGGCTTTTTTTTGTGATTTAATCAATAGATTACAGTTGATTGTTTTGTTACGGCTCTGCTTATCTCGTCGTATGTGACTGAAAATATGATAAATTATACGTGGACAGGAAAAAGGCATTGCAGCTTGTAAATTTAGAGCTAGGGCTTTTCACTGGAAGTGGCCCTGTTAATCATTTGCATGACAGCGTTATTGGCATATAAAGGAACCAACTCCATGTCTGGATGGCGATTGGCAAAAACACGGAAGACTTCATCTGCAAAAGCCTGGCCTATTGATTCTACTTCGTTAAAGTCAAAAATTACGGTCTTGAATTTATCAACTCGCACCAACAGTCTTTTGGCTTGAGAGCGCGAAACAAGCTTATCATCTCCATACTGTGTCAGGCGTACCGGGACGATCGTTTTAGTAAAGCCATAATCATCATCTGAGGTAAAGCTGTCGAACACCTGTTTTGATGTTCTCGAGGTGTTATTCGATAACTTCATTACCACCATAGTGCCAGTCTGAGATTTTTGATGCTCCAAAATCCAGTCTTCGACTTCACCGTGTGTATGAGAGAAATATACATTTCCAGATAAAATAGTAAAGCTATCGAACATTCTTGACGAAAAAAATATGCCTTCACCAGTATGGTTGTCAGGGTCTGTTGTAAGCTTTCCCTTGGCTAGCTCAAGCACTGAGTGCCTTTCATCATGTAGCCCTAGCACACGCTGTATCTTTTTAAAAATCCCCTCGCCGTTGTCATAAATAACAACTTCTGAAGTCGTTGCTGTTTTTTTAAGCATTACGCTCGCATTTTGTCCGCCAGAGTGATCTATGGCGTTATTAAACATTTCAGTGATGCCGTAGTGCCAAATGTCCATAACATTATCAGGCAGCACTCCAAGCAAAGGGGCAATATGATTGCGCCACACAACGTCTTCGGAAACAGTATTATCCAGAGGAAATATTTCTTCCCTTTCAGCGAGTGGATGCAGGTAATAGTGTCTGTTTCTGGTCTTGCCTTTAACAATTATCGCTTTTTGTTCAACAAGTCGCTGAACATGCTTGTTTACAGCCTGTCTGGAAATATCAAAGACCTTGCAAGTAATATTTACAATATCAGTGGGGTGTTGTTCTACATTATCCAGAATAAATTGCCTTATTTGCTCGCCTCTTTTTCTGACTCCTGCCATAACGTACCTATGTCCAATGTAAAGTTTGACAACCTTATTGGTTTATATTGTCAACTATAAGCAAGCCTTTTGTCAACCTTATGTTCTTAATCTAGCGCTCAAGGCCAGACCCATTCCCATACAAAGGGTGCTAAAATCCCAGATCAACAATTATTGGTAATAACTAGAATAACCAGGATAAATCCACCCCATGTTTGAACAAACCTTCAAAAATATCGACGATGTACTCTGGAAAGAGGCAGGCTGTACCACAGAGCTTGATTACACGGAGCAGACCTCCTGGATGCTGTTCCTGAAATATCTGGACGATCTGGAAGGCGAGCGGGCGATAGAGGCAGAGCTGGTTAACAAGCGCTATGACTTTATCATTGACGAGCAGCACCACTGGTCGCGCTGGGCGGCACCCAAACGCGCCGACGGCAGTTTTGACCACGATACCGCCCTGACAGGGGATGATCTGATCGCCTATGTGGATGATGAGCTGTTTCCGTACCTCAAAGGCTTCAAGCAGCGTGCCACCTCACCCGATACCATTGAATACAAGATTGGTGAAATCTTCGGCGAGATCAAAAACAAATTCCAGA
>ENA-ORDP01000283-ORDP01000283.1-marine-sediment-metagenome-genome-assembly--contig:-NODE-283-length-34516-cov-5.098140_pt1 | contig 34516 bp, 33 predicted proteins | sample MGYA00248627_ERZ508539 | MGnify/ENA primary metagenome ERZ508539 (study PRJEB26208, sample SAMN05571518) | marine sediment metagenome | biome: deep sea; feature: Hydrothermal vent; material... | reverse complement strand
TGCCATAACACTTTCTGAGAATAAAAAATTTATGACCTCCCTCAGCCGGGCGGTAGAGCAGGGCCTGCCGGTTTATGCCGAGTGTGGGGGGCTTATGTATCTCGGCAGAGAGATAGAGTTTCGGGGAAAGAGTTACCCAATGACTGCAATACTTCCTGTCAGCTTCAGGATGGAGAATTCACCGGTGGCTCACGGATATACAATGGTTGAGGTGCAGAAGGAGAATCCCTATTTTCAGATGGGAGCTTCCTTAAAAGGACATGAGTTTCATTATTCAAGGGTTATGGATTATGATAGGAGTCTTAAAATGGTCTTTGCCATGAACAGGGGGAAGGGTATTGATGGTAAATCAGATGGGATTGTTTACAGGAATGTCCTTGCAACATACACACACCTGCATGCCTTAGGCAGCCCTGAATGGGTTGAGGGTATGCTGAGGGCGGCTGATAACCATGCACGAAGCCGCAGGCGGCTTTCTTCTGCATGATGCAACGGCCTTAACATTTAACCGGATATGTCCTATAGAGAACTTAAAAGAAGAGTTAAGGAGATGCTCTTAAAGGGAGATACAAAGGGCCTTTCTGCCCTTGTAGAAAAGCACGCCCGCACCATAAGTGTGTTGATCAGCCTTTCCTATGACAAAGAGTCAGTCCTGACCTGGCGTGCTATTGAGGCGATCGGACCACTCGTCAAAGAGGTCACTGATAAATCCTCAGGTGCGGGCAGGATTATTGTTCAAAGACTCCTATGGTCTATCACAGAGGAGTCGGGTGGCATCGGGTGGTCTGCGGTAGAGATGCTTGGTGAGGTGGTAAGGAGTTGTCCCGACGGTTACAACGACCTTACCCCTATAATCATGGGGCTGTTTGATGAAGAGATCTTCAGGACAGGCGTTCTCCATGCCATCTGCAGGATTAGCGAGAAAAAACCTATTCCCTTAAATGCTGCAGCAGGGCTGCTGAATAAGGCCCTGATTGATAAAGACCCGGAAGTCAGAGGTAGTGCCCTCCTGACATTACAGTGCCTTCAAAGAACAACACAGGTGGAGGTTCCTGAGGCTGTTAAGGAACTTATTCATGATAACTCAAAGATTAAGGTCTATTGTGACGGCGAGCTAACAGAGCGTACAATAATGGAGCTTGCAGAGCCCCTGATAGAGGCCAGTTGACTTCTTTCAAAAGGAGTTTATATAATCAACGGTTATTTGAAAATGAAAGAGAGAGAAGATAAGAGTGTTCTGACCGAACCGAGGTGTCCTTTCTGTCATGAGTTCTTTGAAAGACCTCATAATGTTACAACAGATCTCGGATTCTTCCAGGGAGGAATCTGTCCATGCGGGGCTGTCTATGCCTGTGACCCTACCGGACGTAACCTCGGAGAGGCATTTGTTGATGCCCTTACATATGCCTGTAAGGAAGACTGGTCACTGGCATGGGGACTGGTTCCGGATGAAGATTACAGTCAAAATGTACTGAATTATAACCGGAGGATGCACAGGGTTTTACCAAAAAGAGGGCGGGCGAATGACAGGGTGCCTTCCGGAAAGCTTATTTTTATAAAAGTCAGAGAGGGTGCTTTAAGGGGATAGCTGAAAGCAGTAAGAGTAGTATTTTTACAACAATAAGCATTTATGATTAGCTAATAAATTTTTTTAATTTGACCATCTTGGTGCTTCTGTATTAATGTTTATAACCTTTATCTTTATGCGCTTGAAAAAATTTAGTGTTAGCAGACGGGATTTTTCCCAAAAAATACAGTATAAGGAGGTTTTTAAAGATGCCGACTATTGAGTTTGAGGGTAAACAGATTGAAGTGGATGAAGAGGGCTATCTGCAGAATCTTGAAGACTGGGTTCCGGAACTCGCCAAGATTATGTCTGAACAGGATAGCCAGGAGCTGACTGACGAGCACTGGGAGATTATAAATTTCCTGAGGGATTATTATGAGAAATACCAGATTGCTCCAATGATCAAGATTCTCGTAAAAGAGATCAAGAAGAATATGGGCCCGGATAAAGGGAACACAAAATATCTTTATCAGCTATTCCCGGATGGTCCGGCAAAACAGGCCTGTCGATATGCCGGATTACCAAAGCCAACCGGCTGCGTATAATTCCCGGGCTGAATTAAGGATGGGTGCCCCCTGTAGAGTCTGCCGGGGTACCATCCTTGAACAAGATACTCGAAGGCAGATATAGCTCCTGAGAGTGGAAGTGGGCTGTAAATGTAAAAAAGGCGAGAGAGGCAGCTGTAGATTAGCGTGGACTTACGTTTTTGGTCTCTCATACATGTGGAGTTCAGGAAATCTGTGATGATTTCGATTTGTATCCAAAGGAGCGGTCTAGATTAAGTTATGGAATTGAAAGGTCTTCTTATAGAGAAGAAAGCAGCCATTCTGAGCAAGTGGTTTGACCTGATACTGGAGTCTTATCCCTCTGATACTTCAACTTTTTTGAAAAAACAGAAAAATCAGTTTGCAAATCCTGTAGGACATACAATTTCCGAGGGAATAGAGGGACTTTTTGACGGACTTCTTAAGGAAGTTAATTCCGACAGTGACGGGGTCTCCCCCTTTCTCGATAACATTATCAGAGTCAGGGCCATCCAGGATTTTACTCCCTCAGAGGCAATCGGCTTTATCTTCCTTCTGAAGAAAGTGATCAGAGAATCGCTGCAGAGAGAGATTCGTGAGCATCAAATGTATGATGAGCTGTTGAGACTCGAGTCCAGGATAGACGATCTTGTCCGTAGTGCCTTTAATGTATACATGAAATGCAGGGAGCAGGTTTACGAACTGAAGGCAAATGAGGTCAAAAAGATGACCTTTAGATTATTACAGAGAGCAAATCTGGTAAAAGAAATTCAGGAAGATTAACATAGGCTATCAAAAGCTTTTAAAGTTTACATCATAAAAAGTGAAAGGAGGTTGCTAAATGGGCGCATTGCTTTCCTTTTTCGTTGTTATCGTGCTCGTTTTAATTGCCCTGGCAGGAGTGCAAGGGGCAGGCTTATATGTTCTGTTCGGAACCATCATACCCTATGCAGCTGTTGCGACATTTATCCTGGGAGTAATTTTGCGTGTCATAAAGTGGAGCCGTTCACCGGTGCCCTTCCATATCCCCACAACCTGTGGTCAGGAGAAGTCTCTTCCCTGGATCAAGTACAGCAAACTTGAAAGTCCCTCGGGCACATTGGGTGTTATCGGGAGAATGGCACTGGAAGTGCTGTTATTTCGTTCACTTTTCAGAAACCTCAAGCCTGAACTGAGGGACGACGACGGGCCAAGGCTGGTATATAGTTCGAATCAGTGGCTCTGGCTGGGAGGACTGGCATTTCACTGGTCAATGCTTATTGTCATCCTCAGGCATCTGAGATTCTTTACACAACCTGTCCCATTCTTTGTAACTATCATTGACAGTCTCGATGGGTTTTTGCAAATAGGAGCTCCCCATCTCTTGCTTACCGGCGTGATTCTGTTACTGGCTGTTACATATCTTTTTCTCAGAAGGCTCTTTAACCCGCCGGTCCGTTACATTTCCCTTCCTTCCGATTATCTGCCGTTGTTTCTTATTATGGGTATCGCAACTACAGGTATACTGATGCGGTATTTTTTCAGGGTTGATATTATACATGTGAAGGAACTGACCTTGGGTTTGGCCACGCTGAATCCCGAGATCCCTGCAGGGATTGGAGTTATTTTCTATATTCACCTCTTCCTGATCAGTTCCCTTTTTGCCTACTTTCCTTTCAGCAAACTGATGCATATGGGAGGGGTCTTTCTCAGTCCTACAAGAAACCTGGCCAATAACAGCCGTATAAAGAGACATGTCAACCCATGGAACTATCCGGTTAAGGTTCATACATACGAGGAATATGAGGATGAGTTCAGGGAGAAAATGAAAGATGCTGGAATACCAGTAGAAAAGGAGTGAGATAATGGCGAAACCAACGAAACCAACAAAACCACCAAAACCGGAAGAACTTGTAAAGATAGACTATAATCCTCCTGAAAAACCCTGGATGGAGGTGCCCGTTGAATTCAAGCCCGGTACCTTTTGTTATGGTACGAGGCCGAAATATCTTGAAGAAATCGGGTTTCCCAATCCGAGGGAATGGTCTCCGTTGGATGATGACTGGAAACTTCCCGCAGACTGGAAGGATACAGTCCTGAAGGGTATCGGGGAGAGGCTTAAAAAGAACCGTGCATTTCATCTTTTTATGGATATTTGTGTAAGGTGCGGGGCATGTGCCGACAAGTGTCATTTCTTTATCGGGTCCGGAGACCCTAAAAATATGCCTGTCCTCAGGGCTGAGCTGATGAGGTCGGTATATAGAAAGTATTTCACAACCGGCGGAAAACTCTTTGGAAACCTTGCAGGGGCACGGGAGCTTACCTCCGATGTATTTAAGGAGTGGTGGTACTATTACTACCAGTGCACTGAATGCCGGAGGTGCTCGGTCTTCTGTCCTTTTGGCATTGATACTGCCGAGATCACCATGATGGCGAGGGAACTCTTTAACCTGTTGGGGTGCAATACGGACTGGATTGCCGGACCGGTGGCAAACTGTTACAGGAAGGGTAACCACCTTGGTCTTGAGCCCCATACCATAACAAGCAATATCGAGTTTCTGGTCGATGATATAGAGGAGATAACAGGTATCAAGGTTGAGCCGACCTTTAACCGCAAAGGAGCAGAGATCCTTTTTGTTACACCTTCCGGAGACCTCTTTGGTGACCCCGGCACTTATACCTGCATGGGCTATCTCATGCTCTTCCATGAACTCGGACTTGACTATACCTGGAGCACCTATGCATCTGAGGGAGGAAACTTCGGCTTCTTTACCTCAATGGAGATGGCAAAAAGGTTGAATTACAAGATATATGCCGAGGCCAAGAGACTGGGAGTAAAGTGGATACTCGGAGGAGAATGCGGTCATATGTGGAGGGTTGTGCATCAGTATATGGATACATGGAACGGCCCGGCCGATTTCCTTGAAGAACCGGTTTCACCCATAACGGGTACGAAGTTCGAAAATGCAAAGACCACGAAGATGGTTCACATAGCTGAGTTTACTGCCGACCTGATCAAACATGGCAAGCTGAAACTGGACCCAAGCCGCAATGACCATCTGAAAGTAACTTATCATGACTCCTGTAATACATCCCGGGGCATGGGAATACTGGAAGAACCTCGCTATATCATCAATAAGTCATGTAACCATTTCCACGAGATGCATGAGGATACTATCAGGGAGAAGACATTTTGTTGCGGAAGCGGCACCGGTCTGAATGCAGGTGAAAATATGGAATTGAGGATGCGGGGAGGTTTAGCAAGGGCGAATGCCGTTCAGCATGTGCGGGATAAAAATGGGGTGAACATGTTAGCCAATATCTGTGCAATCGACAGGGCAACGTTGTCCACCCTGATGCAGTACTGGGTTCCGGATGTGGGAGTCTCCGGTATTCATGAGTTGCTTGGTAATGCCCTGGTGATGAAGGGTGAGAAGGAGAGAGAGACCGATCTACGCCTTGAACCCCTGCCGGGAAAGGAGGATGAGGATGTATGACGCTGGGAAAATAATTATAGGATTGATAATATTTTTGGCCTTTGCAACGTTTCCTTTTTACAGTAATATGGGTAAGGCTGTTGCTAAACCGGATCCAAAGCTCAATACCCCGGTCATTCAGCAAATGAAAGTGAAACAGTGTGTGGAATCAAAGAAGTTTATGAGGGCAAAACACATGCAGTTGCTGATTAACTGGAGAAATGCGGCACTCCGCCGTGGCGAAAGGCTTTATAAGGGGTCTGACGGAAGGATTACTGAGATCAGCCTCCAAAACCAATGCCTGAGATGTCATTCCAACAAGAGAAACTTCTGTGATGAATGCCATAATTATGTGGCTGTTAACCCGTACTGCTGGGATTGTCATTTCTATGCTCCAAAGGAGGCCAACAATGAGCATTAGTAGGAGAGATTTCTTGAAGATAGCTGGGATTTCCAGCCTTGGGATCGGCTTTTCGGCTACTGATTTGCTCTGGAAAAATAGAGCTGAAGCTGTAGAGTACATGACCTCTCCGAAGGGCCTTAAGGCAAAGAGGTGGGCAATGGTCGTGGATGTAAGGAAGTTTAAAACAGAAGGAGACTACAAAAGAGTAATAGATATTTGTAATCGTATTCACAATGTTCCGGACTTCGGCAATACAAAGGACGAGGTTAAATGGATATGGACAGATACCTTTGAGCACGTATTTCCCTTTCAGCAGAATAAATACCTTCCGGAAACTGTTCAGGAGAAACCTTTTGTTCTGTTATGCAACCACTGTGATAATCCACCATGCGTAAGGGTTTGTCCTACACAGGCTACATTCAAGATGAAAGACGGGATTGTGGCTCAGGACTACCATCGTTGCATTGGGTGCAGATTCTGTATGGCTGCCTGTCCCTTTGGGGCAAGGAGCTTTAATTGGAGAGATCCGCGTCCTTTTATCAAACATGTGAATCCGGATTTCCCTACAAGGACTAAAGGGGTTGTGGAGAAGTGTAATTTCTGTGTGGAGAGGCTTGAAAAAGGTCTCAGGCCTGCCTGTGTGGAGGTATCCAATGGGGGCTTGATTTTCGGCGACCTTGCAGACCCTGGTTCAGAGGTAAGAAAAATACTAAGTACGCACTATTCTTTGCGTCGTAAGGCTGAACTCGGAACACGACCCAGTGTGTTTTACATAATAGGAGGTGATGAAGATGCTTGAGAAGGCATTAACCGGAAGTCGACGATACTGGGGATGGATATTCTTTTTACTTGCCGTTATCGGGGTGGGTTTTATGTTCTACCTCCGCCAATTCGCTTATGGTCTGGGCATAACGGGTATGAGCAGGGATGTTTCGTGGGGTCTTTATATAGGTCAGTTCACATTTCTTGTCGGTGTTGCGGCATCAGCGGTGATGCTGGTTGTACCCTATTACCTGCATGATTTTAAAAAATTCGGCAAAATCCTTATCCTCGGGGAGTTTCTTGCTGTTGCTTCCGTGGTGATGTGTATATTTTTCATCATGGTTGACATGGGGCAACCGATGAGGGTGATGAACATAGTGCTCCATCCGACACCCAATTCGATAATGTTCTGGGACGCTATTGTGCTGAACGGCTATCTGCTTCTCAATATCGTGATCGGCTGGACTACGCTGGGTGCTGATCGTAAAGAGGTTCCTCCGCCGACGTGGGTAAAGCCCCTGATATATTTATCAATCCCCTGGGCCATCAGTATCCATACCGTCACAGCCTTTCTCTATGCCGGACTCCCTGGAAGGCCCTTCTGGCTTTCTGCTATTATGGCAGCCCGTTTTCTTGCATCTGCCTTTGCAGCCGGACCGGCATTTCTTATCATCCTGGCCCTGCTTGTGAGAAAGCTCACAAAATTTGACCCGGGAAAGGAGCCGATTCAGGCCTTGGGGAAGATCGTCACCTATGCTATGATAACGAGTGTATTCTTCCTCATATTAGAAGTATTTACTGCCTTCTACAGTCAGATTCCCGGTCATATGCTTTCCTTTGAGTATCTCTATGCCGGTCTGGATGGTTTTGGGAAGATGGTTCCCATAATGTGGATATCTACTGTACTTGCTGTTGTCGCTATTATTCTTCTGATTATCCCTGGTACACGTAAAAATGAATCCATCCTCGCCTTTGCCTGCGCAGCGGTATTCGTTTCCTTATGGATTGATAAGGGGTTTGGATTGATCGTTGGCGGTTTTGTTCCCAATCCTTTTGAGAGGGTAACGGAGTACTGGCCAACATTGCCTGAGACCATAATTGCCATTGGAGTCTGGGCGATCGGGTTCCTCGTGATTACGGTTCTTTACAAGGTGGCTATATCAGTCAGGGAAGAACAGATAGAATCAGAGTCTAATACTCATTGAAAATACTGATTTTGTTATTATAGTAGAGGCAGCCATTGTTTTATGGCATACAGGATTATTAATCGAGTAAGGAGGTGAAGTAAATTGTATATTGTAGCCGTTGATACTGATAAGTGTGAAGCATGTGAGGAGTGCATTAGTATCTGTCCGCAGGGTGTTTTTGAAATGAACGGAGACAGTAAGTCAGATCCTGTAAACGGTTCTGAGTGTGTATATTGCGAGAGTTGTCTTGGAGTCTGTCCTCCGGCAGCTATAACTATTACGGAGATCTGAAACGAATTTCACAATTCCATAACGAATAACAAAAGGGGCTCTCAGATTAAAGAGGCCCCTTTTTTAATGAATATAAGGTGTTTTTACACGGTAAACCGTTACTTCTTCTGAATATATACCTCCCAATATCCCTTGTCCTCGAGTTTGACGGCCTCCATTTCATAGTCGTGCTTTTCACAATATTTTGGTAGCGAGTCTTCAACTGATGCCTGCGCATCGCTAATGACCTTCAGCACATCACCACTGTTGAGTTTTTCAAGCTTTTTTTTTGTGAGTACCAGCGGATAAGGACATACCCTGCCGAGCACATCGAGTGTTTCAGCCGGTTCAATAGATTTTAAATCTGCCATTAAAAGTCTCCTTATAGTGTATTGTATTTTAATAACTTAACCACTGAGGACACTGAGAAGTAGCAGCTATAAACTTTTCCATTGCCCCTTGCTTGTCTGTGTCTTCAGTGGTCTGTTCCTTTACGCTCTTTCTTTAAATCAAAACATTTATTAGAAGAACATCAGGTGATCGGCAGCTTCAAGGTCCTGCTGAATCTCTTCGTATGGAACTACCTGAGTAGTTACCTCACCACCGATCTCTTCAGCGTCCATCACGATTGAGTCCTCAGTGAGTCCGAACCCCTCAAGATCCTCCTTGCAGACCAGCACCCTGAGATCGAGCAGAAGAGCGTTTTTTACATGAGCTTCTAGGCTTGATACCCCATACAGCTCAAGTGCTTTCTGGTTCTTGAGACAGTTCAGCACCCCTTCACCGACAAAGGCCAATACCGGTTCGACATTATCACCATCCTCAAGATGAATCTCCACCGTCTGGCTGGCAATTGTATGGGTAAGGGCCAGTCTTGAGGTTTCAGACTTATAGGGAAGTTTTTCGACAATAAATGCAATCTTTTTAATAGCCATCTCATTCACCTCCTATGTGCAGGATTCTGTCTGTGCTGAAGGCACTTGCAAGATACCAGTCCATGCTTGCTACACCAAAACCTTCGACGGTATCTTCCCTGCTGATGCCCCTTGCCTTTGCACAGGCCTCACAGTTTGTTATCTTGAATTTGCCGCTCTTGATCAATTCCGTTACCGTATCCATCAAATAAGAGTAATCCCTGAACTTGCTCTGTCCTTTTTTCCCAAGCATTGTACCATTGCCTGAAAGCCAGAGGTCCACCTCATGCCCCTTCTTCACAGCAGCTTCAGAGAGCTTGACTGCAAAGTCGAGGGACATGGAGCCTACGAGTGATGAAAAACAGCCTATTGTAATTTTGCCCATTATTGCCTCCTTATAGCCAGATTGTTTTTTCGTAATCATTGAAGATAAGGTCAACCAGACCATCATAATTGATAACCTTTACCTTGCTATCAACAACATCAGAGTCTGAGAATCCCCTGGATTGAAGGTCTTCAGAGAGTGCATAATACTCCACGTCTTTTGAGAGAACCGGGGATACATTACCATCTTTTTTTAGCGCTGCATGGTACACCCCATTCTGCACCAGGACTATTCCTAGTTTTTCGGCCTTCAGTCTTTCCAGCATCGCTGGTTCCCTGTACTCACTCACAAATACAGCAAGCCTCATAATATTACACCTCCTTGAGATTTTTGTAATCATGTTTTATACCAATTAAGAGGATATATTGTCAATAAAAATCCGTTTTTCTATCTGTTATTCCGGCAGTTCTTAAGCCGGAACCCAATATTTTCAGTAGGGGTCCGGAGCAACTAATATATGTGTTCCAGGCACTGCAGGCTGATGCAGCCCGAACTTTGCCGAGGGAGCACAGCAACCCTGGAGACCTTGTCTGTATTGACCGCGTCATTAATTGATGCTGTTGTTTCTAACAGCTTTAAAAAACAAAAGAAAAATCATGTTTATGCAAAAACCTAACCGGACAAGACTGAGGAGTAATGAAAAACCTGTTCTTAAGAAAACCGCTTATGTCATGCCCCCATCCACCGAGATATATGACCCTGTAATGTATCCTGATGCGACGGAGGCGAGAAAGGCCACGGCATGAGAGACCTCCTTAGTAGAGCCAAGCCTCCTGCCTGGTATCATGCCGAGGAATTCATTCTTTACCTTTTCACTGAGGGATGATGTCAGCTCCGTCTCTATAAGACCGGGGCTGACAGCATTAACCGTTATGCCGTAGCTTGCCACCTCCCTGGAAAGTGAGCGTGTAAAGCTGAGGATCCCGCCTTTTGAGGCAGCATAGTTGGTCTGCCCTGCCCTGCCCATTAATGCCGTAGGGGATATAATATTTATTATCCTGCCCCACTTTTCACCAATCATCGGCCTCAGGGCCGCTTTTGAGCAGTTATAAACACCTGTCAGATTAACATCAATAACCCTCTTCCAGTCCTCGTCCTTCATCAGCATAAGCAGACTGTCCCTTATTATCCCTGCGTTATTGACGAGAATATCCAGGGTGCCGGTTGCATCAAGTATCTTCCCGAACATCTCCTGCACCTGCCGGGAATCCGAGACATCCGCCTTCAGGGAAAGCCCGAAACCATTTATCTTTCTGAGTTCCTCCCCTGTACTTAAAGCAGACTCCTCATCAGAGGAGTAGTTGACTACAACCTTCGCGCCACCCCGTGCAAGGCAGAGCGCTATAGCCTTTCCTATCCCTTTAGTCCCGCCGGTAACAAGGGCCACCCGTCCGTCAAAACTATACATCTTCCTCACCACCCCTGTTCCCTGTATATTCGTCCCATTCCATGGGTAGCATATACTTCTTTTTGTTATTGCACTCCTTGCAGGCTGCAACGATATTTGATTTTGTGCTCTTGCCGCCCCTTATGAGAGGCACTACATGGTCCATGGTGAGTTCCGCAGGCGACATCCGACTTCCACAGTAAAAGCATACACCCCTGCCCTTTTTATTTCTCCACCACCTGGTAGCCCTGAGCTGCCTGGCCTTTCTCTTCTCCCTGTTTATTTCCTCATCACTGACCTGAGGAGAAAAATTCAAATCAAAATACATAGTTTTGTATTATAACAGATTTTCAGATCCGCTTCCCTAAAGGGCCGGAGAACGAATCGGGTCTCTTCGGGAAAGCGGAATGATTTAGGGCTATCGATATAGACGCATTAACAAGCAGTTCCCTCAGCAGTAAACCTCCGCTCATCTTCGTGCAAAATCTTTACCCCGGGATCGTCAAAAGACCCCTCATGCCATTCATACAGATAGGCGCTCGGCATGCCTGTTTTCTTATGAAAAAGGGTTATAATAGTCAGCAGAAAGATATCCGGGTGCTGCCGGGAGAAGATTATCTTTATGCCTTTACCGGTTGACACACAGCCACACTTTCAACAATGAAGATAATTGAAGAGTTTATAGAGAAAGAATCAACAAGCGGTATATTGCTGATACTTGCGACTGTTTTGGCATTAGTATTCAGTAATACATCATTATCAGTATGGTATGAGTCATTCCTGCATCTCCCTGTGGGAATACATGTTGGTTCATTAAATCTGGAAAAATCTCTTTATCACTGGGTAAATGATGGTCTGATGGCTATCTTCTTTCTGTTAATCGGCCTGGAAGTAAAGAGGGAAATAATAGAAGGTCATTTATCATCTTTAAGCCAGGTTGCACTACCTGGAATTGCAGCCGTTGGCGGGATGGCTGTTCCTGCAATAATCTATTTAATGTTCAACCAGGGCCATCCAATTGCTGTTAACGGGTGGGCAATACCAACGGCTACTGATATTGCTTTTGCATTAGGCGTTCTCTCCCTGTTAGGCAGGAGAGTTCCGGTTTCACTTAAACTGTTCTTAATGGCTTTGGCAATTATTGATGATCTGGGGGCAATTATAATTATTGCCATATTTTATACAAGCAACCTGTCCATTTTATCTATTGCCGTTGCAGCAATTTCCTTAGCAGTTTTAATCACGCTTAATAGATTCGGTATCTCGAAGAAAGCGGCTTATTTCATTGTTGGCAGTATATTGTGGGTTAGTGTTCTTAAATCGGGGGTTCATGCAACATTGGCAGGCGTGATATTAGCACTTACTATTCCACTGCACGCAAAAGGTGAAAACAACAAACCTGTTTCGCCTGCAAAAGAGATAGAACATGATCTCCATTTTTGGGTGGCATTTCTCATTCTGCCTTTGTTTGCCTTTGTTAATGCAGGAGTGAATGTTACGCAAATATCCTTCAGCCAAATGTCGGGTTCAGTCCCGCTGGGTATCATTTTTGGGTTATTTGTTGGTAAGCAACTTGGAGTTTTCGGTTTCAGCTGGCTTGCAATAAAGTTCAAAAAAGCGGATCTTCCAAAAGACAGCAATTGGCTCCAGTTCTATGGGGTATCAGTATTAACGGGCATCGGATTTACCATGAGCTTATTCATAAGCTCATTAGCATTTGAAGATGCAAGCGTTTTTCAATATACAGATAGACTGGCAATACTTATAGGGTCATTCATCTCGGGAATTGTTGGTTATTTAGTGCTGAGAACAGGTAAGTAGAGATAACGCCGCACCAAAACCGACAATAAATGGTAACAGGGTTGTAATTATCACCTCACTCCGGTGATAAATGGTTGTTGGGTTACGGATTTCCGTAACATCACGCTAAAATTGATGAAAGATTGCCTTCTCTATCCATCCGCCACTCTATATGGTAGTAACAGCCCTCTTTTTGAGGAAAGTCCGACCTGTAGTGAGCCCCGAGACTGCAACGTCTCAGAAAAGCCCCCTCTGTAACAAGTATGGCTGTCTGAAGCATGTTTTTGAACTCGAGTTCCTCTCTTGTCCTATATTGGTGTTTAAGTATTTGCACAAAGCAGGATAGTTCCTCCCTTGCAGCGCTAAGGGACTCAGCACAACGGATTATACCCACACGATCCCACATAACCCTCCGCAACCGTGTCCTTATCTCCTCGTAATCTTCGATTCTTCCATACTCTGAAAAGGCGGTTGCTGATAATTCATCCGGATCAGCTATTGATGATACTGTTTCACCGGCAGCCTGGCCCGCCTTTGCACCAAAGACAAGCCCTTCGAGGAGACTGTTGCTTGCAAGACGATTTGCCCCGTGAACCCCTGTACAGGTAACCTCTCCTGCAGCATAAAGCCCTGCAATGCTTGTACGTCCGAATGTATCGGTCTTGACCCCTCCCATCATGTAATGGGCTGCAGGCGACACGGGAATTCTGTCTCTCGTTATGTCTATATCGTACTGAAGGCAGGTCCTGTATATCCTCGGAAACCTCTTCTTTACAAACCGGGCATCAAGGTCTGTAAGGTCAAGGCAGACATACATGCTTTCTGTCCTGACCATCTCGGATATTATTGCCCTTGATACCACATCCCTTGGGGCAAGTTCGGCATCGGGATGATAGTTTTCCATGAAAGGTTCACCATAGATGTTCCTCAAAAGACCACCCTCTCCCCTCATTGCCTCACTCAGGAGAAACTGGGGTGCAGCTGGTGCAAAAAGTACGGTGGGATGAAACTGGACAAACTCCATATCCTCCATCACCGCCCCGGCCCTCAAAGCAATTGCCATTCCATCGGAAGTGGTCACCTGAGGGTTGGTAGTCCTGGAAAATATCTGGCCTCCCCCCCCTGTTGCCAGCACTGTAGCACGGGCAAGGACCTGATACATTCTGCCCTCCTTTAAAATATAAGCCCCGCAACAGACGCCGTCCCTCATGACAAGGTCTACAGTCATCGCAAAAGGAAACTTCCTGACACACTTCAGGGAGACAACCTTATTAATCAGTACCCGTTCTATCTCTTTACCTGTTGAGTCACCATGGGCATGGAGCACCCTCCGCCTTGAATGAGCAGCCTCAAGGGTGAAATCAAGCTTTGTCCCTGCCCGGTCAAACTCCGCCCCCCATTCAATCAGCTCGAGTATCTTTTGAGCCCCCTCCTCAACCAGCACCCTCACTGCTTCCTCCCTGCAAAGCCCATCACCAGCCTTCAGGGTATCTTCAAAATGAATTCCAACCCTGTCTTCATCACTCATGGCAACAGCAACCCCACCCTGAGCGTACTCTGTACTTGATTCCCTCAGGACGTCCTTTGTCACAACAAGGACCTCCCCATGAGGCGCAAGTTCAACAGCAGCCCTGAGCCCGGCCACGCCGCTTCCAATAATCAGAAAATCGGTTTTTTCCGTCTCCATTATTTAAGCCCTGCAAAGTTTATTCACCGCAGAGAACGCAGAGATTTTCATTAAAAATAAAATAAAAAAGTTTCTTATATTTATCTCTTTCTCTGCGCTCTCTGCGTGCTCTGCGGTAATTTATTTTATCAACCTACATCGGACAGATTATCCTGCCGAGGACCTCTGTCAGTCTGAGGTTTTCAGTATAATCAACCGGACAGTCAATCAGCACAGGTCCCCCTCCGGCAAAGGCATCTTTCAGAATGCTCTCCGGATGGTCATCCCTTTCAACCCTGAAACCCCTGAACCCGAAACTCTCGGCCAGCTTAACCCAATCAGGGTTTCCAAACCTCGTAAAAAACTCCCGCTTGTAATTTATCCGCTCCTTCCACTCAATAAGGCCCAACCCTTTATCATTATAAACAATAATGACAATATCAAGGCCAAGCCTCTTTGCAGTCTCAAGCTCGCCAAGGCTCATCATCAATCCGCCATCCCCTGTAACTGCAATCACTTTTCTCTCAGGATACAGGAGTTTTGCAGCAATTGCCCCTGGGATGGATATACCCATCGCGGACAATCCGTTTGAGATAATCACCGTATTTTCTCTCGAGGGTCTCAGGAATCTTGCAAGCCATATCTTATGGGCACCAACATCGGAGATTACAATATCATCATCATTAAGCATATCCCTCAATGCCTTTATTATTCTTATGGGTTTCAGTGGATATCCGGTTTCCGGGAAATCATCCTCGCATATAACCAGATCTCTCAATGTATTATAGCAGGAAGGGTCCTTGGGAGCAGTTATCTTGTCAGTCAGATAATCAAGGGACTTGTTAATGTCACCCACAACCTCAAGCCCGGAGTAATGAGAGTCCACTTCAGCACCTGTTGTGCCAATATGAATAATGGTTTTATTTCCCTCAGGGTTCCAGTATTCCGGGAGAAACTCTACCGTGTCGTATCCAACAGTAATTATGAGGTCAGCCATCCCAAACCCGCAGGATACATAATCACGGCTCTGAAGTCCCACTGTTGATATAAAAGATTCATCCTCTGAGGCAATCACACCCATGCCCATAAAAGTCGTCGTTACACCTATGAGTGATTTACTTACAAATCTCCTTAATGCCTCGGATGCTCCTGACCTTACAATTCCATTACCCGCAATAATAATGGGGAATCCTGCATCATTGATAAGCTTTGCTGCCTTTTCAAGCAAGGCCTGAGGAGGCGATGGATAGACAATCTCTTCGGGGAGGAGTGGCCTTGCATCTGTATGCTTCAGGGCGACATCTTCAGGAAGTTCTATATGTACAGGTCCCTTTTTCTCCGTCCTTGAAACCTTGAAAGCCTTCTTTACAATCTCGGTCAATGTTTCGGGGATTGTAACCCTTGTATTCCATTTGGTGATGGGATTGAAAAGGGAAAGGATATCTATATATTGATGTGATTCCTTATGTATCTTTGACAGTTCTACCTGGGCAGTAATTGCAACAAGGGGTGAGAAGTCAAGGACTGCATCGGCAACACCTGTGATCAGATTTGTTGCACCGGGGCCAAGTGTACTCAAACAGACCCCCGGCCTGCCGCTCAACCTGCCATAGACGTTTGCCATAAAGGCAGCGCCCCGCTCGTCCCTTGTGAGTATGAATTTTATATCCGAAGCAGAGAGGGCGTTCAGGAACTCGAGATTCTCTTCTCCGGGAATACCAAAGATAAACTCCACTCCCTCTGCTTCAAGACACGTGACAAAGAGCTCCGAGACCTTCATGCGGACATTATAGCAAAAAACAGACGGTACTTGACCCTGTCACCTTTTTCTGCACTTGAGTTTTAAAAAGGTTTACTGATAAAGTAATTCATGATGCGGATTGCAGTAGTAGATGGGCAGGGTGGCGGTATCGGGAGCACGATCGTAAAGAGGCTTAGGGAGAAATTTGGTGCCGATGTAGAGATATTAGCCCTTGGCACAAACTCGGCAGCCACCTCAGCAATGATGAAGGCACGGGCTAATAAAGGCGCAACAGGTGAAAACGCTATCATCCGCAACACCGGGAGGGTGGATGTAATTGTGGGGCCACTCAGTATCGTGCTTGCCAATGGAATGCTCGGAGAGCTGACGCCGGGTATTGCAGAGGCCATCGCTTCTTCAATGGCAAGGAAGATACTTCTTCCAGTCAACCAGGAAGGTGTTGAGATTGCAGGCATACAGAGGGAGCCACTTCCACACCTGATAGAAAAGGTGGTAGAATACTTAAAACCAGGAATAAGAGGGAGGTAATATAATGTGTGAAGCTAATGCATATATTTATGACAATGGCACGGAGTCTTTGTATCTTGAAAATGTGGATATCCTCAGACCTGAAGGAGAAAAGGTATTCATGCGTAACCTTTTTGGAGAACAAAAGGAATTTGAAGGAAAGATAAAAGAGATTTCGCTTATTAAGCACCGTATTGTACTGGAAAAAATAAAAACCTGAAACCGAAATTGAGGTGAAAATGCAAAAAGCAGTTATTATAATGATGACTATCCTCACAGGCCTGGCAGTACTGTTTGTTGCCGAGACAGGAGCATCGGCCTTTGGTGGATGTGAGCAGGATTGCGGAAAGTGTCACTCCTTATCAAAAGGGGAGGCACAGGAGGCGTTAAAGCAGCTGATACCCGACATTAAAGTCCTCGGGGTCAGAACATCTCCGTCAAGGGGGCTATGGGAAGTATCACTGGAGACACATGGCAAAAAGGGCATTGCCTATATGGACTTCTCAAAAGAGAATGTCATCATTGGACAAATTGTCAGGATAAAAACAAAAAAGAACCTCACCAGAAAACGGCTGATGGAGCTTAACAGGGTGGATTTCGCACAGATCCCCCTCGACAATGCCCTTGTTATGGGTAACCCGAATGCAACCTATAAGGTCGTTGTCTTTGACGACCCTGACTGTCCATTTTGTGCAAAACTCCACAAGGAGCTAAAGAAAGTTATTGAAAAGAGAAAAGACATAGCATTTTTTATCAAACTCTTTCCCTTAAAAATGCACAAAGATGCCTATCGGAAGGCAGTGGCTATCCAATGCAAGAAGTCTTTAAAGCTTTTGGAAGATGCCTATGCAAAAAAGGAGATCCCCGATCCTGAATGCAAAACAGATATTATAGATAAGAATATTGAACTTGCTGAGAAACTCGACATAACCGGTACGCCAACCATTGTGCTGGAAAACGGCAGGGTCCTGAGTGGTGCAATCAAGGCAGAGCAGCTTATAGATCTTATTAAGAATGAGAATAAGAATAAAGATAAAGATAAGGATAAGAATAAAGATAACGGTTCCGGAGCAGATGAAACAAAGAAATGAATCTTCTGCTTTTACTTATGGCCCTTGCAGACCTCTGAGAGGTCTTTTTGTAAATTCTCCTCCTGCCGTATAAGAGTTTCCTGTCATAAGCAGAAAGGCATCTTTTCATCTGCCTTTTTGCTTTTTTCTTGACTAATAATTTTTTGAACAATTATTATAGCTGTGCTGTTGAACAATGCAATGACCTTGTTGCATTTAAAAACGTTCTGTGGAGGTTTACGTGAAGGCAAAAGATATTATGGAACAGGTAAAGGATTATTATTTATCTCCTGACGATACCATCAGGAATGCTGTGAACAAGATGAGAGTTGTGAAGAGAGACGATGGCATAGTCGGCTTGAAAGGTATGATAGTGCTTGACAGCGAAGGCAACCTGATCGGAATGGTTTCGGTTAAAGACATACTCAAGGCGATTATACCTTTTTATATGACGATGACAGAACTTGGGGAGTTTACATGGGAGGGTATGCTTGCGGAGATGACAAAAAAGGTGGCCGACAGGAAGGTAGAAGAGATAATGATGAAGGATGTAATAACGGTTTCCGTGGATGCCCCGCTCATGGAGTGTGCTGATCTTATTGTCAAACATAATCTCCAAAGGGTTCCTGTATTAAATAAAGAGAATAAAGCCGTCGGCATCATCTATGTGCGGGACCTCTATAATGCAATTGTAAAAGTTCTCCTGGATGACAAGGAGGTACATAATCTATGACTCACGAAGCTGCCGCGGCATCCCAGCCCTTTGTAATGAACACAACCTTCTGGACTGCCACGACCATATTTATACTCGCCTACGTTGTTATAGTATCGGAAAAGGTACACAAGACAGTGGTTGCAGTCTTCGCTGCATCCCTGATGCTTGTGCTGAAAATACTTTCGCAGTATGAGGCTTTTCATGTTGAGGAATTAGGGGTGGACTGGAATGTTATCTTTCTGCTTATCGGAATGATGATAATAATCAATCTTATGCGGCCAACCGGTTTTTTTGAATACATAGCGATAAAAAGCGCAAAGGCGGGCAAGGGTGACCCCATGAAGATAATGATAATATTCGCTATTGTCACGGCATTGCTGAGCGCGCTTCTTGACAATGTTACCACAGTGCTCCTGCTTGCCCCGGTCACTCTTCTGATTGCAGATGCCCTTGAGGTTGATCCGATTCCGTTCCTGATTGTTGAAGCCATTGCATCCAATATCGGAGGCACTGCCACACTTATCGGTGACCCTCCCAATATCATGATAGCCTCAAAGGCAAAGCTCAATTTCATGGATTTTATTTACAATCTTACGCCGATTGTTATCATATTGATGGTTGTGCTTCTCTTTATTATCAAGATAGTCTTTGGCAGGAAACTGAAGACCAGAGAAGAACTCAAACAGAGAATAATGCAGATGAAGGAGAAGGAGGCAATAAAAGACCCGTTAATGCTCAAAAAATCTCTCTTCGTCCTCGGTCTCGTACTCATCGGGTTTGTATTTCATGGAACACTTCACCTCCAGCCTGCCACAGTAGCACTCTTCGGTGCAGGTCTGTTGCTTCTGCTGTCAGGCACCCATGAACCGCATCATTATCTTGCTGAGGTCGAATGGCCTACCATATTTTTCTTTATAGGTCTCTTTATACTCGTTGGTGGGGTGGTAAAGGTTGGACTCATTAAATGGATGTCTCTAAAGATGCTCGCCCTGACGCAGGGCAATCTCTTTGCAACAAGTATGATCGTAATGTGGTTCTCCGCCATAGCATCCGCAATCGTTGACAATATCCCCTATGTTGCCACCATGAACCCCCTGATAATTGATATGGCCAAACAGATGTGGCCCCAGGAGACAGGATTGGCACTACTTCGGCATACTGACCTGATGCCTATCTGGTGGTCACTGGCACTCGGGGCATGTCTTGGAGGTAACGGCTCACCAATTGGCGCCTCAGCAAATGTAATAGTAGTCGGCATGGCCGAGAAGGCAGGGAAGAAGATATCATTCATGAGATTTGTTGCATATGGCTTTCCGATAATGCTTTTGACTGTTTTTATCTCCATGATATACGTGTGGCTGAGGTATTACGTTCTTAACTTATAATATCCCGCATTTGATAGTCCGGTTAAAATAGCGCTCCCATTCAGGGGGACTCAACGGTTTGCACGCCTTCCGTCCTGCCGGCTTATAATTTAGTTTTAATCTCCTATAAAAATAAAAAATCCCACTTGCTTGACTAAGGATTTCCCCTGGTATTATGATATCCCGTACAGTTGCGTAATGCAATGTTTGATGTTTCAGTAAATAACAATCAAATGGAGGGTCATGTGAAGGCTAAAGAGATAATGGAGCCGGTTAAAGAAACCTTGACTCCGAAGACCACCCTGAAAGATGCAGTTAACAGGATGAGGATTGCCAGGAGGGGAAAAGGCTGGGCCGGGGTAAAGGGCATGATAGTCCTTGACAACGGAAACCTTGCAGGTATCGTCTCAATCAAGGATATCCTCAGGGCTATTATCCCATCGTATCTGGCCTTAACCGAACTTGGCGAATTCACTTGGGATGGTATGCTCGAGGAGATGGCAAAAAAAGTCGCCGATAAAAAGATAGAGGAGATAATGACGAGGGATGTGATAACTGTTTCAGAGGATGCCCCGCTTATGGAATGTGCTGATCTTGTAGTAAAACACAGCCTCCAGAGGATTCCTGTTTTAGACAAAGATAAGAAGGTGGTCGGCATGATATACATACGGGATATGTATCAGGCAATAGTGCAGGCCCTTTTTGATAAGGAGGGGAAGAGATGACACCTGAAGCTGCCACAGCCTCCCAGCCTTTTGTTATGGGCGCATCCTTCTGGACAGCCACTATCATATTTCTCCTTGCCTATGCATTAATTATTTCAGAGAAGGTACATAAGACGGTTGTAGCCATCTTTGCTGCAGCCCTGATGATTGTGCTTAAGATACTGGAGCAGAAAGAAGCCTTTCATTCTGAAGTGTTAGGGATAGACTGGAATGTCATATTCCTCCTCCTTTCGATGATGATAATCATCAATCTCATGAAACCAACCGGTTTTTTTGAGTACATAGCCATTAAAAGCGCTAAACTGGGAAAGGGTGAGCCCATGAGGATAATGACCATATTTGCAATTGTTACGGCAATCCTGAGCGCCTTTCTTGACAATGTTACCACAGTACTCCTGCTTGCCCCTGTTACCCTGCTCATTGCAGATGCCCTTGAGGTCGACCCGATACCCTTTTTGATTGCCGAAGCGCTTGCCTCCAATATAGGCGGCACTGCCACACTAATAGGTGACCCTCCCAATATCATGATAGCCTCAAAGGCACATTTTGATTTCATGGACTTTATCTATAACCTGACACCTGCAATCATTGTAGTAATGGCTGCCTTCCTCTTTATCCTGAAAATAATGTTCGGCAAAAAACTCCATGTCAGGCCCGAGCTTAAACAGAGGATATTGGAAATGGACGAAAGAGACGCTATAAAAGACCCGATTATGCTTAAAAAGTCGCTCTTTGTCCTCTCAATTGTTATAATCGGTTTCGTCTTACACGGCACGTTCAACTATGAACCGGCAACGGTGGCCCTGTTTGGAGCAGGACTTTTACTGCTGCTTTCAGGCACTCACGAACCACACCACGTCCTTGCCGAAATTGAGTGGCCGACCATATTCTTTTTTATGGGACTCTTTATCATCATCGGGGGTGTCGTCAAGGTCGGTCTTATTAAATGGATGTCCATAGAGGTGCTTGCAATTACGCACGGAAACATGTTTGCCACGAGTATGCTCATGATGTGGTTTTCCGCCGTTGCCTCGGCCTTTGTGGATAATATCCCCTACGTTGCAACAATGAATCCTTTAATAATCGATATGGCTCATCAGATCTGGCCGCACCTTCAGGGCTTAAAACTCCTACACAATCCCGAGCTCATGCCCGTTTGGTGGTCTCTCTCTCTTGGTGCATGTCTGGGGGGTAATGGCACGGCTATCGGGGCATCTGCAAATGTGATTGTGATAGGGCTGGCCGAACGGGCAGGAAAGAAGATATCTTTTATAAGGTTTATGGCCTACGGAATGCCCGTTATGATGCTAACGGTATTAATATCTACGATTTATATCTGGCTGAGATACTATATACTAAAGATATAGGAATTACCTTGATATCCGGACCTATCGCTTCCCTTTAATCAAAAGAATTCCTCGATGCTCTGCATCGGGGTAAATAAAAATTCCTTTTGATACCTCGCAGCTCTGCTGCGGGGTAGTTCATTATCTTTTTAAAATAAAAAATCGCCATTTTCTTGACATATCTGCTAACAGAAGATTATCATATCTCTACGATTGCGTATTGCAATATCACTGTTACAATAATCAACAGTACTGAATGGATGACGAAGGAGGCAGGTACAATGTCACGCACTTTGCGAAGGTTTCTCTTCCTTCTTGCAGTAGTGGCTATAACTACAGGATTTTATAGCATTGCATTTGGTGAAGAACAGGTAGTAGAGGCAGCCCGGAACGGAAGCACCATTGTTTGGTGGATGTGGCCGGCAATCCTGTTTGTCTTTACCTTTTTCCTCGGTATCCTGGCAGTTGTTGCAGGTGTTGGAGGCGGAGTGCTGTTTGTTCCTATAGTAAGCAGCTTTTTTCCCTTTAACCTTGATTTTGTAAGAGGTGCCGGCCTGCTGGTAGCCCTTACCGGTGCACTCTCTGCAGGTCCCGGATTGCTCAAGCGCGGACTCGCAGATCTCAGACTCGCACTTCCCATGGCACTTATAGCCTCTACATGTTCAATCTTTGGAGCCATGGTCGGACTTGCACTTCCTACGAATGTAGTCCAGACCGCGCTTGGAGGCACGATCATCATGATCGTCATCATTATGGCTACAGCCAAGCGCTCGGATTTCCCGGATGTTAAAGAGGCTGATACACTTTCTTCAGTCCTCAGGATAACAGGCATTTATTATGAGGAGTCTGCCGGCAAGCAGATTAACTGGCAGATTCACAGAACACCCCTTGGTCTTTCACTTTTTATAGTAATAGGCTTTATGGCAGGCATGTTCGGCCTCGGTGCCGGATGGGCAAACGTACCCGTCCTTAATCTTCTCCTCGGTGCACCGCTGAAAATATCCGTGGCAACGAGTGTATTTCTGCTTTCCATAACCGATACGGCAGCAGCATGGGTATACATTAACAAGGGTGCGGTGCTACCATTGATTGCCGTCCCTTCCGTTGCCGGCATGATGCTCGGCACGAGAATAGGTGTTAGAATACTGGCAAGGGCAAAGCCCAAGGCAGTAAAATGGATTGTCGTAACCATTCTCTTCCTTGCCGGATTCAGGGCACTCTTAAAAGGTCTTGGAATATGGGGGTGACAAATTATGAGTAATAAAACAAAGCCATCAGAAGAACAGCTGAAATATGCATCCGTCCTTCAAACGATATCCCTTGGGGGGTTGGCGCTCCTGGTCTTCGGGTTTTTTGTTTATCTAAGCGGCCTTCTTCCAACCCTGGTTCCGGTTAATGAAATCCCGGAATACTGGGGAATGAGGGTACACGATTTTGTTGAAAAAACGGGAATGCCAACCGGATGGGACTGGGTCCCCTTACTTAATCATGGTGATATAGTAAGTTTCCTGGGAATAATCCTGTTGGCCGCAGGCACACTCGTCTGCTTTGCAGTGATACTTCCTGATTTTATACGTAAAAAGGATACTCCTTTTGCGATTATCGTCATTGTGCAAATCCTGATCCTCCTGCTTGCAGCGAGCGGGTTTATTACAGGGGGTCATTAATATGAATACACTTAATGCGTGCCCGGATATAAGGCTTGAGAGACTCCTCTTATGTACAGACGGGTCGGAATTCAGTGAAGGGGCTGTCAGAGAGGCTATAAGCATTGCAAAGAGATGCAATAGCAAACTGTATGTCATCTCCGTAGTTGAAATAAACCCTGAATTAGAGGCTTATGCCCCCGGACTTGTAGAAACGATAGAAAAAGATACAGGAAGAGACCTCGAGGGCATAAAAGAAAGGGCTGAAAAGGAGGGGGTTACCTGTGAAACAATAACACACAAAGGCGAGGAGCCCTACAGATACATAGTTAAGGAGGCGTCCGGACTAAAGGCCGACCTGATCATAATGGGGAGACGCGGCAGGACAGATATTAACAGACTGATGATGGGAAGTGTTACCGCAAGGGTCATTGGACATACTGCATGCAATGTTCTTGTTGTGCCAAGGTCGGCAGTCTTTAAGTGTAAAAAGATACTGATTGCTACCGACGGCTCGGAATTCAGCTCTAAGGCAGTCCATGATGCCCTCGATATTGCAACGGCGTGTGAGAGTGAAGTGGTTATCGTATCAGTGGCTTCAAACGAGTCCGAAGTCAGGGAAGCAGAGGGATTGGTCCGGGAGGCCTGTAAAATGGCCGGGGAAAAGGGTATAAAGGTTACGACCGGAACACCCGTGGGCACTGTTTACGAGATGATCATTGATCTTGCTGAAAAAGAAAATATTGACCTTATCGTTGTCGGAAGCCATGGCAAAACAGGACTTAAAAGACTATTGATGGGAAGTGTAGCAGAAAGGGTTATCGGGCACGCTTCCTGTACGGTATTGGTAGTTAAGTAAGCGCAAAAACAGGTATTTTCAGAATTACAAATTTCTCTCAAAGCCCCTGCAGGGATATCATGTTCCCTGTATTATTTTTCCATCTCATATCTCTTAATTTTTCTCCAGAGGGATACCCGGTCTATTTCGAGTATCTGAGCCGCTTTTGACTTATTTCCACCAACCTCTTTCAGCACTCATTGTATATATGCCTTCTCCTGGGCTTCAAGGGATGGGACTTTCCCTCCACGCTTCCTGAATGTCCTGATACTCAATTCCCTGAGGTCATCAGGAAGATGTATCGTTTCAAGGGTTTTTCCTTTAGAGAGTGCAATGCCCCTCTCGATGATATTCTCCAACTCCCTTACATTTCCCGGAAAGTTGTAACTGTTAAGCACGCCTGACATATCATCGGAAATATCAGACACGTCCTTTCCCATGATTGAGGAGTATTTCTTGAGGAAGTGATAACAGAGCAACGGGATATCTCCTTTTCTCTCTGAAAGTGGCGGCAGGTGGAGCGTTACTACATTCAGACGGTAATAAAGGTCCTGCCTGAACTCACCGTTTTCGATAACTTCCTGTATGTTCCTGTTGGTGGCGGCAATAAACCTGACATCAACCTTTACCGGTTCCGTTCCTCCTACGCGTTGGTATTCTCTTTCCTGTACAACCCTCAGGAGTTTTATTTGCATGGCTGGGCTCATTTCCGTAATTTCATCCAGAAACAAAGTGCCCTTGCTTGCCACCTCGACAAGACCCTTTTTAAGGAAGGGTGCACCCGTAAATGCACCCTTCTCATGTCCAAGAAGCTCGTTTATGAGGAGCCCCTCTGAAAAGGCACCGCAGTTGACGGCAATAAAGGGGCCTTCAGACCTCTTGCTGTAAAGGTGGACGTACCGTGCCACCAGTTCCTTACCCGTTCCGCTTTCACCCGTGATAAGGATATTGCAGTCGGTAGGTGCAACATCCCCGGCCGTATCCAGTATTCTGAGCATCCGGGGGTCCTGAGTGATTATCCTCACCCTGTCCGTGATCTTCTCAAGGCTCTCCCTGAGCTGCCTGTTCTCTTTCTTGAGCCTTACCTTTTCCGAGGCCTCTCTTACGACCTTTCTCACCTCATCCAGATTAAAAGGCTTTGCTATATAATGGTAAGCACCGTGTTTCATTGCCTCTATAGCAGTCTCAACCGTGGCATATCCCGTAATCATTATTACCTCTAAATCGGGATTTGACTCTTTGCATCTTTTGAGTATCTGCATTCCGTCAACCCTATTCATCTTCAGGTCGGTCAGGACAATATCAAACTCATATCCGCTTAATAATTTTAAGGCGTTCCGCCCGTTTAATGTTGTTTTTATCTCATAGCCTTCCTTCTTCAAAATATACTCAAGGTTCTTTACGGCTATCTTTTCGTCATCAACAATCAGGAGTTTGATCTTGTTTTTCATCCTCGCCTCCTTTCAATGGGAGCTTTATTCTAAAGGTTGTTCCTGCACCCGGTCGGCTTTTCAGATCGATAGTACCGTCGTGCTGCTTTATTATCTCATGAGTAATATGCAGCACAAATTCCGTACCTCTTCCGACATCCCTTGTTGTGAAAAATGGGCTGAATTTTCTGTTTGTCGGCAAAAATCACTAATTCCTCAGCAAGCCTCCTGTATATCCCGTCTTTATCTTCTGCAGTATATTCCTGTTCTTCGCAAAGATGTAATATTGTAACATTCGATATTGCAAATTGCAACTATAGCACTGCATCCAAAACATCGGATATGATACAATATATACTGTTTTTGTATGATTCCAAACCCGGCAAAGGCGGATTATATCTTCATTAAAAGGAATGTTACAGTACCATGTCGATAAAAAAGAAGATAATTCTCAGTTTCTTTATCAGTTTTTCAATCATTGCAACACTTGCCATAGCAGCTTACCTGGACTTTCGTGAGACCAGAAACGAGTTTAAATATCTTGAACTTGCAGAAAGCATCAGGGGCAAGACCTTACAGTTAAGAAGACATGAAAAGAACTTCTTTCTTTACGGAGACAGTAAGGAGATTGATTTTATTCACAGGTATATAGGAGAGATTGAGGCACTTATTAAGGATGCCAAGCCTTACACCCGCAACGACAATCTTGATAGATTGGATGTCAAACTGAAGGAATTCAGCCTGGAGTTTGTAAAAATTACTTCCATGGCATCTAAGTTCCACAAAGAGTTGGACACCTTAAAGCCAAAAGAACCGTCATATCTTTTTTTAATACCCATCATTAAAGCCACTTTTCTGGAACACCCCATGCAAAATGCACAACTCCTTAAGCGTTTTTTCAGGATATCCAGAAAGGATGGCTATATTACATTCCTCAAAAGGCTGGGGAATGATATTAAAGACCTGCGGAAGTCCGGCGAAAAAATTATCGGGATATCTAAAGAACTGGATCGGGGTGCCCGGGAAAGAGTACAGAATATTATTAATGTTACCAAGGTAGCTGTCCTGGTATTTTTGCCTTTATCCTTCCTGATCGGGTTTATATCGCTATTTTATATCAGCCATAATATAGTTAACAGATTGAAGAAACTGATGCTGACGATTGAAAAAAGTGGTGCCGGTTTCTTTTCTCCCATGCCTTTCCCGTCGGGCCATGACGAGGTCAGCACACTAATAAGGACATACAATAATATGGCAGAGGCGTTGCAGGTGCGGGAGGAACTACTCAGGAAAAAAGAAGAGGAGTTGATGCAGAGTAAAAAGCTTGCATCCATAGGCACTCTTGCATCCGGAGTGGCACATGAATTAAATAATCCCTTGAACAACATTCATATCTCGGCACAGATATTAGCAAAAGAGATGGGTGAGGACTGTACAGGTATTATAGAGGAGACAGTTGATGATATATTGAGTCAGACATTCAGGGTAAAGAAAATAGTAGCAAATCTGCTGGATTTTGCAAGGTCAAAGGAGCCGGACTTTCAAGAAGTAAATATTGTTAATATTATACAAAAGAGATACACGCAGGCACAGAAAATAACGGGATTTAAGGATATAGCGTTTTTACTTGAGTCTCCGCCCGAAGTCTTCCTCCAGGCGGACCAGGTCCAGCTTGAACGGGTCTTCGTCAATCTCTTCACCAACGCAGCTGATGCCATGGCGGGCAAAGGAGAACTTCATGTGAAGGTCTTTCCCGAAAAAGACAAGGTTAAAATAGAGGTATCCGATTCAGGCAACGGGATTCCTCCCGAGATTAAAGACAAGATTTTCGACCCTTTCTTTACAACAAAGGACCGGGGAACCGGTCTCGGCCTGTCCATAGTATATAACATAATCAAGAACCACGGAGGCAGTGTAAGCGTGGAGAGTACGGTAGGCGCAGGAACCACATTCAGGATCTTCTTGCCGAGGTATAAATGAGCATTAAAATCTTTATTGCAGAAGACGAAGAGATAACGCTGAAACATCTGATGTATGCCCTTAAAAACGAGGGATATACTGTGTCCGGCGCAAGAGATGGTCTTGAGGCATGGCAGAAAATTAAGAAGGAGCATTTTGATATTGTTATTACGGATATAAAGATGCCCGGCCTTGACGGCCTGAGCCTGCTTGAGGGGATTAAAGAGAAAGGGATGGAGACGGACGTGATCGTTATTACGGGTTTCGGGAGCATTGATTCAGCGGTGGAGGCCATGAAAAAAGGGGCTTATGATTATATAACAAAACCCTTTAATCTGGATGAATTATTATTAAGGGTCAGAAAGATATGTGAAAAAAAAAGCCTTGAAAGAGAAAACATAGCACTGAAGATTTCACTCGGTATAGATAAAAACCTCCCTGCGTTTATCGCAAAAAGTACAAAGATGAAAGAGGTGATTAATGTCATCAGGAGCATAACTGCGTCCGATTGCAATGTTATCATTACAGGAGAAAGCGGTGTCGGCAAGGGGCTTATTGCAAAGCTTATCCACTATACAGGGACAAGGGCAAACAGGCCTTTCCTTGCAATCAACTGTGCAATTTTTACAGAGGAACTCCTTGCCAGTGAACTTTTTGGCCATGAGCGGGGGGCCTTCACAGGGGCGGTAAGCACAAAAAAGGGTCTTTTGGAGATTGCAGATACAGGGACTCTCTTTCTCGATGAGATAGCCGAAATGTCACCGTCCCTGCAGGCAAAGCTCCTGAAGGTTGTCGAGGACAGGGAGTTTTTCAGGGTTGGGGGCACAAGACCTGTGAAGGTGGATGTCAGGTTCATTGCTGCCACAAACCAGGACATAAACGGACTTGTCACCAAAGGCACTTTCAGAAAAGATCTGTTTTACAGACTCAATGTAATGGATATCTATATCCCACCATTGAGGGAAAGGAGAGAGGATATCCCGCCCCTATGCAAATACTTCCTTGAAAAACACTCAAAAAAGGCCAGGAAGGAGATAAAGGGTTTTATCAGGGAGACAATGGAGATACTGAAATCATACAGCTACCCTGGAAATGTCAGGGAGTTGGAAAATATTATCGAAAGGGCAGTGATTCTGGAACAAACATCGCTTGTCCAGCCTAAAAACCTCCCGGTTACCATGCAGATGTTTCAGATCGAAACAATAGACCCGATCAGATTAAAGACAATTGACGAGCTTAACAGGGAATATGCCTTGAAGATTCTCGACCACCTTGAAGGGAACAAGACACGGGCTGCTAAAATGCTGGGTATATCAAGAACCAGCCTCTGGAGGATTCTCAGAGAAAAAGAGTAAGCCAGGGTACATTCTCCCCGCTTGATAGCTTACCATGTCACAAACTATGGCATACCTTGGTGGGTTTTTAGGAAGAGAATGCGATGGAGAGCCTCACTACGTTTACCCCCCCCCGGGGTACAGTCATATATATTGGGTAGGGATAAGACCTCCGGATATCAGGACTAATTGTATATGGTTACAATGGTTTTGTACTTCAACATGCCCGGGGTGGATGTTTTGAATATCCTGTAAACCCGCTTGCCTTTTATCCGCTGCCTTACATACTCCGGGAGTTCCGGGGCCGGGCTGTCCGAGATGACCACTATGGCGGTCTCTTCCGGCAGGTTCCTGCCTTTGGGTGTATAAAATGCAGGGTTCCTGTATTCCCATGTAAACCTGGTGGGTGAGTTCAATATCTCCTTTTCAGGAGGACGCTTTATGAGCGCTGAGTTGAGCCTGTAGTCGTAAAAAATCTCCTTGTCTGTATAGAGGTCGAGGATTGGCACTGCGATTGCCGGGTTTACGTCAGAGCCCTTCTGCGGCAGGGTGAAGACCTCGATGGCCTTGATGTCAAGGGTGTTCAGGGCCTGTCCGGCATTTTTCAGGTTCATTGAGGTGTGCATCTGCAGGAAGGGGAGGTAGAGGCTGTATGCCAGAAGGAGCGAGGTCAGGACAGTGCAGAGGACTATGAACCTTCTGAGGCGGATATCCCTGATCTCCTTAAGGCCGTAAGATGCCATTAGTGTCAGCATCGGAAACAGCGGTATGATGTAGCGGAGCAGTTTTATCCGGAATATGATGAGTATGATGGGCAGGTAACATATGATTGCGTATTTACCGTCCCTCTTTCTGATGGCAATCCAGGCTGAGTATATGGCTGCAAGGGTGATAAAGGGATGGGTCTGGAAGAGGAAGGCGGATGTAAAAGTCTCGGTCCATTCGTCCAGGACCGTTACCTGATAACCCGTAAGGATTCCGAACTGTTTTGAAATGACGTTGTATTTCAGCGCCACTGCCAATGCAGTAAGTATTGTTGTTATCAAGGCCACGGCAGCCGCCTTCAAGAGCACCTTTTGATGGTCTTTTTTCAGGTATACAATGAGTATGACTGCCAGGACGGAGAGCATTGGCCAGGTTGAATATTTTGAGAACATGGCGAGAAAGACCGCAATGGATGAAAACAGAATTCTCCGGGTGCCTCCGTGCTCCATTACCCTGATGAAGCTGAATATGGAGAGGGCAAGAAAAAACATGGTTGGGACATCAACCATCATGAGCGGCACCTGTGTGAAGAGATAAGGGATGCCGAGGAGGAATAATCCGCCGTAAAAACCTGTTTTTTCATCCCACAGGGTCCTGCCGATTAAATAAGTGAGCACCACTGTAAGGGAAAACAGAAGGGTCGTGAATATCTCAATATAAATAATCTTTTCGCCTGCAAATCTGAAGATCAGGCCGTAGATGAAGGGGAGTACAGGCGAGTCGGTCCACGCCGTGATATCCCTGCCCCATTGACTGAGGAAATACCTGATGCCGTACAGCTCAAGGTGCTTGGCCTGAATGAAATATCTTGAGGTATCAATGTTAAACTGGGGCTCTATCCAGAAGACCGCTGCAGAGACAAATGAGACCGTGAAGAGGAATGTGACGGGGTATTGTTCAAAATACCGGTTTTTGGAGAGTGCCAGGGCAAGTATTGTTATCAGGATAATGCCGGGGACGAGGATGAGCAGTATCCCGGCACTGCCGAGCCCCTCAAACAGCCATGGCCACCGGAGGGTGACGTTGGTGTCTGCAGAGCGGAGCAGATAGAGTGCAAGTGGTGCAAGGATGGTGAGGAGAGAGACTGTTATGGACTCTTTTTTGCTCATATCAGGGGTAGTGTTTGTGCACAGGAATAATACCTTGAAAAACAAAGAATAATCAATTGTTACATGGTTTTTCTACCTCTATTCCGGGAAACCTCTCTGTAGCAGGCAAAAAGGCCTGCAGATAGTTTATACTATACAGTGGAAATTTGAATCTGCTGCTGCAGTTTGCATCCTCTGAGTTTGCACTGCATATGTCGAGTACTGGATGCTCTTGATCAATCTTTTTCAGGAGGGGGTTTATGTCTCGTGTACCTGTAAGTATAGAAGAGGAGATGAAGGTAAGCTATCTTGATTACGCCATGAGCGTAATCATAGGCAGGGCCTTGCCTGATGTGCGCGACGGGCTCAAGCCTGTACAGCGCAGGATACTCTATGCAATGTTCCGGGAAGGACTGCTTCCGGCAAAGAGGTATTCGAAGTGCGCCGGTGTGGTCGGAGAGGTCCTGAAGAAGTATCATCCCCATGGAGACAGCGCTGTCTACGATGCCCTTGTAAGACTTGCCCAGGATTTTAACATGCGTAAACCCCTTATAGACGGGCAGGGTAACTTTGGCTCAATTGATGGAGATCCCCCTGCTGCCTACCGTTACACTGAGGCAAGGCTTGCCAAGATTGCAGAGGAACTGCTGAGGGATATAGACAAGGAGACCGTTGATTTTATCCCGAATTTCGATGAAACAACCGTTGAGCCTGTGGTGCTTCCCACCAGGGTGCCGGGCCTGCTGATAAACGGCTCCTCGGGTATTGCCGTGGGTATGGCTACCAATGTGCCGCCCCACAACCTCAGAGAGATAATAGATGGTCTTGTGATGCTCCTTGACAAGCCGGAGGCCACGGTGCAGGACCTTATGACGCATATAAAGGGGCCTGACTTTCCTACAGGCGGGATGATTCACGGGCTTGACGGAATCCTCTCTGCCTATACCCATGGCCGGGGCATTATAAGGGTGAGGGCCTGCGCGAGGATCGAGAGACCACAGAAGGGACCGGAGCAGATAATAGTGACGGAGATGCCCTATCAGGTAAACAAGGCAAGGTTGATTGAGAAGATTGCCGAGCTTGTCAGGCACAAGAAGATAGAGGGTATCTCGGAGTTGAGGGATGAGTCGGACAGGGACGGTATAAGGGTTGTTATCGAGCTGAAGAGGGGCGAGATGCCCCAGGTTGTACTGAATAACCTTTATAAACAGACCCAGATGCAGAACACCTTCGGTATAATCATGCTTGCCCTTGTCGGCGGTCAGCCCCGGATAATGAGCCTCAAGAGGATACTCACCTACTTCATCCAGCACCGCAGGGAGGTCATCCTCCGCAGGACGCGCTTTGAACTGAGGAAGGCTGAGGAGAAGGCACATATCCTTGAGGGTCTGAAGATAGCACTTGATTACCTGGATGAGATTATAACCCTGATAAGGGCCTCAAGGAATCCCCAGGAGGCCAAGACAGGGCTGATGACGAGATATCCCCTCTCTGCCGTTCAGTCACAGGCCATCCTTGATATGAAGCTCCAGAGACTGACCGGGCTGGAGAGGGACAAGATAATCAATGATTATGAGGAGACCATGAAGGAGATAGAGAGGCTCAAGTCGATACTGGCGAGTGAGACTCTGGTTAATGACATAATAAGGAACGAGCTCCTTGAGATGAAGGAGAAGTACGGTGACGACAGGCGGACGGAGATAATGGCCGCTACCAAGGAGATAACCATTGAAGACCTGATTACCGAAGAGGAGATGGTTATCACCATATCTCACAGGGGGTATATCAAGCGTAATCCACTTAGTGAATACCGCAGCCAGAGAAGGGGCGGAAAGGGCCTCATCGGGATGGAGACGAGGGAGGAGGATTATGTTGAGCAGCTCTTTATAGGCTCAACACATGACTACATGCTCTTCTTCTCCAACCTCGGCAGGCTTTACTGGCTGAAGATTTACCAGATACCCGAGGCAGGCAGGGCCGCAAGGGGCAAGGCGATCGTAAACCTCCTGCAGCTGCAGGAAGGCGAGAGGATCACTACTGCCATTCCTGTTAAGAATTTCAGGGAGGGGTATCTGGTGATGTTTACAAAGAAGGGTACTGTAAAGAAGACGCCCCTTCATGACTTCAGTAATCCAAGGGGAAGGGGAATTATCGCAATAACCCTTGATGAAAAGGATGAGCTTATAGCCGTGAAGATGACATCAGGCATCAACGACCTCCTTATAGGCACGAGAGACGGGCTTGCAACAAGGTTCAAGGAGGAGGATGCAAGACCCATGGGGAGGACTGCCAGGGGTGTCAGGGGCATAAGGCTTGGCCCTGATGACGAGGTGGTTTCTGCCGTGGTGGTGCAGGAGAGGACGGCGATACTTACAGTTACAGAGCGGGGGTATGGTAAGAGGACAAAGGTTGAGGAATATCCTGCCCACAAACGTGGAGGAAGGGGTGTTATATCCATAAAGGTTACCGACAGGATTGGCAGGGCCGTGGGGCTTCTGCAGGTGAGGGAGGATGACGAGATAGTCATGATAACCAATGCCGGGAAGCTGATAAGGACAAGGGCCGGAAATATATCTCTCCTTGGCAGGAATACCCAGGGTGTAAAACTAATGGATGTTGACCCGGATGACAGGATTGTGAGCCTTGGAAGAGTTGCAGAGAAGTAGACGTCGGAATCCTGTTTATACACAGACGCTGAATAAGCAATCGTTATTAGCCCGGCCAATAAATGCAGAGTTTTTAGATAGTTGAAATTTTGTTACACAAACAGAAAAAAAACGATACATGTCATTCTGAATTTATTTCAGAATCTCCAAGAATCAATAGGTAACGTTTTAGTATAGACCCTGAATCAAGTTCAGGGTGACAAACCAGGGACTTGCGCAACAAGCTCTTAGGTTGTTGGTTTTGACGAACATGTTTTTCTGAATAGTTGCCGGGTTAATATTTTAGATAAAACTTGAAGAAGGTTGTTTTTGTTTAAAGGTTTCTGCGATCTCGATCTTCTCTGCGGTAAATTGAAGTACTCCCTTGGATTTAGTGAATGAGTTTGTTAAATGCCATAACAGGCCACGACAGGCCTAAAAATATACTCCTTGGCTCGATCGGGACGGCAAGGGTTGCAACTACCTATCTCTTTACCGGTGAGAGCGGTATTGGCAAGAGACTCGCTGCAATTGAATTTGCCGGGGCGATTAACTGTCTCAACCCCATAAGGGTATCCCCAAATCTCAACCCGCAACCCGCAACCCGCAACCCGCAACCCGAATATCTGGATGCCTGTGACAGTTGCAGCTCCTGCAGGAGATTTTCCTCACTTCTCCATCCGGACCTTAAGGTCGTGGAGGCTGACAGTGGCCTTATAAAGATTGACATGATAAGGGAGGTACAGGAGTTTTTGTCCTTTACACCCTACGAGGGCAGGAAAAAAGTGGTTATAATAGATGGTGCGGAGTGCATGAACCCGTCGGCATCCAATGCATTTCTGAAGACCCTGGAGGAGCCGCCGCCCGACAGTGTGATAATACTCATAACAATGGCCCCTGACAGGCTGCTGGATACCATCAGGTCAAGGTGCTTTGTGGTGAGGTTTTCGCCCCTGAGCATTGGTGCCTGCAGGGAGGTTATCGGCAGGAAAGTCAGCGGGC